>TARA_B100000686_G_scaffold199935_1_pt1 | contig 33617 bp, 31 predicted proteins | sample TARA_B100000686 | Tara Oceans TARA_B100000686 (sample SAMEA2622733) | marine metagenome | biome: marine biome (ENVO:00000447); feature: marine epipelagic mixed layer (ENVO:xxxxxxxxx); material: "saline water (ENVO:00002010), including plankton (ENVO:xxxxxxxx)" | depth 150 m | reverse complement strand
ATCAATTTTATTCAAATTATCTTTTTCTACACCATTTGAAGAATTATCTTGAGTAGTTTCAAGTATTGAATTTGACTTATTTTCAACTTTTTCTTCAGCAGAATATTTCGAAACTTGAACACAGCTTAAACTCACTCTATCTCCCGTAGTACGTACGGAACATTTCATTTTAATCAAAACACCAATTTCCCATAAACCTTGAGTTCTGTCTAAAATTTCATTCCATACAAAAACATCTATTGCGCCTTCAAAAAGTGCTAAAGAAACTAATAAATATGGTCGTGAATCTTTAGTAAATCTATTTGAAATATTTTGAATTTGGCCTACCAAATTAATATTTTTCCCAGATTTTGCAGATGTTATTTCGTTTTCGGACATTACAGTATCAAGTAAAGTACTTTTATCGATTTCATATAAGATACTTGAATTGGATAAATCCAAACCCAACAATTCAAACTCCCATTCACTCTTTTGTTCATCTGTGGTAACTAAATCGGGGATTTCAATTTCTGCTAAAGATGCATTGACAATATCACCAAAAGCCTCAAACATGGATGTCTGTTGAGAATTCTTCATTTTACCTTCACTCGAAGCCAAAGCCAAAATTCTATCAATAGTCTCAAAAAGACCTTGTCTGCTACCAAATGAATCAAACGCTCCAGATTTAATTAAACTCTCTATAGTTTTTCGATTCATAGATCCTAAGTCAGCCTCAGAACAAAGTTGTTCAATTGTTTCAAACTTCCCAAGTCTTTTCCTTGCTTCAACTATAGGTAAAATAGCAGCAGCTCCAATATTTTTTATTGAGCTCAATCCGAATCTTATTGTTGAAGCTCCTTCATTATCAAATGAAACAGAAAAGCCGGAATCACTAAAATTAATATCCGGACCTAAAACCGAAATATTTAATCTCTTACATTCATTTATAGATGAAACTAGCTTGTCAGTATTATCGACATACGCATTCAATAAACAAGCCATGTATTCACCTGTATAATTTGCTTTCAAATAAGCTGTCCAATAAGAAATTAAGCCATAACTAACACTGTGCGACTTATTAAATGCATACCCGGCAAAAGGCTCAATTAAATCGAAAATTTCCTCTGCAAGTTCAACAGAATGGCCTTTTGAGATAGAACCAGAAATAAATTTTTCCCTTTCTTGAGCCATGATTTCAGGCACTTTTTTACCCATAGCTTTTCTAACAATATCTGCTTCACCTAATGAGTATCCAGCAAAAGATTGGGCAATAAGTAAGACCTGATCTTGATAAACTATTACTCCATAAGTTTCTTCTAAAATATCTTTAATTGCTGGATGAACATATTCTGGAATAATTCTACCGTGCCTACCTTCAATAAATGTGCTTATATGATCCATTGGACCAGGCCTAAACAAAGCAATCATAGCTGCTATATCACCTAAAGAATCTGGCTTTAATTCCGTAATATACCTAGTCATCCCAGATCCTTCTAATTGAAAAACTCCTGCTGTTTTCCCTTCAGATAACATTTCAAAAGTTTTATCATTTTGAATTTCGGGAGGCATTTCTCTTAAATTCAATTCAACGCCTTTAGTTTTTAGGACTAAATCTCTTACGTTTGCCATCACAGATAAATTTGACAATCCTAGGAAATCCAATTTCAATAACCCTAAAGCTGCAACTGAATCCATTGCATATTGAGTGGTTGGAATCCCAGACTCAACATTTTTAGTAGCTCTTTGCAAAGGCAAAATTGTTCCAATAGGTTTTTGGGAAATAACTACACCTGCAGCGTGAGTACTAGAATGCCTAATTGAACCTTCAAGATCTTGAGCAATTTTTATTAACTCTGCGATATCACTATCACTATCCACTGCATCTCGTAATTCCTCAGATTCCAATAAAGCTTCCCGTAACGTCATCTTCAATCTACTCGGAATCATTCTGGCAATTTTATCAACATCTGAATAAGACATAGCTAGTGCTCTACCAACATCTCTAACTGCTGCTCTAGCTCCAAGAGTACCAAACGTGATTATTTGCGCAACATGTTCATGTCCATATTTTGACACAACGTAACCAAGCACTTCTGAACGTCTATCATCTTGAAAGTCCATATCAATATCTGGCATTTCTTTACGTTCAACATTCAAAAATCTTTCAAAAACTAACCTATAATCAAGAGGATTAATATCAGTTACTCCCAAAAGGTAAAGAACTAAACTAGCTGCTGCACTACCTCGAACAGCAAAAGCTATATTTTTTGATCGAACAAATTCAGCTATATCCCAAACAACCAAAAAATAATCAGAATAATTTGTTTCTTTGATTACATTTAATTCATATTCCAGTCTTTGAGTTTCTTGATCTCCATGGTTTTGAATGATTTCCCCTAATCTCTCATAACAAATTTTCTTTAAAAATCCAAATGAATCCATATCTTCAGGCGGAACAAATTCTGGCAAATGCAAACCAGAGAAGTCAATTTCCAAATCACACATTTGAGAAATCACTTGGGTATTGGAAACAGCATCAGGAAAATCTACAAAAAGCTCTTCCATTTCACTCTCACTTTTCAAATAGTAAGAATCATCTTCCATTTTCAATCTTTTGTCATCTTGAATATTTGTATTTGTATGAATACAAATCATGACATCTTGCAATTTAGAATGACTTTGCTCAATGTAATGTAAATCATTTGTTGCTACCAGAGGTAAATTAAATTTATTGTGCAACTCAAGTAATCCATTATTTATCAAATCCAAATCTTCAACACCTTCATGTTGCATTACTTCCAAAAAATAATCCCCAAAAACTTTTTTATACCATAATGCAGCTTCCGCGGCCTTATCCAAATTACCTTGCTTAATCAAAGTTGGTATTTCTCCACTTGGACATCCCGACAAAACTACTAGTCCTTCACTATATTTTTCCATTATCTCTCTATCAATTCGAGGTCTGTAATAAAATCCTTCTAGATGAGACAAAGTAACCAGTTTAACTAAATTTTGATAACCTACTGAATTTTTTGCCAATACAGTCAAGTGAAATGGAGTTTTTTCTGAAGGATTTTTATCTAACCTTGAACCTGGTGCTACATACATTTCACAACCAATAATTGGTTTAATTCCAGCTTCTTTAGCCAATCTATAAAAATCAATTGCACCATATAAAACTCCATGGTCAGTCATAGCAATGGAGTCCATGCCAAGCTCTTTGGTCTTACTGACCAAATCTTCCAATCTACTTAATCCATCAAGTAAACTATATTCCGTATGAACATGAAGATGAGTAAACAAATATTACCTCGAAAATTAACTATAAATTCAAATCAAGTTTAGTCCCATAACATTACGTCTGACAACTTAATCCATAATATAACAATATCCAATCAAGATGAATTTTGTACGAAAACCAAATATACTTAAATTATCTGGATAATAAAACCAATTTTATAAAACAGTATTACTTTAAAACAAAAATATATACCATATAATTTAATTCGTTGAAATTATAAAATTGATCCTATTTCAAAGGTCTTCAATTGGATTTGCAAAAAATTACAAAACAGTTTTCATATTTGTTGATTTCAATTCGTCCCAAGCAATGGTCGAAAAATTTAATCATATATTTCGCTCTCCCTTTTTCTGTCAGCCAACTATGGGCATTAGGAGACTTAGACCAATTAACTCTTCTATTAATCAAAATTTCGGCTGGTTTTATAATTTTCTGCGGAATATCAGGATCAGTTTATATAATCAACGATATCTTTGATAAGAAAAGAGATTCAAACCACTTCATCAAAAAACATCGTCCAATTGCATCAGGATCAGTTTCTATCTCTCTCGCACTCTTTTTAGCATCTTTGCTACTTATTATACCAACTATTGCTGCATTTTTTATTTCAATTACATTCTCGACAATCATATTGTCTTATTGGATTTTAATGATATTTTATTCATTATATTTCAAAAAAATAATATTTATAGATATATTAATCATTAGCATCGGATTTATACTTAGAGCTGTAGCAGGTGCTGTAATTTTACAAATCCCAATATCCCCATGGCTATATGTGTGTACGGGCCTAGGTGCGTTGTTTATTGGATTCTCCAAACGCAGAAGTGAAATAAGTAATTCCAAAAACAATTATGAAAACCAAAGAGAAACCTTAAAAATATACTCTAAAACTCTATTAGATCAATTGATTAGTATTTTTGCTTCTTCGACACTAATGTCTTATGTTTTATATTCATTCTTATCATCAAATTTACCTTCAAATCACTCAATGATGCTTACAATCCCTTTCGTTGTTTTTGGAATCCTTAGATATATCAATATTATATATAATAAAAACCTTGGTGAATTTCCGGAAGAAATAATTCTTTCTGACAAACCTTTAATTACAACAATAGCTTTATGGATAATCCTTTCACTTTCAATATTAGTGATTTTTAGAACATAAAACCTTTCTCTTTATTGTAAAAAATTTCATAATCAATGTTGGATAAAACAATTCTTAGATCTATAATCAAGCTATGAAAATTAATGAACTCGGAGAAAATAATTTAATTCAAATCCTAGAAAAATTAATCTCTAAAAACAAACCGAATTTTAAACCCAATTCTTTGGTAAGTCAGTTGATGTCTATAGGAGATGATGCAGCAATTTGGTCAGATCTTTCTGCAAATTACTGCATCACTACAGATTCTATGATTGAAAATGTTCATTTTAAAAAACAATTTACAAATTGGGACGATCTTGGCTGGAAAGCTATTTCAGTAAACCAAAGTGATATTGCAGCAATGGGATTCAATCCTATTTATTCAGTAGTTTCAATAGGAGTCCCGGAAAATACTGAAGTTGAATCAATCAAACACTTATATAAAGGAATGCTTAAAGCTACAAAACAAAATGGTGGTGAAATAGTTGGTGGAGATACAGTTCGTAGTTCTTTAATCACAATTAATGTTTCCATGATAGGTGTCAGAGGTAAAGAAAATAATCAAAAAACAAATTTTTTAAGTAGATCTAATGCAATCCCAAAAGACTCGATTGCAGTTACTGGTTATTTAGGAAATTCAGCAGCAGGGTTTAATATACTTAAAAAACCCCATAAACTAGAAGAAAAAATCATCAAATATTTATCAAAATCACATCTAAGACCTCAACCAAAAGTCCAAACTGGCATTACACTTTGTAATAATGGAATCAAATCAGCTATAGATATTAGCGACGGTTTTATGCAAGATATTACTAGAATATGCAAATCAAGTAATGTAGGAGCAAAAATAGAAGTAAGCAAAATCCCAGTACATAAATATTTAAAAAAAGCATTCCCAAATAATTGGCTAAATTACGCTATGAATGGAGGAGAAGATTATGAAATTCTTTTTACTGGACCTTCTGAATTAATCAAAAAAATTGCTGAAAAATCAAAAACTAAAATAACAATCATTGGAGAAATAACAAAATCAAAAAAAATTGAAATTATTAATAAAACTAATCAAAAAATTCTCGAAAAAAAATGGGATCACTTCAGTTAAATCATCCCGCTCAAATAATGGAAACTATAGAAATAAATTTAATAAACAATAAAAAATTCAGAGCTTCAGAAATAATTGCAGATTTAAAATCAATTTCTGAAACTCTATATTTTCCTATGAAAATGGTTGGTTTTTGGGACTATCATTTAAACATTCATCTTTGTCCACAATTAGAACGTAGGGAAATCTGCAACCATGAGTTAAATCAAACTAATCCTTCATACATCAATTATGAAGAAACAATTCAAAGAGAAAGAAAAGCCGTTTTATGTGTCTATTTTATACATGCAAAAATGAAAATTTACCTTAGATAAAATTTGCAAGAATCAAAATGCCAAAACTCAAAGCAATATGTTTTGATATGGATGGAATAATTGTCAATTCAGAACCATATCATTTTAAATCAACACAATTAGCACTTAAAAAAGAAGGCTTTAACTATTCTCAAGAACAAGGAAAATTCTTTGTTGGTAAAACTGTAAAAGAAACCATCACAACAATATGTAAAAAAAATAATATTAAAAACATTCAACAAATTCTAGAAGATCGTGAATCTTTGTTTAATGAAATGCTTCAAAATGAATTACAACTTCGAGAAGGAATATTTAATATTTTGAAAATTATTAAATCAAAAAACATTAAAGCTGCAATTGTTACTTCTGGAGTACGAAGTTATTTGGAAAAAGTAGTTGAAAAATTTGAAATTAGCGAATTCTTTGAAACTTATATTACTTTAGAAGATGTCAAAAATCCAAAGCCTGATCCTTCTCCATATTTAAAAGCTGCAAAAGCACTGAATGAACCTCCAAATTTATGTTGTGCATTTGAAGATTCTACGACTGGACTAGAAGCAGCTTTCCAAGCAGGAATGTATTCTATTGCCATCCCAGGACCAGAAACCAAGCAAGATAATTTCTATAGAGCAAATGAAAAATATGAGGAATTATATAAGATACCTATAGATTTTTTTAAAACACATTTTGATTAATCAATTTCTATAGGAACTCCAACGGAATTCCCCCATTCAGTCCAAGATCCGTCATAATTTTTAACTTCACTAAAACCCAATAGATATTTCAATGCAAACCAAACATAAGATGCCCTAACCCCTAAACGACAATAAGTGATTATTTCTTCTGAATCTACAATGTTTTTTTGGCGAACTATTTCTGAAATCTTATCAATAGATTTAAATGTCCCATCATCATTCAATAATTGAGTCCATTCTAAATGTTTAGCACCTGGAATTCTTCCACGCCTTCTTATACTGTCTCCTTCAATTGCAGTAGAAATACCATCAGATTTTCCTAAAAACTCATCAAAAGTACGAACATCAATTATAGAAAAATTTTCAATGTTTTTTAGAATCTGATCCTTTGTAATCCTAATAGTCAGATCTGGATTTTTAACTTCATAATTAGATTTAGTTTGTATTTTTTGTGTGCCTGAAATATCATTTTCAAAATCTATTATATTTCCATCATTTTTCCATTTTTTAATGGAGCCATCTAAAATTTTTACAGAATTGTGTCTATAATATTTAAAAACCCAAAAGGCATATGTAGCAGACCTATTATCTCCATCACCATACAAAATTATGGTTGAGTCATTGTTAATCCCATTTTTCTCCATCAAATTTTTAAATTGAATATCATTTATAACATCAAGAGTGATAGAATTTTCAAAAGTTTGATGTAAATCCCAAACTAAAGCACTGGGAATATGCTCATTGGATTCTGATAGCTTTGCATTTACCTCAATAACAAAAATATCATCATTATTAATATTTGAAACTAACCATTCAGTTGAAACCAAAATATCTTCCATAACATTCCTTTAAATATATTAATCATTAAAAAATTCTAATTAATTAGACATTGTAATTCTAACAAAATACAAAATCAAAAAATTTCTCTCAAAATACTTTTTAAAAAGGTCTATACTATATATCAAATAATTTAGGAGAGATGGCCGAGCGGTTTAAGGCGCCGGTCTCGAAAACCGGTATGGGGTAATCACTTCATCGAGGGTTCGAATCCCTCTCTCTCCGCCACATTGTAAAATGTCTTGATTATTGGAGCATCATAATATATTGCATCATTGTGCAACCTATGAATAAAATACAATAGAATATTTCTAATTTTAGGAGGTCATCATGTGTGATACTTGCGGATGCAAAAATCCAAAACCAAAAAATTAAAAACTTGATTCATGAGGAGAGGTGCTAGAGTGGCCGAATAGGCGCGCTTGGAAAGCGCGTGTCTCGTTTATGCGGGACCATGGGTTCGAATCCCATCCTCTCCGCCATACCCCATGTGTAGCTACGAATTATCTATATTCCCATTAATCTGAATCAATCCCCTTTTTTTATAGATGCAGAATGATTTAGAAAGACGCAAAATAATCAGCTTATCAAGAGAACATAACAACATCGACTTTAAAATAAAAAAACTAAGTATTAGGATTTACCACTCTCTGTAGCCACGCATCCATGTAGCTATGTTCTAGGATATTCTAGGATGTTGTTGACGATAACTAAGAAAAGAAAGATGCAATAATAAGACCAATAAATCCACAGGCAATAATCATAGATATACCAGATACAGATTTCCAACGTTTCTGAGATGGAGTATCTTCTTTGGTGTGACTAGCAAACTTAAGCGATAATATCAAACCAAATACACAAGCAATAATTAATAATATCGAAGTAGTCATAAATAATCTCGCAAAATTAATGGTAGGTGGTAGCTAGTCTTTTAGCGAATCAAGGCGTGAACCCTGACAAAGTTTCCTACCACGCACCAATGTCATTGTATCAAATACATAAGCCCTTTTTATATAAATTACTGTTCCTTGTAATTCTCTTCGAGAATTCCTTTTGCTTTTAAAGTTTTAGAAGTAGAGTCTGTGGAGAAAATGCAAGAAAGTTTGCAAGACCCTGAGATAACTAAACTTAGAACAGATGCAGGTGTTAATTTAGATTCTCAAGAAGTTGTATTTTTAGTTGAGTGAGAAAAAAACTTAACCTTAAGCGAAAAGATGGATATGGACAAAATCCGTTGAATATGACAAATGGAAAAATCTCTTAAACTGAATTAGCTACATCTCTGAAAAATCAGGATATTGATTCAATGAATCATTAAAATGATAATCATCAACTCCTCTAACAAGAATAGTTCTTGCAAGATATCCAAGACCTTGTTCCTCTAAAGCACTTTTGTTAAATTTTACCTCAGGTGTAGTGAACCTAAGGGAATATCCCAAGCGAGGTATATTTGAAGTGTTAGCATTTGATCCATGTAAGGTGGCTTCGCTGAAAAAAACAACTTCTCCAGGCTCCATTTCTATATCTACAGCGTTTGATTCATTTACTTGTTCTGAATCAAGACCTCTAGAAAATGAACTGGCTTCATCTAATTTTTGGTAGTCATCATCTAACCAAGTTTTATGTGACCCTGGAATAAGTCTTAAGCATCCATTTGCAGAAAATGTCTTACCTAGAGCAATCCAGGCTGTAAGATTAATTCTAGGCTCCATAGGCCAATAACTAGCATCTTGGTGCCATGGAATATATTTCGTATTGTGTGGCTCTTTATACCAAAAAACGGTTGCCCAAAGTATGATATTTGATCCTAAAGCCAATTCAACATAATCCAAAATCTTCTCATTAATAGAAATTTCATGCGCCCATTTATATTTTAAATTGAACCCTCCTGGCTTCACTGATGTTGGACCGGCATTTTGCTCAGTTTGTTTAATTGTTTTGAAAAATTCTTTTCTACCATCAGCAGCTTCTTCAGAAGTAAGAAGTTTTACAGGCCCAGTGTATCCTTCTTGATTTAATTGAGTGAGAGAAAACTTGGAATCAATCATTTAGTTACTCCTTGCACATAATTTAGATGATATACTTGTATTTATGAAGCTTTAAGAACAGTAATAATAGCATACTTAGGCAATATTATGGCACAAAACTTTAAAGAAAATTTTAGAGACAAATCTAGAGATGAATTAACCAAAAGCTTAATAGGAATTGGTATCGATGCCATGATGTCAGAGCGAGGGTTAAAAGAAGAAAAAATTGGCAAATCTGCGTTAAGAAAATCTTTAGGAATTATTAATATCCAAGATCAGCCTGTGAAATGGATAAATGTAGTAAAACAAAGTGGAAGTCAGCATTCTCCTCCACAGTGGTTTTTTATTTACTTTATACCAGACATTAGGATCTCTGATATTAATAAAATAAAAATCAAAACATTCAGAAAAAGATCTTTCCTCTGGATATTCGGTAAAATAATTGATGTGATCTGGAGAGGCAAAGACATGAATACTGGTTTATCTGAAATTTTATATAATGATTTAGATATAAAAAATTTCACCAAAAAAATTGGAGATATCCAAATTGAAACTCATTCAAATATTGTTAAAGGCTGGACTATCCGTTTAAATCGCCGCCATACCGGCCCACCAGCAGTTTATTCTGAAACTTGGAAAAATCTTCAAAAAATAACTAAGCAACTTTTGAGTCTGCCAATTTAATATTTTTATTTATATAGTCAATATAAACTTAAGAAATAATCTTTAAAACAATAAATGCAAAACCAATAACGAACAAAATTGCAGCAGCTATCGAAGTTACCCCCAATAAACAACCACTAATCAAACTCCACAATTTCAAAAGAATAGATTTCAAATTCACATACAAATCCTCACGTGAGTGCTTTTTATTATAACTAAAGCCAATTTACTTCATTTTCATCTAAAGGTTTGATCTCTAATCCAGCACCTTGCCTCCTAGGTGCTGAATTATTTGGAATTCTGCCATAATCAGTGTTCTGAAGATTTCTTAAAGCATCGTAATTAATTTCTAAGCCCAAACCGGATGAATTTCCCATTACAATAAATCCATCTTGAATCTCATTATCCCAAGATTTAAAAACATGTTCTCTATCAGGTGTCCCAAAAACTTCCATCATTACATGATTAGGAATGGCAGCGGCCAAATGAGCCATATAATTTGCTTGGCAATTCATCATTGTTACAGGTAATTCATATGCATTAGCTATGTTTGCACATTGTCTTGCACCAGTAATTCCTAGCTGTCTAACCCCTATATTTATTATGTCTACAGAATAATTAGTTATCAATGAAGTCACATCTGATATTCCATTAAGATTTTCTCCTGTTGCAACTGCAGCTTTCACTGATTTTGAAACTTTTCTTAGCCCTCGATAATCCCATCTACGTGCCGGTTCCTCAATCCAAAAAATATCATAATGTTTTTCTATCTCGTTCATTAGTTTAATTGAATTTTTAGGAGACCAATATTCATTAACATCAACCATTAAAAATGGACGTTCTCTAACTTTGCTAAGTGCTTCTTTCATAATTCCAATTCTGCGTAAATCATCCTCCATAGATAACCCAATTTTTAGCTTTCCAGCATCAACTCCATTATCTGCCATTTTAGAATAAAAATTATAAATATCTTCGTCTTTCATACAATAACCAATATCAGATGCATACGCTTTAGTCCTCCCATGTCTAGCGCCCAATGTTTGCCAAAGTGGTTCTTGGTTAATTTTTGCTTTTAAATCCCATAAAGCGACATCAATAGCTGAGATAGCAGCAGCAGCTTCACCTTGATTCCCACCTTTAAAAACAAAATCGTCCATTTTTTTCCACAACCAAACAACACTTCTAGGATCTTGCCCCTCAATAACTTTAAACAAATCTTTTACTTTTTCATTGCCAGCCGGAGCAATTCCTGTTACACCTTCATCAGTTTCCAAAAACAATAATGAACCTATACTCAAGTCTTCTCCAGATGGATTGTTTGCGTCAGCAAGTCCTCTATCAATTTTATAAATATATTTTTCTAATCTATAACCAGTAATTTTCATTTAAACATCTCCATATGGAGGTACATAAATTTCTGTCCCCAATGGTCTATTAGCTGCTTTTTTTTCTTCATCTGTAGGCAAGTATTCCCATAGTCCAGCTCCAGGTCTTCTTCCGAATGGACTTGGTAAAGATCTATGAGTTGAAGGATTGCTTTTAGAAATTTTTTCAAGCTCATCATGGTTAATTGAAATTCCGTTGCCTGGTTGATTACCTAAAACAGCCTTTCCATTTTGTATTTTTATATCAGTTGAAATCACATTATCAGCTGATTCAACTGATTGAATTTCCATTGTTAAGAAATTTGGCATACAAACTGCCAGCTGAGCATGAAAATTACCAGCAGAACCTCCTAATGTAACAGGAAGCTCAAGTCCATATGCACAATCTGCTATCTGCAAAGCTCCAGTAATTCCAGACATACCTGAACTAACCTGTATTACATCTGCTGATTCATGATCAAAATATGGTAAAAAATCGTCCAAAGAATCAAGATTTTCTCCAGCACATACTGGAGAAATAATTGAATCAGAAACCCTTTTAAGGCCTAAATAATCCCACCTTCTGCATGGTTCTTCGATCCAACCAATCTGAAATCTTTCTTCCATTTCTTGAACTTTTCGAATTGCTTGTTTCGAAGACCAATATTCATTAGCATCAATATACAAAATTGGGTTTTTAGTTGAATTAAGTAATCCAGATTCCATTAATCCAATTCTCTCCAAATCTGCGGATTGATCAAGTCCAACTTTCAACTTACCTGCCGTAAAACCCCATTTAGTCGCCATTTTTTTGTACCAATTTTCAACAGATTCATTAGATTGAGGCATATCCATTCCGCTAGCATAAGAATTCACAGGAATATTTGCCCCACCCAATGTTTGCCAAAGCGGTTCTTGATTAATTTTTGCTTTTAAATCCCATAAAGCAATATCAATCACTGAAATTGCATCTGTAATTATGCCTGAATTACCAGACTTGAACGCTCTATCTATCATCCTTTGCCATAATCCTTTAACATGTCTAGGGTCTTCTCCTAAAATTAAACTCTCAAACATGCTTTTAATTTGTGGAATTGCTCCTCCACCTCCAATTGCTACGCCTACCAAATCTTCATCAGTAACAATTTCAACAATGCAAGTGCTAGCCATGTCTCTACCAGATGGTGAATTTGAATCTCCCATTCTACGAGACATCAAATGTTCATATGTAGTAATTCTTAAACCAGTAACTTTCAAAATAAATTTTCTCCAATATCTAATTTCCAGGAATTATTATATTCTTATTCTCATCAGCCAAACCAATAAGGTTTAAATTATTATCTCCTGATTGACGTTTGAAAACTCCATATTTCGCTTGATGATAATATTTTGCATGACCTTCTTGAAAAAAGAAAGATTTTGGTAATAGGTAAATATAATCTTTGTCTTCTTCTTTCTGGTATCGAATTAATGCCTCATTTGAAGACAAATCTCTACCATCATAAAAACGAACAAATCTTCCTTCTTTTTTCTCGTCAATCAAAATTACAATTTGTCCAAATCCAGACTGCATATCGGTATATAATTTCTGACTGTAATTACCATTTATTTCATAAATTAAACTAATACTATTACCATAAACAGGTAAGACCTCAGTTTTTGAAGATTCCAATTTTAGAAAAAAAGCCTGCCCTTTGATAGAAGTTTGTTCATTGTTATAAAGAATTAAATTCAAAACCACAAGAATCAATATTAAAAAAGTTATCATTATTTTAGATCTCATAATTATGCATCCCAGCTAATTTTATTTAAAAAAAACCTAATCCCTAATAATAAAATTCCACTCATTACAAGAACTATAGATTTTTGAATCAATAAAAGATCAAGACTGTAAAAATAAGAAATTAGAAAAACAGGCATTAACAGTACTGACAAAACCAAAAGGATTTTTTCATGTCTCCAATATCCCAAAATCATTAAAAATATTACAAAAATTATTCCTGAAGAAGAAATCACACCTAGTAAAAATACACCTGACAACGCTCCTAAAAAAGCTTTGTTATTTATTACATTTTGCTTTCCTAAAATCCTATAAATCAATAAAATCATCCCAAGTGATAATATCAAATTTGTGAAACTCCAAGTAATCCAACCAAAAGATCCATCATTTATAAAAACTGTCTTCATAGTGATGAAAAGTACGGTTACAGACAGTGAAAAAACAAATGAATAAGCTATAGAAAAATATTTTCTTGAATCTCTGATAATCATAAATAATATACATATACAGATAAATTGAAATAGAAAATATCCATTGATAAAAATCTCATTATAATTATCTGAAATTGCAGAATCTATATTAATTAAAATAGAAATCAAAAATGCAAATAATGACAAAAAACGATCTCTATCATAGAAAAAATAAGACCCAAAAGTAACAAGAAATAAAGATAGAGAGTAATTCCATCCATTATTAGGGCTCATTGTAAAGTCTGATAAAAACTCCCCAAATCCAGTTACAAACATAATCTTTCCCAAGATCATAAAAGCAAAAGAAAGTTGGACTAAAAAACTACTTTTAATTGAATAATTTTTTTTAATTAAAGAATTTTCAAATATAGCAACAGAAACAAACAATATCCCAAAAAAAATTCTAGTAAATTTATCATCAAAAAAACCAAAAGATCCAAAAAACCCTATAAAACAAATTGCAGAAATATACGCTCCTATACCTCCAAGAATTTTTAGATATGTTGAAAAATCTTGTTTACTTTGATTTTCAATCAAAAAATCAGAAATTTCTTTGTCAGATTGAATTAATTTGCTATCTAAAAGAGATTTTATTAGATTCTCGGCATTCATAATCAAATCAGATTTATACATTACTTGATTCCATGCCTTTATCTATTTTACGTAATACAATAATTGCAAAAGAAAATGTTAATAATGCAACGATTCCCATGATTGCAAAAAGTATTCCATCAGTTCCTCCTATCAAATTTCCAAAAAATTCAAATCCAAAAACTTGAATCACAATACATGCTGAAAATGCTAAAGTAACCAGTACTAATAAATCTTTAAACTTATATCTATAAACATAATAAAAAATTATATGACCAAATATACCCAATACAGCACTCAAAATGACAGAAAAAGTTGCCTCAGTTACAGATGTAATCAGAGTCAAAATTGGAATAAGCATTATTGGTAGTATCAAAAAAGTAAGTAAAATACGAATCCATCTAAATCTCAACCATTTCATTTTTTCATCTGACGCAAAATATTCTCGCAAACTTAAAATTAATCCATTAAATATCATTAAAAATGTATATATCATAAATTCGATGTCATTAGATGGTGATACCCATTGATTCCACCATGTGATCAAAAAAATATTTACTAGAAATATCAATAAGAACCATTGAGGAGAAAAATTTGAAATTAACGTCCAACCAATTATTAATATTGACCAATATAAAAAAAGCAAAAATACTGGAGAATCACTAGTGTAAACTTGGCCAAGTACTACAAAAAATAAACCTACAAATAAACTAGCAGCAAATAAAAATAACTGTCCTTTAACTTCTTTTAAAGAAAAAATGAAAGCACATACGATAGTCACTAAAATCATCGATTCAACAATTAAAAGCTTGGCTACAGAAGTAATTTGATCCCAGTTGAATGAGAAAAAATATATTATGCCAGCAAGGATAAGTGTAGTTCCAATAAACATCAATAATCTTGACAACCACAGCAACCATTCATTCCTAGGATTGAGTGTATCTAGAGAGTATTGCCTAGCTTCGTCGTTTATCTTACCATTAAGATACAATTCCTCTATCAATTTTCGATCTACTGGTATTTTATGTAACATAAAAATTACCTATTATCATCATTGATTAATCAATCTAATTTTTTCATTTCTCTTAAAGATTTTTTCCTAATCTCAGGATCACCATATCTTATCGCACTACCAAATTCTTTAACAGCTAAACTTTTATCTCCCAAATTAACATATGCAATCCCTCTAAAATAAAAAATAGAACCTAGCAAATTAGAAGGATCCATTCCTTTATACTGTTGGCTTTGCTTAAAAATAGAAACCACTTCATCTGTTTCCTTTATGACCATATTATATTGACCATCTTGAAAGTATTTCTCAGCTTTAGCAAATCTTGTATAAACATTGTCAGGAATATTGCTAATTGAAATAAAAGCTATAACTATTAATCCAGCAAATATTACTGGTAAATACATATATCTAGAAACAGAGAGTTTTTTTCTGTATGAAAATATCGGTGAAAAAATTGTATTTTCAATAGATAGAACTGGAACCAAAACAAGAGCAATTATTAATCCAGATATGAATCCTCCTAAATGAGCAAAATTATCTACCCCTGGAATCAAAAATCCAAAAAACATATTGAATGCAACTAAAATAATTACAGCAATAAAGTTTTTTTGAGCAAAAACACCCAATATATTTCGTTTAATCAAGAAAAATGCAGCCAAAGCTCCTAACAAACCAAATATCGCTCCACTTGCACCCGCAGCTACAACTAGAGGATTAAAATACAGACTAATTAAACTACCAGAAACTCCAGAAAACAAATATATTATGACAAATCTAAATTTTCCAAAAAGATTTTCGATTATCGGACCAAAAATGAATAAAGCGAAACTATTAAACAACAAATGAAGTAAACCAACATGTAAAAACAAAGAGGAAAATAGCCTCCAATATTCTCCAGCTGAAATTAAAGGGCCAAATAATGCACCAAAATCTATCAAAGTGTTGGCATCATTAGTGCTTCCAATTATTTCTACAATCATCCAAAATAAAAAATTTAAACATAACAAAATAATAGTTACATAACTATTCTTACTAAAAGTAGCTTGATTAAATATTCTCAATATATTTCCATTACTAAATTCAATTATTAATTTATAAAAACATTTACTCTTCTTGATTATCAGAAGGAGAATCTTGTTGAGAATATGTATTTTTTATTTCAGAAATTTTCAGCTCTGTTTTTGTCAAAATATCATTACATAATGCAACCAATTCCATTCCTTTTTTATATAAGTCAGTAGCATCCTTCAAAGACAAATCTCCTTTTTCAAGTTGCTCGACAGATTTTTGAAGATTTTCAAAAGTTTGTTCAAAAGTAATACTTCCACTATCTACAACGTTTTTTCTCTCATTAGACATAAATTCTCCTTTAATGATCGAATATATTAATCAATATTTTTTGTACTCTTATTCGATAAAACTTCTGCATCTAAATTCCCTTTATTCAATGTGATATTTATTAAATCTCCACTTTTAATTTCGTTAGAATCTTGAATGATTTTGTCATTTTTTTTATTTTGTACAATAGCAAAACCTCTCCTCAAAACATCGTTAGGATTCAATGAATTTAATCTTTCTAAGAAAGATTGAGTTTTTGTTTTTTTCATTACTACGTCATAACCAAACTGCTTAATAATAGCATTTAAACAATCATCAATTTTTATACGTAAAAAATCAAAATCAGGGATTGATTTCTCTAGTTTATCTGGAAATGATTCTAGATAAATCCTATTTCTTTGAATCAAAGCTTCTACATAAAATAAAAGCTTACTTCCATTATTTGCAACACTCTCCAACAATTCTTCTTTATCAGGAACAACTATTTCTGCTGCAATTGAAGGTGTAGGAGCTCTTAAATCGGCAACCATATCAATAATAGTAACATCGGTTTCATGACCTATAGCACTAATTACTGGAACTGAAGATGCATACACAGCTCGTGCTACCAATTCTTCATTAAAAGGCCAAATATCTTCCAAGGATCCTCCTCCTCTCGCTACAATTACAACATCAACATCCTTCAAATTGTTTAAAATTTCAAAAGCATGTATTAGTGATTTTGTTGCTGTATCTCCCTGGACAATTGAAGGAATTAAAATCAACTCTACAACAGGATACCTCCTGTTAATAACATTTTGAATGTCCTGCCAAACTGCACCTGTTGGTGACGTAATTACCGCAATACGATTTGGAAACTTTGGTATGAGCCTTTTTCTGGATTCATCAAAAAGACCATCTTTATTCAATTTTTCTTTCATTTGGTCAAATTGAATTTGTAATAATCCAACACCTTCTGGTTGAATTACATCAATAATCATTTGTAATTGTCCTCTAGGTTCATAAATTGCAACTCTTCCATGTGCAACTACAGACATACCTGTTTCCAATTCATTGACACCAGAAAATGTACCCTGAAACATAACGCAATTAATAGTTGAATTTGAATCTCTAAGTGTAAAATAGCTATGGCCTGATGGAGCTTTGGTAAAAGTGCCAATTTGCCCTTTTACCCAAAGATCTTGCAAAACTTGATCAAAACTTAATAACGTTTTTAAGTATTTATTAAGTTCTGAAATCGAATAAACGGACATTACTTAATCCTGAATTTTACTGCTAAATTTATCTTTAATTTCTTAAAAATTAAACTCTAGAAACATATGAAGCATTTCGTGTATCAACTTTAACAACATTTCCTGCTTCAATAAATAATGGAACCATCAATTTTAGTCCCGTTTCGACTACAGCAGGCTTAGTTCCCCCTTGCGCTGTGTCACCTTTATAACCCGGCTCTGTTTCAGAAACTTCCAAATCAACAGTAGTAGGTAATTCTATAGAAACAGGTTGATTTTCATAGAACAGCAACTCTAAACTCAATTCATCTATTAAATAAGATGAAACATCTTCAACTAAATCCGCAGACAAAGCATACTGTTCAAAATCATCTTCGTCCATGAAATAATATATACCTGAATCATTATATAAATATTTAGCTTTCTTTTTCTCAACAAGAGCTGGAGTTAGTTTAATATCATATCCAGAAAAATTTTTATCAATCACTCTACCTGTTTTAATCGATTTTAACCTGATCCTAGTTACAGGTGCCCTTTTTTGCATTTTATTCTTTTCATAATCAACAATAAAATAAGGTTCCCCTTCAAGTTCAATTGCATTACCTTTTCTTAAATCTCCAAAACCAAATGTCATCTAATTCTCCTAATAATTCTATCCATTATGAGATTTTAATTTTTTCTGACCTACTAAGTACAACTGCCTTATCCGAATCTAAAACAACAACATCTTCAATACGAATCCCTCCCCATTCAGGAATATATATACCAGGTTCAATAGTAAAAACCATGCCATTTTCCAAAATATCTTTGGACTTCGGTCCAACTCTTGGATATTCATGAACAGCTAACCCGACTCCATGTCCTAAACCATGACCAAAATTCTCTCCAAAACCCGCATCAGAAATAACTTCTCGCGCAATATTATCAACTTCGCCACCAGTCATTCCTGATCTAACAGCATGTGTAGCTTGTTTTTGCGCTAACAGAACAATTTGATAAATCTCATTAAACTTCTGATTTCGTTCTCCCAAAAAAATTGTTCTAGTTAAATCAGCACAATATCCTTGAAACTTTGCACCCATATCAATAACTACAAAATCAAGATCAAAAACAGCTGAATCTCCTGCCCTATGGTGTGCCATTGAACCATTTTTGCCAGCAGCCACAATAGTGTCAAAAGCCAAACTTTCAGCTCCTCTAACCCTCATTGCCTTCTCTAATTCCCAAGCAATTTCTTTTTCAGAAATACCAGGTTCAATTGAATTAGAAACTTCTTCAAAAGAATCATCCGTAATTTCAATAGCCTTTTTTAAAATTTTTATCTCTTGAGAATCTTTTACAGCTCGAATAAGGTCAAGAAAAGATGTTGTTTTAACTAATTTTACGCCAGAAAAACTTGCAGAATCACCCAAAATCGATTCCAAATTAGAATATTGTTCAACTGTTAAATCGTTACCCTCAAATCCCATATTAATATTGGAATTTTTTTTAAGTAGATCCAAAATCCAACTAAAACCACCACCTGACAATCTTATAATCGAAAATTCTGAAGATTGCATTTCTGCTTGCTCTACATATCGGGAATCTGTTACCAAAAATTGATCTTGATGAGTAATAAGTAAATTTCCAAACGAACCAGTAAAACTAGAAAAATATCTCCTGTTTTCAGGACTAGATATTAAAATAGCATCCAAATTCATATCAGACATCTTTAATCTCAATTTATTTAATCTATATGAAATATTCATTCCAAACCCTCTTGATTCAAATAAAGTGTCAAATAATCTAATGCATACTCATATCCTTTAAATTTTAATCCAGCTATAACTCCAAGAGCTATGGGAGCCAATAAACTAATCCTTCTAAACTCTTCTCTAGAATATATATTTGATAAATGAACCTCTACAAAAGGCAATTTTGAATCTGCCAAAGCATCTCTAAGTGAAATTCCATAATGGGTTAAAGCTCCAGCATTAATTATAATCCCAGAAGCTGTAGAAGCATTTTTTTGGATAAATTCAACTATTTCACCTTCATGATTTGATTGGAAATCAAGTAATTCAACAGACAATGACTTAGCTTTTTGTTCAAGAATTTCCTGTATTTCCTTAAGCGATTTAGAACCATAAAATCCCAAATCTCTATTCCCTAACATGTTAAGATTTGGCCCATTAATTAACAATATATTCATAGTAATTCCCTAAAGTCTTAAAAGTTTATTTGAAAGAACCGTAATATAGAATATCAGCGAACAAAGCAGAAATACATTAATATCTCGTTTAACTTTTATACAAATTAAACGATAATTTCAATATTCTTTAATTTTACCCCTGATGTCTTGAACGAGGATGAGCTTTCAAATATTCTTTAATTTTTTGAGAATGAGTAACATGAGTATACATTTGAGTAGTACTAGTACTTGTATGTCCTAATAGTTCTTGTACAACTCTAAGGTCAGCCCCTCCATCCAATAAATGAGTGGCAAAAGAGTGCCTAAGTGTATGAGTATGAACTCCGTCTCCTAACCCTGCAGCAATAGAATATTTTTTAACAATTGATTGGATTGTTCTTTTACTAAGTCTATAACCATCTCGATTAATAAAAATTGAATGCTCATCATCTGAAACAGGAAATTGATTCCTGTAAACTTGCAAATAAGTTACTAATGAATTTTTAGCAATACCACCCAAATAAACAACCCTCTGTTTAGAACCTTTACCCATCACAACTATTTGCATAGCATCCAAGTCGAGATTCTGCAAATTTAATCCCTCAACCTCACTGACTCTCACACCTGATGCATAAATCAATTCCAATATTGCTTTGTCACGAGAACCAAATTTATTTGATATATCAGGCATAGATAACAATCTATCCACCTCTTCTTGAGATAAAAATCTGGGCAATTTAATCTCTTTTCTGATCAAACTTCTTTTAGGTAAAGGGTCAACTGAAATATATCCCTTACTTAATAACCATTTTAAAAAAATTCTTAACCCACTTTGTTTCCTTATCAAACTTGAACGTACATATCCAAGTTGAGCTAACCAATGTAGATAATCTCTTATCATAATTTTATTTAACGAACTCATTTTAGATAATTTTTTCATATTCATAAAATCAAACAAAGAATTTAAATCAGAAATATAATTACGAATTGTTAAATCACCTAGAGCTTGCTGTCCAGATAAAAAATTTTCAAAGCTAGAGATCAATTTTTCTTGTTTCAATTTATCCATAAAATAAATTTTATATATAATCTATGAATAACACATCTATATTGATGGTCTTTGAATGATATTTTATTAAATCTAAATATATAAATTTTATATATTTATAGCTTGATTTACACCAATTCGATCTTCAGAAATTTCACATGTTGACTTACATATAACACATTGTAAAGTGTCTCTCCTATAAGGAACTAGCAATCCGTCTCCTGAATCACATTGATGACACGGTTGCGAAACAGGTTTTCTATCAACCGTAAATTCACATTCAGGGTATCCACTACATGCATAAAAAACCCTACCTCTAAATTTTCTTTCAACCAAAGAATATTTACATTTAGGGCAATCAATCCCAATCGGTAAAGATTTCGCATTTTTACATTCAGGAAATCCAGTGCAAGCTAAAAATCTACCATTTCTTCCGCTCTTAATTACCATTGGGCGTTCACATTTTTCACAAACAAATTCGGTTTCTTCGTCCAACAAAGCTCTATCAATTCTGGGAGCAGTCTCTGCATTACCAAGGTCCTTGGTAAACGGAGTATAAAATTTACTCAAAACAGGGTTATACCCAACCAAACCTTCAGCTATTTCATCGAGCTGTTTCTCAATTTTTGCAGTAAATTTTACGTCCATAATATTAGGAATATATTCCTTCAGGAAATATGTCACTTGACGTCCCAATTTTGTAGGAATAAAACGACCTTTTTCTTTGATCACGTAATCTCTTTCCTGAATAGTTTTAACTATAGTAGCATATGTACTTGGCCTACCTATGCCTTCTTTTTCAAGTGCCCGAATCAGTGATGCTTCAGAAAATCGATTTGGAGGTTTTGTAAAATTTTGTTCCGCAATTTTATCTAAACACTCAACAGTTTCATCTTGTTGTAGATCTGGTAAATCATTACTTTTACCATTAATAGAATCACTTTCATCATCTATACCTTCGATATAAATAGCTCTAAACCCATCGAATTTTAATTTAGATCCAACTATTTGAAAAATATATTTATCGCCAGATTGGGAATTATTGGTAACTATATCTATAGTTTTATTATCAAAAATTGCATCCGGCATCTGACTAGCAATCATCCTTTTCCAAATTAACTCATAAAGTCTAAATTGCTCTGAGTTTAAATAAGACTTAATTGAATTTGGAGTTCGAAAAACAGATGTAGGCCGTATAGCTTCATGTGCTTCCTGGGCACCCATAACCTTCCTAGAATAACGTCTGTGAGATTTCGAAACATATTTTTCGCCAAATTTTTCCAATACATATTTAGATGTTTCTTCCAAAGCAGAAACTGCAACATTGGTAGAATCTGTCCTCATATAAGTAATTAATCCCTCTTGACCTTCTGCCCCTATTTCAATACCTTCATAAAGTTGCTGGGCAACACGCATAGCCTGCGAAGGACTTAGTCTAAGTTTTCTGGATGCTTCTTGTTGTAATGTACTAGTAATAAAAGGTGGTGCAGGCTTCCTAAATTTTTCTTCTGTTTGGATTTTTTGAGTGTTATAACTACAATCTTTTATATCTTCAATTATACTCTTAACATGTTCTTCGTTTTTAATAGATAATTTTCCATCTTGTCCAGCAATATTAGTCAACTTTGCTATAAATTTATTACTTTTTGTTGAACCTAATTTAAGAAATTCACCTTCAATATTCCAATATTCCACAGGCTTAAATACTTCTATTTTTTCTTCAAGATCAACCACTAATTTGACTGAAATAGATTGAACTCTTCCCACAGAGCTACCTGATTTCACTTTTTTCCAAAGAACTGGACTACCTTTAAAACCAATTATCTTATCTAGCATAATCCTAGCTTGATATGCGTCCACTAAGTGCAAATCCAAATCTCTGGGGCTATCAAATGCTTCTTGCACAGCAGTTTTTGTAATCTCATGAAAAATTACTCTTTTGACCTTTGACTGATTGATTTTAGCTACTTCTAATAAATGCCACGAAATAGCCTCCCCTTCTCTATCAGCATCTGTTGCAAGATATACAACGTCAGCTTTTTCAGCTAATGAAGTGATATCGGAAACAGTTTTCTTATTACCTTTGTCAGGCAAAGTTCTGTATTTCGGTTTAAATTCTAAAGGATCTCCTTGAATATCTATTCCAAGTTTATCCTTACCACTTTGGGACAAATCCCTTACATGGCCCATAGAAGCCGCAACTTCATATTGACTCCCCAAAAATCTACCAATCGTTCTTGCCTTGGTAGGTGACTCTACTATAACTAAATTTTTAGGCATTAAATAATCCTCTAATTACAAAAACATCAACGAGATTGAAAAATCAAAACCAAATAAAAATAACTTATAAACATTTTTTTATCACAAGAAATTAAATCGAACAATAATTGTCTGAATAAAAAACAATCAAAAAAAGAAAACTAATTTATATTATGCAGTTTTTCGTTTTTTAGTCTTCAAAGTAGTTTTGTCATCTTCTGCGAATATGAACTCAGGTTCTCCATCGCCAGTAACGCAATCTATGCCAATTATACACTCAACAACATTTTTTAAATCTGGCAATTCATACATTACATCCAGTAATGTTGATTCCAAAACCGTTCTTAAGCCTCTCGCACCAGTTTCATGCTTAATAGAATCATCAACCATTGCATCGATTGCATCATCGTGAAAACTTAATTTAACATCTTCCATTTCAAACAATGCTTGATATTGTTTAATTAAAGAGTTTTTTGGTTTTAACAAAACGTCAGTTAAAGCATTTTTATCTAAGTCTTTTAACCCAACAATAACAGGCAACCTACCAACTAATTCAGGTATAAATCCATACTTCAACAAATCTGAAACAGAAACATGCTGGAACAATTCACTCTTAACAGTATCAATATTATTAGTTTTAGAAGCAGTAAAACCTATAGACATATCACTAGACAGTCGTTTTTCTGTAATATCTAGTAATCCTTCAAAGGCACCTCCACAAATAAATAAAATATTGTCTGTTTTAATCTGTAAAAATTCTTGATGTGGATGTTTTCTACCTCCTTGGGGAGGAACGCTAGCTACGCAACCTTCTATAATCTTCAACAAACCTTGCTGAACGCCTTCACCTGAAACATCTCTGGTGATAGAAGGATTAGGACTTTTTCTAGCTATTTTATCTATTTCATCAATATAAATTATTCCACTCTCAGCTTTGGAAATGTCAAAATTTGCTGCATTTATTAAGCGTAATAAAACGTTTTCTACATCCTCTCCTACATAACCCGCTTCAGTCAAAGAAGTTGCATCAACAATAGAAAAAGGAACATCTAATATCTTAGCAAGAGTTTGAGCCACTAGAGTTTTTCCTGAACCAGCTGGCCCCAACATTAATATATTAGACTTTTGAACTTCAATATCCGTATTATGCTTATTAGACCACAAACGTTTGTAGTGATTATAAACAGCAACAGAAACAACTTTTTTAGCTTCTTCTTGACCAATAATATATTCGTTTAACTTATTATGTAACCACTTAGGATTAACTGTTTTTTTAGCAAATTCGGAGGAATCTATCGCTTTCCTTGGAGATTCATCGGTAATAATTTGTCCACAAAGTCCAACACACTCATCACAAATAAAAACCCCTGCAGGTCCGGCAATCAACCGTTTAACTGTACCTTGTAATTTATTACAAAAAGAACATTTATATCTTGGATTCTGAGTTTTTATAGAATCAGACATTTTTATTTACCTTTTGAATTTGAAGATGATCGTTTTTGTGAAATATCAGAAGGTTTTTCTGATTTCAAAACATCATCAACTAATCCATATGTTTTTGCCTGAGTGGCAGTCATGAAAATATCCCTATCAGAATCTTTAACGATTCTTTCATAAGATTTTCCGGTTTGATCAGCAATAATTTCCCTGATAGCTTTCTGAACTCGTAAAACTTCTTTTGCTTGAATATTAACGTCACTCGCAGAACCTTGAGCTCCAGTATGAGCCTGATGCATGTGTACAGTAGAATTAGGTAAAGCAAACCTCTTCTTTTTTGTACCAGCAGTCAACAATACCGTTGCCATACTTGCTGCCATACCAACACATATAGTTGAAACATCAGATCTAATCAATTCCATAGTGTCATATATAGCTAATCCTGCATAAATTGATCCTCCAGGAGAATTGATATATAGATTGATATCTCTATCTGGATCTTCTCGGTCAAGGAAAAGCAACTGAGCAATAATATTATTGGCAACTTGATCATTTATAGGAGTACCAAGGAATACAATTCTTTCCTTTAAAAGCAGTGAATATATATCGTAAGCTCTTTCACTACGTGCTCCGCTTTCAACAACCATTGGAATTAAATTATTGTTATCAAACTTTGGCATCATTTCCTCCATCATTTAAATCAGTCTTTTTTTGTAGTTTTACTTGTTTGTTGTTTTTTTGTAGTTTTACTTGTTTGTTGTTTTTTTGTGGTTTTACTTGTTTGTTGTTTTTTTGTGGTTTTACTTGTTGCTGATCCACTTTTAGCAATTAAAACCAACTTTTCTAATGAAGCAGATGTCTTAATGCTCTGTTCCACAGAAGATCTATAAGAATCATTAGAAATCATATCATCATAATTTTGCTCTGAAGAACCTCTCTGTTTTTGAAACTCCAAAATTTCCTGGATTTTTTCGTCAATTTGTTTAGGAGAAACATCTATATCTAGTTGACTAGCCAATTTCTCCAATCCATATGAATGTCTTAATCTTTTAATTGCAGAGTCTTTAGTTTCTACATCCACCTCTTCTTGAGTTTTCCCAGACATCTTTAAATAATCATCCGGATTCATGTTTAATTGATTAGCCATATTATTTCTTTGCGAAACTAAATTATCAATTTCATAATCAATTAATAGTGGTGGCAATTCAATAGTGAGTACTTCATCAAACAAATCTAAAACTTTATCCGTATATTCTTTATCGTTTTGATCCTGCTTGCTTTTTAAAATCTCCGCACCTATAGACTTCTTCATTTCATCCAAAGAATCATATCCATCACCAGCACTTTTAGCGAATTCATCATCTACATTAGGAAGATTTTGTTCTTTTATTTCATGAACAATTACTGAAAATTTGATTAATTTTCCTTTAAGTTTTTCATCAGCCAAATCATCTTCTAATTTAATCTCAAATTCCTTAGTGGAACTTATAGCCATCCCAACTAAATTAGTAGCAAAACCTTTAAAAGAGACACCTTGTCCTTCATCAGCAACTAATGTAACGTTTTTTTGATCAACAACTTTTTCACTTTCAATAGAACCAGTGACATCAACAGTAACCATGTCTTTTAATTGAACATTCCTATCATCAACAGGCTCCCAAGACCCTAAAGAATTACGCAACCCTTCAATTCTTTCATTAATTTCTGAAGAGGGAACTTTTACCTTGTTTTGTTCAACTCTTATTTTAGAATAATCCCCAATTTTTACATCCGGCTCTAAAGGAACAGTCAATTTCATTTTTACAGGTAAAATTTCCAATACCTCAACCCTTGGGCTTGCACTTGATTTCAAACCCTCATCTTGAATAACTTTATTGGTAATTTCAGGTATAAGTTGATTGAGCGATCGCCTAACTAAATGTTCCTTGCCAAAATAACGTTCAACAACACTTCTGGGAGCCATGCCAGGCCTAAACCCAGGAATTTTGGCATCTGAAACAACTGACTTGTAAGACATTTTTAAATATGGCTCTATGTCAGTGTCATTAAGTTCAACGTCTAGTATAACTTGACGATTGCTCTCTTCCGTTTGAGCTATCTTCAAAAATCAAATTCCTCCATTAAAAGATTATATCAGCATTGTGGGAAACAAGGAAGATTTTTATTCCAAATCACAGGAATATAAAATCACTGAAAACTAAACATTATCAAAAAATTGATACCTGTATATTAATCGAATTTATAACTTTAATAATTGATTAAAAAATATCAACACCCAAGAATTTACGAATTATCTATTCCGCTTTACCTGTGTATTCTTTTTTCAATTTTTCCCAATCAATTTCATATCCTAAACCAGGCTCTGTAGGAGCATATACCAAACCGTTACTATCATACTCAATATCTCTAACTAAACCAAACTTGTTAGCTCCTGTGCTTGGGAAAAATTCAAAAAACTCACAATTAGGAATTGCCATTGTAACGTGAAGATTAGCAACATTGTTAAGAGAATTACCTCCATGATGAATCTCACACTTCATATTAAAACCTTCAGCTAAATGAGCTAATTTGATCATTGGAGTAATTCCTCCCGTAACGGCAACATCCCCTCTGAGTATATCTGTTGCATACTCAGTGATCCACTGAGTCATACCGTAGTAACGTCCAGGGGCAAATTCTGTAGACATGATAGGTATGTCAAGTTTCTGATGTAATTTAATATAGCTATATATATCCTCTTCAACCAATGGATCTTCGTACCAATAATAGTTTAGCTCTTCTATAGCACGCCCCACTCTTAATGCATCCTCATACTGATAAGCCCACATAGAATCTAACATTAATTTCATTTCGCTACCTACGGCATCTCGAACTGATACACATATGTCAATATCACTCAAAGGATTTCCATGCGGATGAATCTTATGAGCCTTAAGACCACTTTCTTTCATCTTAATTGCTTCAGCTACATACTCTTCCTTAGTTTCGTGATATGCAGTGCTAGAATAAACCGGTACTGAGTCTTTACAAGTCCCTATCAAACGATGGATTGGCTGACCAGCGATCTTTCCGCTAATATCCCACAAGCAAATATCAATAGCTCCGATAACATGAGTAGAAACCAAACGATTCATCTTCCACATATCCCACCAAATTGAACCAATATCTTGAGGATTCCTACCCATAATGATAGGCTTTATAAATTCTATTAACCCTAATGCAAAATGATCTGCTCCTATACCAGAAGATCCAAGAAACGAATTCCCACTAATTCCTTCATCCGTTTCAATAGTCACTACACCTAGCTGACGGATACCTCCAAATTTGGTGCCTACACCAGTATTCCAAGCGTTAGTTTTCCAATTAAACATTTCAACTTTTACATTAGTAATTTTCATAAAAATGATCCTGGATTTTTAATATTTTTCAAATTCTAAAAATAAATTCTTCTGTAACAAATCTTCACACCATATAGCATTAGAAATTAGGGAACCATCAGAAAAAGGAATCCCTATTATTTGAATTCCCAATGGCAATCGATCATTATCTAATCCAGACGGGATAGTTATAGTAGGAAATCCAACGTAAGTCCATGGAGATTGAAAACTAGCATCTCCTGTTGTAGAAAAATCGGTCGCAGCAGTAGGGGTAGATGGAGTTAAAACAAAATCAAAATCCATCATTTTTTCTATCAATTGACCTTTAACAAATTTTTTAAATTTTTGAGCTTTAATATATTCAACAGCTGAAGTCATCAATCCCGTTTCAATGGATTCAGAGATTTTCTGACCAAAATCATCAGGCCTTTTTTGATAATTTTTTTGGTGTACAGAAGCTCCTTCTACATACATTAAAACTTTATGCATATTCAAAACATCTTCATAAGAAAAATCAACTCTGAAATCAACTATTTCTGCTCCTGATTTCTTAAATTTATTAATAGCTAAATCAACATTCTCAGCCACATCTTTATTGGCCTTTTCAAAAAAATGGCTCCTCAAAACTCCAATCTTAGGTGGTTTTTGTAGGTTTTTTTGAAACAAATATTTTTTTCTTGAAATTTTGACAGATCCTTTATCCCTTGAATCGTACCCCGACAAAACATCTAACAACAAAGGTAAATCTTTAGCATATTTTGAAAATGTTCCAACAGTATCTAAAGACCAAGCTAAAGGCATTACACCAAAAGTACTAATAAGACCATAAGTTGGCTTAAAGCCAACAACTCCATTGTATGAAGCTGGTCTCAACACTGATCCTCCTGTCTGTGAACCTAAAGAAAAAGGAATCATACCAACAGACACTCCTACAGCAGACCCGGAACTTGAACCACCAGGGGTATGATTTGTATTCCAAGGGTTACAAGTAATCGATGGATCAAAACCAGCAAATTCAGTTGTGACAGTCTTACCAATATTTATTGCACCAGATCTTTGAAGTTTAGAAACAGCTTCAGAATTATAATCCGGAATAAAATCTTTAAAAATTTTAGAACCACATTCTGTGCGAATTCCCTTAGTAAAAAATATATCTTTCACACCAAAAGGTACACCATGTAAAGATCCGACTGAATTTGGATCTTTGAGAAATTTTTTGTGAGCTTTATGTGCTAAAAATAAAGCATTTTCTTTATCAAAATTTGCCCAAACATTCAATCCAGACTCCCAGGAATCTACACGAGATATCAATGATTCCATAAAATCAATTGAAGTAATCTTTTTTGTTTTAATCGCTTGAGCGATATCAGATACGGAATAACGAAAGTAATTAGTCATCAAACAAATAATCCAATTCAACTATGTTAATCTAGATACTATATTTCAAATGCTTTACTGATAGAATTTAAAGCATTAAAATACTTTACCATCTAATTTAAAAACTTATTTTAAAGGATGTTTACTTAAAATTATAGAGTCTTAAAAATTGCGTGGTCTAATATCAACTATGAGGAAATCAAATGTCAAATAATGAAAATAATGAATCTCAAATAGCGTCTCATTGGAAAGAGGAAGAATTAATATACCCCTCTGAGTCATTTACTAAACAGGCCAATTTGTCTGACAAAAACGTAAAGAAACAATTCTCCATTGAAAATTTTCCTGATTGTTTTAAAGAATATTCTGATCTAATTTCCTGGGATAAAGAATGGGATAACATATTTGATTCATCTAACCCACCCTTCTACAATTGGTTTGTGGGAGGAAAATTAAATGCTTCTTACAACTGTGTAGATCGCCACCTGGCAGAATATGGTGATAAACCAGCATTTATTTGGGTACCTGAAGAAGAAGATGAGCCAGATCAAATCATTACCTACAACGATCTTTACCAAAAAGTTAATGAATTTTCAGCATTACTAAAAGATTTCTGTGGATTAAAACGTGGAGATCGGGTCACTTTACATATGCCTATGATTCCAGAATTACCAATTACTATGCTTGCATGCGCTAGAATAGGAGTAATTCATAGTCAAGTTTTTGGAGGCTTCAGTGGTTCTGCTTGTGGAGATAGAATTATAGACTCTGAAAGTAAAATTTTGATTACTGCTGATGCATACTGTAGAAACGGAAAACTTTTAGACCACAAAGTTAAAGCAGATGAAGCTGTCGCACACGCTGATTCAAATGGAACAACCGTTGACAAGGTACTTATATGGAAAAGATATCAAGATAAGTATTCTTCATCTTCTAAAATTATTCATGGAAGAGATTTTTTCGTTGACGAATTAATTAAATCTTACAAAGGTCAAATAATTGAACCTGAATCAATGAATTCAAATGATCCTTTATTCTTGATGTATACAAGCGGCACAACTGCAAAACCTAAAGGTATTCAACACAGTACTGGAGGATACCTATCCTATGCTGCTGGAACATCAAAATATTATCAAGATATTCATCCAGATGATATATACTGGTGCTTTGCTGACATAGGATGGATCACTGGCCATTCTTACATCGTTTATGGACCTTTATCTATAGCAGCAACAAGTGTAATGTACGAAGGTGTCCCAACATATCCTGACGCTGGAAGAACTTGGAGAATAGCTGAACGTTTAAGTGTAAATATTTTCCACACTGCACCTACAACGATACGAATGCTAAGGAAAGCAGGGCCAGATGAACCTGCTAAATACAACTATAACTTTAAACTAATGACCACTGTTGGAGAACCGATTGAACCTGAAGTTTGGAGATGGTATTACGAAGTAGTTGGAAAAAAAGAAGCTGCTATTGTAGATACCTATTGGCAAACGGAAACTGGTGGATTTATTGGCACAACATTACCTGGTATTGAACCCATGAAGCCAGGTAGCTGCGGACCAGGTGCTTTAGGAATAACTCCAGTTATTCTAGACGAAAATGGTAAAGTGTTACCCCCAGGTAGTGGTAGTGCAGGAAACATATGTATCAGCAATCCTTGGCCTGGAAGAATGCAAACAATATGGAAAGATCCAGAGAGGTTTATTGAAACTTATTTTGCTAAATATGCTGTAAAAGATAGTAAAAACTGGCAAGACTGGCCTTACGTCACAGGTGACGGAGCAACTCAATCATCAGATGGGTATTTTAGAATTGTAGGTAGGCTAGACGATGTAATAAATGTCGCAGGACATAGGTTAGGAACCAAAGAACTAGAATCTGCAGCGTTAACAGTAGAATCAATTGGAGAAGCTGCTGCAGTTCCTGCAGTTGACGCATTAAAAGGCAGAGTCCCTGAATTGTATGTTTCTTTAAAACCTGGTTATGAAGATAGTGAAAAAATCATCAATGATGTAAAACAAGCAATTACAACCAATATTGGGCCAATCGCGCGACCATCTCATGTATGGGTAACATCTGATCTACCTAAAACTGGATCAGGTAAGATTATGAGAAGAGTAATTGCAGCAATTTCAAATTTCGTAGATGTCGGAGACACTACAACTTTAGCAAATCCAGAGGTAGTAGAAGACATTCAAAATTTTGTTCAAAATGAAAAAAAGAAATTGGGAGAAACACCTCAAGATATTTCTAAAGAGGTCGAAGAGGAAATCAAACGATTTGGAAGTCAAGACAATTAATATCGATTAACTAAAAACATAAAAAATATTTTATCGAAACTGTTTACTTATGATAGAATAATGATTGGTAAATTGCATTTTTTATTATTTTAAATATTTTAGAGATTAATTCATGAATCAACTGGCTATAGATATCACCCATAGAACAACTGTGGGTAAAAAAGTAAAAAAACTTCGTCAAAATGGCAAAATTCCTATCCGACTTTTTGGAAGTGGAATTGACCCTATACCAATGCAAGCAGACGCTAGTTCTTTAGGTAAAATACTTTCTCAAGCAGGTTTTAACAGCCCAATATTTGTTAATTTTGATAGTTCAAAAGAAGAAAATGTATGTTTCATTCGTGAAGTACAAAGAGACCCCATTACCGAAGAACTATTGCATATCGATTTATTAAAAGTTGATATGTCTAAAAAGGTTACCGTAGAGGTGCCTGTTCGACTTTTTGGTGTCCCTGATGCGGTAAAAAATTTAGGTGGAATTCTTTTGCAATCTATTAACAGTATTCCAGTATCAGCATTACCTTTAAGTATACCTGAGAGTATCAGCGTAGATGTTACAATCCTAGTTGATTTTGATAAATCAATTCGAATTAAAGATATTGAATTCGGAGATGGAGTTGATCCAGAACGTGATCCAGATACTTTGATAGCTAGAGTTGTTCCTCCTAGAATTGATGAAGAAGAAGTTGAATCTGAAGAAGATGAAATGGATCCTGACGCAGAATTAACTGAAGATTCTGGTGAAGCAACTGAAGAATCAACAGAAAGTTCTTCAGAAGCTTCAGAAGCGTAATATCTTTAATTTAAATAAATTTAATTTCTTACTACAATTCTAAAAACTTGTCGGGGTGTGGCGCAGCGGTAGCGCGCCTGTTTTGGGAACAGGAGGTCCTGGGTTCGATCCCCAGCACCCCGACCATTTATTCCTGTGTTGAAAGTGCTTTTACTATCTCTTCACAAAATTCAGGCAAATCATCAGGTACTCTACCAGTAATTATATTCCCATCTCTTATAGCAGGTACATCAAGCACTTTAGCACCTGAATTTTTTAGATCATCATGAACTGCTTCATATCCACATGCATTTAAACCATTTGATAAACCAGCAGAAATTAAAACCCATGGCCCATGACAAATTGCTGCAATAATTTTTCCAGCTTCAAAACATTTCTTGGTAAGGCTAAGTACATCTTTATTAATCCTAAGTAAATCTGGAGAATAACCTCCTGGAAATAAAAGACAATCAATTTCATTTAATGAGACTGAATCAATATCTACCACTGAATATCTATTACCTTCTGCCATAACAGGTATGGGAACTGTATGCCCAAATCTACCGGTAACGGGCTTATTGAAAAGCATTGGCCTAGTATGAAAACCATCCAATACTGGAACGATAGAAATATCAGCCCCTTCATAACTAAGTTGAAGCACAGGGTAAAGCAATTCTACATCTTCAAATTCCTGAGCTACAACAATGCAAATTTTCTTTCCTTTAATTTTATTAACCATAACAAACACCTTAAACAAAATTCAAAAATTATCTCTTTTGCAAACTTATACTAAAATAAAACGTTTTTTTATATAAAACAACTGTAAAAAGAGAAAAACTTATTTTTTATAAAGTATAAAATTAACCCATTAATAGAATTAACATTAAGTTTGTAAAATGCACCAACTCCAAAAAATATTATTTGTTTCAGCATTCATATTTTTTACTGGATGCTCTCAACAACCAAGCAACTCACAGGAAATTGTTTTTCCTACTCCTAATATTTCAGATATTGTAGAAACTAAAATAGCTGAAGCA
>TARA_B100000686_G_scaffold183664_1_pt1 | contig 33735 bp, 30 predicted proteins | sample TARA_B100000686 | Tara Oceans TARA_B100000686 (sample SAMEA2622733) | marine metagenome | biome: marine biome (ENVO:00000447); feature: marine epipelagic mixed layer (ENVO:xxxxxxxxx); material: "saline water (ENVO:00002010), including plankton (ENVO:xxxxxxxx)" | depth 150 m | reverse complement strand
GCGTAAGTGTTTGTCGTCGTTGTGGAAATGCATTCTACAGGATTTCGATAAAGTGTCAATAGCATTCTTTAACTTTTTTCTACTTTTTTATCCTTCGTAACCCGCAGGTTTCCCTTATAAACGAGAAAAGCGCCATTTGATGGCGCTTTTCTCGTTTATAAGGCTGTAAATTATTTCAACCGCAATGGTAGATGCCTACACAATGAAAATAACCAGAGCACAACACTCATATCACCAGTAACAGATACACGGTGATCTCTCATAGCTGCCAACCAAAACTGATCCCCTTCCATTGCCGACCTGATAACATTTTGTGCAAGATGAAAAGTTCTAAACGTCATTTTAGCTCTAATTTCATGCTGAGCACTCTTCGAAACAGAGACAATACCGTTGTTAAAGCCTAGAAAAACTGAACGGTCTTCGAGCTCTAACTCAAGAGTCGCCGTTTTATTAGCCATAAGCCGTCTTAATTCAGGCCGCAGTAGGCGCATGAACTTCATACGAAGCTTAAAACGGTAAAAATAAATCATAATTGACATGGGCTGCCTATTGTTTCATTTCCGCAATGCGGCTAATTCCATTAATTCTACTTAATCTTGTATACCAACATCTTCAAGTAGAGACTTTAATTGAAGCTCTCTCCCCATAAATGCGGTAAAATTATCTTTGGTTGCTCTTACACCACCTTGAGACAACCATTCATCTTTTAAACTCTGACCGAGCGTTAAGTTAAACACTCCTGCCCGTTTAAACTCGCTAAATACATCTGCAGCATAAACTTCGGCCCACTTATAGCCATAGTAGCCCGCAGCATAGCCTCCCGCAAAAATATGCGAGAATGCATTAGGGAAACGATGCCATGAAGGGACAGGCAATACCCCTACATCATCTCTCACTTTATCTAAAACAGAAATAAAATTAGGGGCGTCTGACTCTTGATTACACTTACTTTGATGCAAAGACATATCAAATAAAGCATATTCAAGCTGCTTCATCATTCCTAATGCTGACTGAAAATTCTTCGCATCAATGATCTTATCTAAATCTTCCTGCGGTAATGCTTGACCTGTCGAGTAGTGCTTAGACAACATAGGTATAACCTCAGGCCTGTAACACCAACCTTCCATAAGCTGACTCGGCACTTCTACAGCATCCCACTCTACACCTTGAATACCAGAAAGCTCTGCAACATCTACATTTGAAAGCAAGTGATGCAAGCAATGACCAGCCTCATGAAATAACGTAACAACCTCATCATGAGTCATAAGCGACGGCATGCTTTCTGTTGCAGGTGAAGAGTTGCACACCAAGTACGCTATCGGGGGCAAAACTGTACCTTCTCGAGTAATATGACGCTGCCGACACTCGTCCATCCATGCACCACCACGCTTACGATCGCGAGCATACAAATCAATGTACAGGCCACCAACAATTTCACCCTCATTTTTAAGGTTAACAAACTGGGCATCTTCGTGATAAGTTGGAACAGATCTGTCTATCTCGCAACTTACACCAAATAGCTTATGAATAACTTCAAATAACCCGTCTAATACTTGAGTTGTTGGAAAATACTCGCGCACTTTTTCTGAATCTAAGTCAAACTGCTTTTCTTTAAGTTTCTCACCTATATAAGCATAGTCCCAAGCTTCAAGACTTGAAAACCCAAGTTCATTCTTTGCAAAAGATTCAAGCTCTTGCCTTTCTCTCTCAGCTTGTGGCTTTGATAATTTAGCAAGATTTGCTAAAAAGTCGATAACCTGCTGCGGCGTATCAGCCATCTTTGTGGCCAAAGAGTATTCTGCGAAATTTGAATAACCTAGCAAGGAAGACTGCTTTGAGCGCTTAACCAATATCGCTTCAATAAATTGAGTAGTATCAAAACGACCCGCCTGAGGCCCTTTATCTGACGCTCTTGTAGCATAGGCCTCATATACTTGCTCTCTTACCTCCCTATTAGCGCAAAAGCGCATAACAGCTAAGTAGCTAGGAGCCTTTAAGGTAAGACGACACATGTGCTCATCTTTACTATCGTGAGCCTTTCTGTATTCTTCACGAGCTGCATCAATAGATGACACGGGCATGCCCTTTAACTCTAAATCAGAAATATCAAGGAACCACGCCTCTGTTGCATCTAGCACAGCATCAGAAAACTGTGTGCTTAATTGGGCAAGATCTTTTTCTAAAGCTGCAAACTCTTCTTGATCTGATAGCACCAAATCTGCACCAGACAATTTAAAATCAAGCAATTTATTAGCACACCATTTTTTTTGCGCATCGCTAAAGCGCTCAGCAGCTCTTGTAGCTGTTAGCTTTTCGATTAAAGATTTAAACAAAGGATTCTGCATTTCCTTCGTGTAATGCTCACTTAGCTCAAGCTGCAAACGGTTGTAAGCCTCTCTAAGCTCTTCATTTGAGCGAACACTATTAAGATGACTTAACACAGACCATACTCTTGAGAGCTGATCATTAAGCTCCTCGTAACATCGGACAAACGAGTCCCAAGTCAAAGGTACTTTACCAGCCTCAATATCCTGCATTCGCTGCTGGAACTGTTCTTCTTTTTCATGCAGTCGTGTAACTACAGCATCATTAATTTGGCTAACATCCACAAGATGGAATGGTGGCTGCCACCAGTCTTCTAACCAAGGATTTGAGTCTTTAAGTAAGCTCATGACTACTCCAATATCTGGTTTTTTTTCCGTCCAAATGCCAAAACTGACAGCAGCCTGCCCGACCAGCATACCTAGACCATCAGAGCAGTTTTCAGGCTTAGCCCCTAACGCCTGCGCCCAACTTAAATATTGATCAGCCCTGCTTCCATAATTAAGATCGTAACAATAAGCAGATGCAAGATCTTTGCAACCAGGTAAAGCTTGAAACTGGCTTGCACCACTGATAATAATATCTGGCTGGCTATCTATGGATGAATCAAGAGCTCCAGCACTCAACTTCGTGGTAAAGCCAAGCTGCTCACGCCAAGCTTCAACTTCTTTGATCAGGTCAATCGCCTTAGACTCTGTTCTGTTCAATAGAGTTAATGTTTGAGGGTTAAACCCTAGAAGATCAGGCAACACGCTTCGCATTGCTCCACCAGCACCAATAAGTAAAATATTCTTGCCTAGGCTGTCTGCCCAACCTAATCGCTCTAAATCTGAAACTAAACCCTGACCATCGGTGGTATCACCAAAAATCTGCCCATCAGCAAACTTGAGCGTATTAACGGCACCAACAAGCTGGGCTCTAGCTGACAACTCATGGGCAAGTGCTAGCGCCTTAGATTTAAACGGTAAGGTTATATTTAACCCTGTTCCACCATTATGAAAAAAGCGCTGAACACAGGTTTCAAACTCACTCTCTTCTGCATAATATCTATCATACTCAACGTGCAAGCCTTCTTCGATTGCAAAAAGCCTATGTATCTCAGGCGATCTACTGTGTTTGATTGGATTCCCAATAACCCCAAGCTTATATAATTTGCTATCAAACAATCTTTTGACCCTCTTTTCAATTTTTTTACAATAGCTTTAAAGAACAAAGCTGCACTTAAGTTGATTAGAGCTACATTTCTACCCAGTTTTGCGGTTTTAAGTATTTAGTATAGAGTTCAGCTTCTCTCGTATTATCTTCAGGCGACCAGTTGTATTTCCAACTAACAAGCGGAGGCAAAGACATTAAAATTGACTCCGTACGACCTTTTGATTGCAACCCAAATAATGTGCCACGATCATAAACAAGATTAAATTCAACGTATCGGCCACGACGGTACAACTGAAACTCTCGCTGCTGCTCAGTATACTCAAGCCCTTTGCGCTTATTAACAATCGGCACATAGGCATCAATATAAGCCTGCCCTACTGCTTTCACTAGTTCAAATGACTGATCAAAACCTAACTCATTAAAGTCATCAAAGAATAGACCACCGACACCTCGATGCTCATCACGATGAGCTAAGTAGAAGTAATCGTCACACCACTCTTTAAATTTAGTGTAGTAGCCCGCACCAAAACTATTAACAGCACCTTTCGCTGTTGTATGCCAATGGATGCAGTCTTCATCGAAACCATAATATGGTGTTAAATCAAAGCCGCCACCAAACCACCAAACAGGCTCTTCACCAGGCTTTTCTGCCATAAAGAAACGGACATTTGCATGACTAGTAGGCACAAGTGGGTTTTTTGGGTGAATAACTAGAGAAACGCCCATTGCCTGAAAGCTACGCCCTGCTAGTTCAGGTCTTGCTGCTGTAGCAGATGGCGGTAATTTTTCACCTCCAACATGAGAAAAATTAACACCACCTTTCTCAAATACACTTCCGTTTTCGATGACCCTCGACCGCCCTCCGCCAAGTGGCTGCCTTTCCCACTCATCAGTCATAAAGGTCGCACTTGTGTCATGCTGTTCTAGTGCCGAGCAGATTTCATCCTGAAGTTTCAAAAAGTAAGCTTTTACCGCATCAATATCAACATGACCTTGACCCATAACACCTAACTGACTTTCTGTATTTCTTGAATCGCTCACAACTTTTTACCTCTTAAATAGTGACCGCTATAAAGTTGAATTTAATAACAACTATCGAATATGACGACCTGTTTCTAAATGAATTATTTGGCTTGCAGACTTAGCCCCCAAGGTTTCCCCCGGTACAACATAATCAACAAGATCTCCAAGCTTTTCTACGACCTCATCATAAGTCATGCACGCAGGTTGACCAGATTTATTAGCAGAAGTCGAGACAAGCATTGGGCTCACATTGTGTGAAAACCATTGAACAAATGGATGTGTTGTGACACGTATAGCAATTGAATCATGTTGACCTCTCACACACTGTGGTGCAATTCCCGTTTCATCAGGTACAACAAGAGTGACATGGCCCGGCCAATAAGTACGGGCTTTATTTTGCATTTCAACAGGAAGGTGCACTAACCATTGATCAACATGGTTGAGTTGACCTGTAATGAGAATAAGCCCTTTGTCCATTGGACGGGATTTAATGGCAAGTATTTTTTCCACTGCCGCTGTATTGAATGGATCACAACCAAGGCCCCAGACACCTTCAGTTGGGTAAGCAAACACACCACCATTTTTAAATGTTTTTAAAATGGTTGGAAGATCGTATTGATCAGACATTTTATTGCACTCTATTTTTACACACTAACATTTAGGTGTAGATCCAATAGGTCTGCGCCTTATGAATTATGCCGACACACTTTATTTCAAGACATATCGACTTCTGTTCATCAGGATGAAGCAGCTACACTCTTGACTATATCTTGAGTGAAGCACCTTTAGCAAACCAGTTTCAAAAAAAACAGCTAACAGATCATGAAGACTCCAGTTTCTGGCATTCTTTTAATCTGAGACTCGAGCTCTAGGCAAATAATAGTCTCCATTAATTGATCTAAATCAGCATAGTCCATATAGGCTGTAATCTCTTCTATTGAGAAGGATTTTACGCTTAAAACCTTTAATATAGCCTCTTCAAGGGGTAATTGAACTAACACTTCACGAGTAGGCATTTCAATTGTTGCAGGGCTCTGACTATTTAATGCCTCACCAATTAACTGAGCTTTTAAATCTGGCAAAACATACTCAAGTTCACTCAAGATGTCTTCACCCGATTGTACCAGTTTTGCACCTTGCTGTATAAGCCAATGACAGCCTTTCGCTCGCGGATTATGAATTGATCCCGGAATCGCAAAAACCTCTCTACCTTGATCAACTGCCCATTTTGCACTGACCAGTGACCCACTTCCCATACTTGCTTCAACAACACACACTCCCTTTGAAAGCCCTGTAATGATTCGGTTCCGGCGTGGAAAAAAATATGGTTTAGGGGCAACACCTAAAGGAAATTCGGAGATTAATGCACCTTGCTCGACAATTGATTCATATAAATTGAAATGAGATTTTGGATAGCAGTGATCCAAGCCATGCCCTAACACAGCCAAAGTAGGTTTGGATACTTTCAATGCAGCCTCGTGAGCAGCTCGATCAATACCTGCTGCGCCCCCAGAAATAATCGAAAAGCCCATCGAAGCTAGATATGTCGCAAATATATTCGCGTTTTGCACACCTTCTCGTGAAGGATTTCTGCTCCCTACTAAGCTAATTCCATTTTTGGATAAAGCCCCGACATTCCCCCTGACCATTAATACCAGAGGACTTTCATCAATTGTTTTTAATGCATCTGGATACTCTGTGCTCTTAGAGAAGAGAATGTGATGATTGTTAAGCGCACCCCATTCAAGGGTTTGATAGGTCGCCCGTTGCCCTTGGGCTACTGCCTTTTGATTTTGAAGAGCATTAATCTGTTTATTACTTAACGGACATATATCCAAATCAACCTCATGCCCAACGGACCACCCCTGATGTAGTAAAGGTTGCAATGCTTGAATTGTTTTATGACCTACACCTGGCATACACCAAAGCTGCAGTACATTAAATTGAAAAGATGAGAGAGTAGACATAATCGAATAACCAGACATTAAAAGTGAAACTCATTTATTTCGTTGCCTGATTATTCGATCAAGAGATAGAGATTTATATCTCAATATGACAATCTAAACAGTTAAAGGCTCATACCATACAGCATTTAGAAACTCTAATTGCTCGCTAACTTGGTTATAGACATTTTCACAGTAAGATGGCTCTCGATTCGCAACAGGTTCAATACCACGAACCTGACATGCAAGATAATACTCTTGTCGAGTACACCAGAAACGAAATGCTGCTAAGCGCACTAAGTCTGCCCAATGTTGCAAATCAAATTCCGGAATTGGTTCACACTTTTGACGGAAACCATGAATAAGTGAACGAGTCAGGTTTTCATCAAACTTGCCGTCTCGCACACACCAGTCCATTAAACAAATCGCCAAATCCATTAAACGCGGAGACCAAGAAGCATTAAAGAAATCAATCACACCAGTTAGATGTGTTGTTTCCATCAGCGCATTATCAGCAAACAGATCACCATGTACTAGACCAATCGAAAACTGATCATGAACACTTAAAAGATCTTTAAGCTCAGTTTTAAAGGCACAAAAGCGCGCGCGAACTTCTTCTTGATAATCTGCCAAGGTATCTTCAACAAGTTGAATTCGATATAAATGCTGATTTAAAGGAATACCATCTTCTACACCTTGAGCGGGACGAAGACTATTTACAATACCTAAAACTTTCCCTAGATCGGAACAGAGCTTAGCATCTGGCTGGTGATGACCACCTTGAATCCAAGGTTGAAGCACTGCAGGCTTTTCCACCCCATCGTCACTTTTAACCATCAAAGAAAAATGTCTTTGCTTTGATCCCGAGTGAACACATGCAGAATCAAGCAGTCGTACACCACTCGGCACTTGTACATTAAGATCAGATAATTTTGCTTGAAGCGCCTCATCAATTTTCTCAAAAACAGAGCAATATGCTTCAACAAGAGCGAGCTCAAGTGTTTCAAAGATGACAAAGGCATAACTACGCCCACTATCACAATCAAGCTTGTAAATGCTATTCTCGATACCCTCAGCAACAGGTTTAACACCTACAATGTTCAAACCATACGACGCTTGGATCAAATTTTTAACTTGTTTTTCGGATAAATGCGTATATACCGCCATAAAAAAGGACCTACCTATGACTCATTCCGGTTTGTCTTCTGCTGATTCATCAGCGTCAAGTTCAACAACAGCAAACTCTAAACCGCTTATCATCGTCGACGGCTCATCATACCTGTTCAGGGCCTATCATGCACTACCCCCGCTTACAACATCAAATGGCCAGCCAACTGGTGCAATTAAAGGTGTTATGAGCATGCTGCAAAAACTCGTTGACGAGTACCAGCCAGCATATATGTGTGTTGTTTTTGACACCAAGGGCACCAACTTCCGTCATGAGCTTTTTCCTGAGTATAAGGCTAACCGAGGCGCAGCGCCTGATGAGCTCATTAGCCAAATAGAGCCACTTCATGAGCTTGTCAAAGCAATGGGCTTTCCTCTTATGGCACTACCAGGCATTGAAGCAGATGATGTTATTGCTACTATTGCCCAACAGGCTCAGGATAACTTCCATGTGGTTATTTCATCTGGAGATAAAGATCTAGCTCAACTTGTGAATGACAAAATCCACCTTGTAAATACAATGAAGCAAGGGGAATATCTTGATCCTGCAGGCGTTGAAGAGAAGTTCGGCGTTAAGCCAGAACAAATTATCGATTATCTCTCTCTTATTGGTGATAAGGTCGATAATATTCCTGGCATTGATAAGGTTGGTCCAAAGACTGCCGTGAAGTGGCTACTTGAATACAACTCAATTGAAGGTCTATTGGAAAATAAAGACAAAATCAAAGGTAAGGTTGGCGATAATCTTCGCGAGCAAGCAGATCGACTTAATATGGCAATCCAGCTTGTTACATTGAAAACCGATGTAGAGCTTCCAAACGACCTCGAATCACTAAAGCTGCAGGCAGCAGATACAGATAAGCTTGCCGAACTTTTTGCAACATTTGAATTTAAGAACGAACTTAAAAAACTGCAATCAGCTACATCCGGTAAAACCTCAGAAGTGACAGCAGAAGATATAATTGACGCATCTCCTTCAGCATCATCCTCAAAAGCTCAGTACCTAACACTGACAACAGAAAAAGCCGTTCAAGATTGGATTGCTGGTGCAGCAAAAGCTGAATGGCTTGCTTTTGATACAGAAACAAACGGCCTTGATGTACATTGCTCAGACTTGGTTGGTGTATCCATGGCCTACTCTGATGATGAAGCCGTTTATATTCCTTGCGCGCATATTTCACTTGAAACAGGTGAAGCACCAGAGCAAGTGAGTCGAGAATTTCTTATCGAGGTAATCAAGCCGGTTCTTGAAGCATCTAAGCCTTTAAAAATTGGTCAAAATATTAAATTTGATATGAACCTGCTTCGTCAATACGGTATTCAAATGCAAGGCATTGGCGCAGATACAATGCTTGAATCTTATGTTTTGAATGCAACTGCTGGCCGTCATGATATGGATAGCCTTGCGACTCGCTATCTTGGTCGCTCTACAATTTCTTTTACAGATATCGCAGGTAAAGGTGCTAAACAAAAGACATTTGATCAAATCGAACTTGATATTGCATCTGACTATGCAGCTGAAGATGCTGAAATCACATGGTTACTTCATAAAGAAATCAATGCAGGATTGGAAAAACAAACCGAGCTTAAATCGCTCTACGACATGATTGAACTTCCACTCATGCAAGTATTAGCAGATATGGAATACCAAGGCGCTCTTATCGATCCGCATGAGCTTGCAGAACAAACAAAGATTCTAAATGAGCGCATTTGTAATCTAGAAAAACAGGCCTTTGATCTTGTGGGTGAAAGCTTTAACCTCGCTTCACCTAAGCAGATCGGTGTAATTCTGTATGAAAAAATGGGTATTCCTGTTATTAAGAAAACACCAAAAGGTGCACCATCAACAGCTGAAGGTGTATTACAAGAACTTGCGCTTACATACGACTTACCACGTATTTTGCTGGAGCACCGCTCCCTGTCAAAACTTAAATCCACATACACAGATAAACTCCCTGAGCTTATTAATGAAAAGACAGGGCGAATCCATACGTCTTATCATCAGGCAGTTACAGCAACGGGACGTCTATCCTCTTCTGACCCTAATCTACAAAATATTCCTATCAAAACAGAGGAAGGTCGTTTAATCCGTAAGGCATTTATTGCTGAAAAAGGCTTTAAGCTTGTTGCAGCAGATTACTCTCAAGTTGAACTTCGTCTCATGGCTCACTTCTCGGAAGATGAAAAGCTTTGCCAAGCCTTTGCCAACAATGAAGACATTCATAGTGCAACGGCCAGTGAAGTCTTTGGTGTTCCTCTTGAAGATGTAGGTTCTGATGAGCGTCGTGCAGCCAAAGCCATTAACTTTGGTCTTATTTATGGCATGTCTGCATTTGGTTTGAGTAATCAGTTAGGTATTACACGAGGTGAAGCTCAAGAATATATCGACCGTTATTTCGCTCGCTATCCTGGTGTTCTTGAATACATGGATTCCACAAAGGAAAAGGCGAAAGACAAAGGCTATGTCGAAACTCTATTTGGTCGTCGCCTATACTTGCCTGATCTAAAATCGAAAAACCATGCAATTCGCCAAGGTGCAGAACGTGTTGCGATTAACGCCCCCCTTCAAGGGACTGCTGCAGACATTATGAAAATAGCCATGATTAATTTACATCAATGGCTGAAAAATGAGGGCTTAAAGACTCGCATGATTATGCAGGTGCACGATGAAGTTGTACTTGAAGTTGCTGAAGATGAAATGGATAGGGTCATTGAAAATACTAATCGCATTTTAAGCGAAGCTTGCTCATTGAAAGTGCCGCTTGATGTATCTGTAGGCCATGGAGACAACTGGCTAGAAGCCCACTAAAAACAATCTCTCTACTATCAAAAGCAATACCTCCATAAAATGTATATTGTGGAGGTGTTACTTTTTTTCAGTCATACTTAGCCCCAGCAATACCCAATCAATATATGAAAACCTTACTCTAAAGATAATTTGATATATTAGAGCTATAATCATTAAATCGTTTCAAAGTAATTTCGGCACTTCGGCTACACGATACATAATGATATGGATTTAATGTGAGTGATACGACACAGACATCATCAAGCGAGTATTTATCCCCTCTTGAAAAGTTACTTGATGAAGGTGGTATTGTTGCCACTTTGCGTAAACGTATAGCTAATCTCGAAGAATTTAGAGATCGTTACTTAGATATTAGCAGCCCATCTCTCAATACTCATCAAGGTAACAATGATCCGGAGCTATCCCAAAAATTGAGCGAACAAGCTCAACTAATTACATCCTTAGAAAGTCAGCTAAAAGAGCTTCACGGGTGTCAATCCATATTAGAATCGGAAATAGAAAGACTTACAGAAGAAAACCAACGAATTTCAACACAACCCCGCCCTTCCAATAATGATGAAAAAGAGGCTCTAATAGAGAAACTTGAGCGTCAAATTCAAGAGTTAAGCGGATGCCAAGCCATCCTTGAGTCCGAAATAGAAAGGCTATCAGGAGGTGCAGAAGAGAATGATCAATCTCTTATTGAAAGCCTCCAAAATGAAGTAGCTCAAATGAGTGAAGTTGCCTTCACAGCAATAAGGTCTAACGCTAATTTAGGCGCCGTAATCCACCTTTTAACCAATACCTTTGAATGCCAGTCAACTGAAGAACTTGCAACTTTTGTTACTGAAACACTCCATAATCAGTCACTCAATGGCTTATTTAGTTTCTTTTATAATGACAATCATGAAATTCATACGACAACCGAAGCCATAAGCTCACAGGACGAGATCAATTTAATTAAAAGCTTAAGTGCGTCGTCGCCACTACTAGAAACAGAGCAACATCTTGGCTACTATACCCGTCATTTTCAGCTCCTTGTAAAAGGCTTCGATAACTCTGACTTTAAAGCGTATAATGATATTAAAGACATGTTACAAATGTTCTCAACAGGAATGAATGCAAGCACCCGGCGTATCTTATCAGAAGCCATTGCTGAAAAAGAAAGATCTAATCTACATAAATTAGTCGTCTCCACTCAAAAAAACCTACATAAGATAGAGCATAAATTATCTCAAAAAAACGAGGAAATCTCTAAGCTTACAAACACAACCGTCACCAAGTTTCAAAAAAAAGTATCTACATTAGCTATTGACCCAGAATCTAAAAAGTTACTCACATCTTTATTAGTACAAGAAATGGCTACAATTGAAGAAGCACTCAATCAATCCACACTGATCGACTCAAACTTTAAGAAAGTAATAGACAGCTTAAACAAGTCATTAAATAAACCATAAAATAGGATTATTTATGAGTATATTGAAAAAACTATCAGTACTTTTAACAGCTATAGCGATAATGCAACCAAGCTTTGCCCTGCCTATTTCCGAAATTAAAGAGCTTGTTCCCGACTTAAAAGAATGGGCAACAGACCCCGCTATCGTTAGCGCCGTAAGCGATGCAAATCAAGTATTTAAAACAAGACGTGAAATGAACGCACTCGATCGAGAGTGGCAAGAGTACCAAGGGATTAGTCCTCTTATGCTCTCAATGTTAGAAAGCAAAGCTGCTCAAAAGCTACTTGAATTTGAGCAATCAAAACCCTTTTACAAAGAAATTTTTATTACAGACAAGTTTGGTGCAAATGTCGCAATGACATCTAAAACATCAGATTACTGGCAAGGTGATGAACAAAAGTTTTCCAAATGCTTTAATAAAGGAAAAGGCACTGTCTTTGTCTCAAAATCTAAATTCGATACGAGCACGCAAAAAAACTTGGTTCAGATATCAATTCCAATTCTTAATGGCGAAGACACAATTGGAGTCATGGTTGTAGGTATTAATACTCACCTATATGAAAAGTTTGACGATAAATAAAGCTTTATTGCTGAAAAGCGCTAAAAAAATCATGGGTATCCATTAAATAACTTTTCACAGGTTACTATTGATTATATTTCAGCACCCGCTGCTCCAACACAGAGAGTGATTCTTCTGCATGGGCCCAAGCACTAATAAGGGCCCGACAAACCTCATCTTCACTATCAGATTGAAAGACACCTGGGTTATCACTTTGGCCTTCAAGCATCTCAAACTGCATACACAGCTGGGCAATTTCTTGGTCTTTACCTTGAATTTGCTTTTCAAGAAGATCTACCTTAGCTTGCAAGCTCTGTAAATACTCTTCATTATTAGTGTTGGCACCTAGCTGCTCCTCACCTCTAGGCTCTGCTGAACGATTTGCAAGCTCTAAAGCCTTAATTCTTCTTTGTTGATCATCGATAATATTATTCAACATCGCAATATTTCGATCAACAAAGTGAGATGTACTTTCCATTTGTAAATCTTGCATCAATCGGGACTCAACCTCAGCAAGCTCGCTCTCAATAACTTCGGAAGCTTCATCAGATAATTGCAAATCAGAAATTTTATGCCTAAAAGATCTGACCATATTTTCCAACTCAAGTATACGTTGCCGCTGCGCCTCAACAACATCTTCCTCTACATCATGCTTTTTGACATTAGCAATCCATTCAAAATATTGGCCATAAGTGAAAATAAGATTGTCATATCTTTGAGTCAAATCGTACCAATAATGAGAAGGATCAGGATGGTCTAATAGATTTAATTCAATTTGCAATACTGCACTTCTAAAGAATAAAGGGAGAAGATCAGGGTAATCTTTTGGATCAATCTCATTCCATGAAGATACACCCTGGCTATTAAAATAAGCATCAGCTTGTACAATTAAAGACTCAAGCTGAGCCCGTGGGTTATTCATTTCAGATGCGAGAATATCACCAATGCTTTCTGCTAACTTATGGAACTCTTGCTGTAACCGAGAAATTCTCGATTTCGCTATAAAAAGCAACACACTTAAAATAACAACGGCAAGGAAAAGACTTTTTCCACCTAAGAATAGCAACCAGCTGGTAATATCCCAATCCATCATGGCAAGACCTCTTATACTAGACTTTAAGTTAAGCTTAGTAAAAAAATCAAAGAAGTCTTATTGTTGCCATGTATATTATATTTTAAATATGTTCGTCAGGCTCTTCATCCTGCGGCGTTACTGGCAAATCTAACTCTTCTACACGAGCAAACCACTCGGCAAGACGGTTTGTTAATTTAACAAGACCTTCTTTAGAAGTTGAAGAATAAACCTGTGTACTTACAAGATCTCGAGGCACATTTAATTCTTTTAATTGCTTATTGAGCTTATGAAGCGCTTGCTGACCTTGATTACGGGAAAGCTTATCAATCTTACATAGCAATATTTGCGTCTCGATTTGCTCGGACACAAGCCAATTCAATAAGATAAGATCTTCACCGTTTAATTCTCGACGAGAATCAACCAACCACACCATACCCGCGAGAGAGTCCCTCTCAGTCAAATAAGCTTCAATATTTTTGGCCCACTTTTTCTTCACCTCTGGTGGGACTTTGGCATAACCATAGCCAGGCAAGTCGATAAGCTTTTGCAATGGACTCAACTCAAAAAAGTTAATAAGTTGCGTACGACCCGGTGTCTTACTCGCATGAGCAAGACGAGTTTGCTGTGTAATTGCATTTAAGCATGTGGACTTGCCCACATTTGAACGTCCCGCAAAGCCAATTTCAACCCCTTTGTCTTCTGGGTAGCCCTTTGGGTCTGCTGCACTTGTGATAAACGTTGCTTTTTTTAAAAGCTTGGCAATATCGCTTTGTGCCCAAGCTTTTTCATCAAATCTACTCATAAATCTCTCTTCACACCTGAAATCAGTTCAGTTAGATTGCCATGATAATCGTTTATGCCCTTTTACTCAAAAAAAAATCACGAGGTATTGCGGCTTTTAGCTTTAACTTAGTGCCAAGATACTATACTATCCATTTGTTAATATTTCTTTATACAATTAAAAGATAGGCTCGTTGAAAGCAGCATGCGCTGATACATCACAACCAGCCTATTTCAATAGATATAGTTCTATAGCTTTGCATATGAAAGCTTTATGCTTCTGCTGAGCTATCAAAAGGAAGCCCTTCAGAGCAATGTTGCAACCATTTTAAGCTCTTGAATGACTTCCATGAAGTTAAATCGCAATTGAGGGAGCAACTCAATGAAAACATTAAAAATTGCAGCATTTGCTGCACTTGCAAGTTTAGGTCTAGCAAATACAAGTACTGCTGCTGACGCACCTGCAAAATATCAAAGCGCTTGCTTTGCTTGCCATGGTACTGGCGCAGCTGGCGCTCCAAAAACTGGCGATGCTGAAGCATGGGCGCCGCACGTAGAACAAGGTCTTGAAACACTTCTGGCAAGCGTTAAAGGTGGAAAAGGCGCAATGCCTCCAGGAGGCCTTTGTGCTGACTGCTCCGACGCAGAATACCAAGAGCTTATTGAGTTTATGTCTGGTCATAAATTCTAAAGCTTAACGGCTGTTCACCTAGGAAGCTAGAGCTACTTTAGCTTCCTCGTCTCAATGCACACATACCTCTTTAAGCAATAACAGGCTTGGAATTAAGGTATATACTTGATAAAAGTTGCGTCATGTGAATTTTACAGCCAAAATACACGACATTGTCAGACGCCGTAATACATTAGAAGTCAGCGCCTAAAAATAGTAATAAAGGTTGCAGGCAATTACTTTTCTGCAAGGTGTATAAGTAATCAGCATTATTGGCACATTTGTTTAGACTCAAAGATTAGGATTCAAGCTCATGCAAACCAAATTTTCACGCACTCTTGCCCTTGGGGCTCTTTTCTGCGGCTTTATGTCCGCTACTGTTCATGCAGCTGAGACAAAAGAAGCTCACGAAGCAGCACCAGTCGAATTCGATTACCGTGGTGATGCCGACAAAGGTAAGGCTCTTTCAGCTGTTTGTGGCGCATGTCATGGTGCTGATGGTAACTCAATGATCCCGACTTTCCCAAAAATTGCAGGCCAACATGCTCGTTACGTTAACAAGCAACTTCATGACATTAAAAATGGTGATCGTGAAGTACCAGAGATGGCTGGTATTGCTGCAGGTCTAAGCGACCAAGATATGGCAGACCTCTCTGCTTATTTTGAGAAGCAATCAGGCTCAATTGAAGGTGCTGACCCAGAACTAGTAGAGCTTGGTGAAAAAATTTACCGCATGGGTAAAGAAGATGGCAACGTTCCTGCATGTACTGCTTGTCACCAACCAGATGGTCAAGGCCTGGGTCTTGCTGGTTATCCTAAACTTTCTGGCCAACATGCAGATTACACTGCTAAGCAACTTATGGCTTTCCGTGCTGCTGCTCGTGAAGACATCAACGCGAAGTATAGAACTAACGATGGCGAAGCAATGATCATGAGAATGGCTGCTAAAGGCCTTTCTGATAAAGAGATCCTTGCAGTTAGCGCATACGTCAGTGGTCTTATGGCTAAGCCAGAACCAGAAGCTGAGCAGGCTGCTGAGTGAAGAAAAAGCCACCCTTTCGCGGGCAGCCCAAACTGCTTGCGAAAAAATGGCGACAGCTGCGACCACTCTTAAGCAGTGGTCGATGGCTCGCAACAGAGTCCAAAGGTCCAGTTCGACTGCGACACATCGAGACTCAATCTCAAATAAATCAAGATCAAATTAGAATCCTGACATTCAACATTCAAGCAGGTCTTAATTCTCAAGCCTATTCTGACTATGTTAAATCAAGCCTAAGTCAGTTTTTACCATCAGAACCAAATATCCCTCATATTAGTGCTATTGGCGACCTTATCAAAGACTACGACCTTATTGGGCTTCAAGAACTCGATGCTGGTAGCCATAGATCTGGCCATATAAACCAACTCTCATTTTTAGCAGCTCACGGTGAGTTTGAGTTCTGCCATCAACAACTCAACAGAAACCTTGGTCGCTTTGGTCAATACTCTAATGGTATTTTAAGTCGGTTTACACCATTTCAAGTAGAAGATCATAAGCTTCCAGGTCTCCCCGGTCGTGGTGCAATCATCGCCAAATATAAGTTTAAAGAAAGCTCAATTGCTGTTTGCTGTGTGCATCTTGCGTTAAGCGAAAAAGCACAAATGAAACAGCTTAAGTTTTTAAAAGAGCTTCTAGAGAATGAAGAACATATTGTATTGATGGGTGATATGAATTGCATTGCACAACAACTCGAGCAATCCCCTCTGCAAGAGTTATCACTGTCATTCCCTGAATTAAAACTCAATTCATATCCAAGCTGGGGGCCTTCAAGAAATATCGATCACATATTAGTATCTCAATCTTTGAAGGTATCTCATGTAGAAGTTGTGCAATCGACCCTTTCTGATCACTGTCCAGTGGCAATGACTATAGAGCTCAAATAAAAAAGCCTGACGATATTTCTATCATCAGGCTTTTTTAGATTGCTCTATTCTGATTGAGCAAGAAACTTAAGCAAGTTTCTCATTCAACCAATCTTTAGCAACTGAAACAGCTTCGTGAACTCGTGATTTATCTGTACCACCAGCCATTGCAAAGTCAGGGCGACCACCGCCTTTACCGCCAACAGCAACAGCTGCAGTTTTCACAAGATCACCAGCTTTTACTTTTGATGTAAAGTCAGAAGTAACGCCAGCACCAAGTTGTACTTTTTCACCATCAGCAATAACAAGAAGCACTATACCTTGTCCGAGCTTTTCTTTTACTTGCTCAACAAGAGGCTTCAGGTTTGCAGAAGAAATACCTTCAACAAATTGAGCAACAACTTTTACACCACCAATTGTTTCACTTTCTTCTACAAGTTCACTTGCTCTGAAAAGTGCTAGCTTTTGGTTTGCAGCTGCAATAGTTGAGTCTTTCTCTTTAAGCTCAGCCATAACCTGAACGCTGCGCTCTTGCAGACGAGAAGGATCTGTTTTCAGGGTTTGAGCAACTTGACGCTGTGCTGCTTGCAAGTCTGCAACAAACTTCAGTGCAGCCTGCCCTGTCACTGCTTCGATACGTCTAACGCCTGCAGCAACACCAGACTCACTCGTAATTTTGAAAAGACCGATATCACCAGTTGCAGCAACGTGTGTACCACCACAAAGTTCGATTGAGAAATGAGACTCTTGCTCTAATGCACCCATAGAAAGTACACGCACAGTATCATCATACTTCTCACCAAAGAGTGCAATTGCACCTTTTGCTTTAGCATCATCCATGCTCATAACTTCAGTGACAACTGGCTCGTTATGAAGCACATGCTCGTTAACAAGATTTTCAATTGCAGCGATTTCATCTTGAGTCAGCGCTTGTTGGTGGGAGAAGTCAAAACGAAGACGATTTTCTTCTACAAGAGAGCCCTTCTGATTGACGTGCTCACCAAGAAGCTTACGCAGTGCAGCATCAAGTAAATGAGTTGCAGAGTGATTACGCTTAATAGATGCACGACGCTGAGCATCAATTGCAAATACTGAGCGATCCCCAACAGAAACAGTTCCACGGGTTACAACACCGTGATGAAGGTGATGAGAGCCCTGCTTTGTTGTATTTGTAACTTTGAATTCGCCTTTATCGCTTGAGATAACACCAGTATCACCAACTTGTCCACCAGACTCACCATAAAATGGCGATTGCTGTGATACAAGAATTCCTTGCTGGCCTTCTTGAAGTTGCTCAACATTTTGACCATCGGCAACAAGCTTATATACGTTTGCTGTATCTTGGTTTTGCTCGTAACCAGTGAAGTGTGTATTACCTTCAAGGTCTGCAATAGCAGCGGCAGCTTGCTCAAAGTTGGAATTAGCTCTTGATCTTGCTCTTTGCTCTTCCATTAGAGCTTCAAAGCCTGGCATATCCGCATTGAGATCATTTTCACGAGCAATATCAGCTGTTAAATCAACAGGGAAACCATAAGTATCATAAAGAACGAATAATGTCTTACCACTGACTTCATTACCTTTGGCAGCTTTAATCTCAGCCATATCTTCAGACAGAATCTTCATACCTTGATCAAGGGTTTGTCTGAACTGATTTTCTTCATGATCAATCACTTGTTCAAGCACTTTACGCTGCTGTTCAAGCTCTGGAGCCACATCACCCATTTGCGCAATAAGAGGTCCAATACATTTAGAAAGGAATACTTCTTTTGAACCTACTTTATAACCATGACGTAGAGCGCGACGCATAATACGACGAAGCACATAACCACGACCTTCGTTCGATGGTCTTACGCCTTCGATCATCAGAAATGCAATTGCACGAATATGATCAGCAATTACACGAAGAGACTTATCCGCATCTTTAATGCCTGCTTCTTCTAACGCTTTAGCATCAAACTTAACGATCTCCGCAATCTCTTTAATCATCGTTGCAAATACATCGATTTCATAGTTTGAGTGTACATGTTGCATAACAGCAGCAATACGCTCAAGCCCCATACCTGTATCGATCGATGGTTTGGGTAGAGGTTTAAATTCACCATCAGCTTGACGATCAAACTGCATGAATACAAGGTTCCAAATTTCAATATAACGATCGCCGTCTTCATCAGGAGAACCTGGAGGGCCACCTGCTACATCTTCACCATGATCGTAGAAAATTTCAGAGCTTGGGCCACATGGACCTGTGTCACCAGCTTGCCAGAAATTATCTTCGTCTAAACGGGACATGCGGCTTTTATCAAAACCAATTTCATTAACCCAAATATCTTCTGCTTCTTGGTCAGTAATATGAACAGTAACCCAAAGCTTTTCTTTAGGCAGCTTAAGCACTTCTGTTACGAACCCCCAAGCATATTTGATTGCATCTCGCTTAAAGTAATCACCGAAGCTGAAGTTACCAAGCATTTCAAAAAATGTATGATGACGAGCCGTATAGCCTACGTTTTCTAGGTCGTTATGCTTGCCACCGGCACGAAGACAACGTTGCGCTGTAGTCGCAGTTGTATATGGTCTTTTCTCTAAACCATTAAATACATTTTTGAATGGAACCATACCTGCTGCAGTAAAGAGTAGAGTTGGATCATTATTTGGGATTAGACTTCCTGACTCGACCCTTGCATGGCCTTTACCTTCAAAAAAGCTCAAAAAAGCTTCGCGAATATCAGCACTTTTCATTATTGCCTCACTGTTCTTTACACTTTCAAAGCGTGTCTCTGCTCTGAATATCTATTCTATTCTGAATCTATTTCACTATCATTGAAATGACAACGGCTTAGACTATCTTGGATATGCTCACTTGAAAAGCCCCGTCCTGCTAGAAAACGATATATTTTGTTCGTATCTTGAGCAGTAAAACGGTGGATTCGTGATTCAAGAGCCATGCGGCAGCTTTCAAACCAATCAACGTCTTCCATTGCAGACTCTATAATACTACTTTGCACTTGCTTTTGTTTTAAAGACCAACGAACTTTGCCTGGCCCTTGGCCTCGCCCTGACTCACGGCGAACATAGCCTTGTGCATAGCGTTCATCATCAAGATAACCAAGCTCAATTAAGCGATCTATTGTCTCATCAATTTGCTCGGATTCCTGCTCATTTTTGTAATGAGTTTCCATCTTCTGATAAATCTCGGACACGCTGTAATCTCGGCGCCCCAACAAAAAAAGCCCATAATTCATGGGCGTCATTTTCTTCTTTGAAGATGCACGACCAGAACCCTGTCGGGACTGGCCTGCATTTTTTTTAAAGTAATAAGTCATGCTTTAACGGCAGGAGTTAAGCTTCTGCTTCTTCAGTTTGCGCTTGCTCTGCTTCACTAAAGTTTAAGAACTTGTCACGGATCTGCTGCTCAATTGTGTTCGCAATTTCAGGGTTCTCGCCTAAGTACTGTGCAGAATTTGCTTTACCTTGACCAATCTTATTGCCTTGGTAAGAGTACCAAGCACCAGACTTATCAACGATACCTTGCGCAACACCAAGATCAAGAATTTCACCAAGACGATAAATACCTTTACCGTACATGATTTGGAACTCTGCTTGTTTGAATGGAGGTGCAACCTTATTCTTCACAACTTTAACGCGAGTTTCGTTACCGATTACTTCTTCACCCTGCTTCACAGAACCTGTTCTGCGGATATCAAGACGTACAGAAGCATAGAACTTCAGCGCGTTACCACCAGTTGTAGTTTCAGGACTACCAAACATAACACCAATCTTCATACGAATTTGGTTGATGAAGATTGCTATACAGTTTGAACGCTTGATGTTACCTGTAATTTTACGAAGTGCTTGAGACATCAAACGAGCTTGTAAGCCCATGTGAGAATCACCCATATCACCTTCAATTTCAGCACGAGGTGTTAGTGCTGCTACAGAGTCAACAACAAGAAGGTCAACGGCGTTAGATCTTACAAGCATGTCTGCAATTTCAAGTGCCTGCTCACCAGTATCTGGTTGAGATACGATAAGGTTTTCCATGTTAACGCCAAGTGCTTTAGCGTATACAGGATCTAGTGCGTGCTCAGCATCGATAAATGCAGCTGTACCACCAGCTTTTTGACACTCAGCAATAGCTTGAAGTGTAAGTGTTGTTTTACCACTTGATTCAGGGCCATAAATTTCAACAATACGACCTTTAGGTAATCCACCGATACCAAGTGCGATATCTAAAGCTAGAGAACCTGTTGATAGTGCTGGAACTCGTTCTTGTTTGTCGCCAAGTCTCATAATGGACCCTTTACCAAACTGACGTTCGATCTGAACAAGTGCCGCGTCAAGCGCTTTTTGTTTCTGCTGATCCATTATTGTCCTCCGGTGAATCAATCGAATGAATATGTCTTAGGCATTGCCGAGGCAATGTCCCTAATAGCTCTCAATTATTACACGACTTGGAAGTCGTGTCCAAAAATAGTCTACGGATAATAGTGGCTGTAAACCGTGATATGATGCACACTTTTCGATAAAGATTTGAAAACCCTTTTTTCATAGAGGAATCGTGATTATGGACGGACAACAACTCATTAAACCAGGTACGTATCGCCACTATAAAGGCCAAAACTATCGAGTCTTTTTTGTTGCTCACCACTCCGAAACGCAAGAAGCGCTTGTTGTTTATCAATGCTTATATGGCGATCATAGTCACTGGGTTCGACCACTTTCAATGTTTACCGAGACTGTTGTTATAGATGGTGTTGAACAACCAAGATTTCAACTCGTTGATAATCAAACTGAGGTTGTTTAAATGATTTGGAAGTGCCCAAACTGCAATGAACCTCTTCAGCAAGACAATCGCCAGCTGAAGTGCAGCAATAATCATAGCTTTGATATAGCAAAGCAAGGCTATACCAATTTACTCCTCGACAACCAGAAAAAGTCAAAAAACCCTGGCGATAATGATGAAATGCTTGAAGCTCGTCAGCGTTTTTTGCAAGCTGGCTTCTATGACCCACTTATTAAAGCCATTCAACCTTATATCAAACCAAACCACACTATCATAGACCTGGGTTGCGGCGAAGGTTATTACCTAAGGCAGCTTTTAACACAAGAACCTGATGCTAAAGGCTATGGTATTGATATAGCAAAAACCGGTGTAAAAAAAGCAGCTCAGCAATCTAAAGCACTACAACCTTACATTGCATACGCAGTGGGCAGTACTTATAGAGCTCCCGTTATCGATCACTCATGCGATGTTGCCATAAGCATATTTGCGCCATTTGACGAGCAAGACGTGCAACGTATCCTTAAAGATGAAGGCCTTCTTATTCGTGTTGGCCCAGCAACAAAGCATCATCAAGAAATCAAAGAAAAGCTATACCAAAATGCTGAAGAATTTAAACCTGCAGCAATACCTGAAGGCTTTCAAATCACTCATCAAGAAGAGCTTTTATACGAAATTGAACTATCAGGCAAAGCATTAACGGAAGATTTGATTCCGATGACACCTTTTCACTGGCAAGGCAGCCAAGAGGCGAAGGCAGCGCTTGCAGCACTCAGCTCTCAAAAAATCACTGTGCACTTTCAAGTTGATGTACTTTCAGCAGTGCCAAAGAGTGTATAAAGCTTAAAGCAAATTCCACAGCAGAGCTGCGAACAGCAGCTCTATCACCACTAAAATCACAACGGACCGAGAGTATTTGAATTTCAGGCTTTTCACCGTCGATAAACTCTGGCGTGCAAATAGCATTTGAAATTGCAAGATTATCCGACAGAATAGGTCTTAACTTGTCATAACCAACGGGCCATTTATAAGCGAAACCAAACCAACAACACCCAACGGGATGCTCATCTGTACCACCTGTAGGCCCTGCTACACCTGTGACAGAAACAGCAATATCAGCAATAGAGAGAGTAATAGCGCCTAATGCCATTTGCTCTGCAACTTCCGCATTAACTGCCGTTTCTTTCAATGATTCAAGAGAAACACCTAACTGCTGATGCTTTGCTTCAGGCGTATAAGTGACCCAGCCTTGATCAAACCAAGATGAACTACCTGCCACTTCAGTTAAAGCCTGCGCAATAGCACCTCCTGTACATGATTCTGCAGTTGCAATTTTAATATCAGCACTTTGTAAATACTGAAAAAGATTATTCATTTGAAGCACCTGTTTGCTTTATTTTACGACGTGCACGAAAAAAAGCTTTTAGCATTTGAGCAGACTCATCCTCTAAAACACCTTTAGTCCACTTTAAAGAATGATTAAAAGCTGAGAAATTCAACGCCGCAGCACTTACAACAGCACCAGCTCGTGGCTCAGTTGCTGCAAACACAATTCGCTCAATACGGCTATGAATAATTGCACCGAGACACATAGTACAAGGCTCAAGCGTAATATAAAGCGTTGCGCCTGGAAGACGATAGTTTTGCTGATGCTGACACGCATTACGAATTGCTTGTATCTCTGCATGCCCTGTAGGATCTGAGCATTCTATAGGACAGTTTCGCCCCAGCCCTACAACTTGATTATCCAGCACAACCAAAGCGCCTACAGGCACTTCATCTGCTTGCGCTGCAGTCTGAGCTTGCGTCAATGCAAAACTCATCCATTTTTCATCGAGTTCTTCAACTGGTACTTCTACTATTTCACCCATGTGCTGCTCTTTGGATTTCACTCATAACAAAAGCTCCAGAGTATACCCCTACTCATCTTACTTGAGAACATCCCAACTAACAGGTTCACCTCGTTTCACTGCTTTTGACACTTTTCGCCCAATAAGCTCATCAAAATATTTAGGAGCTAAGCCATACCCTGGGCGAATACGCCGAATAGCAGTTTTTGTTATTTCGGCACCTTCAGCGAGGTCTTCAACAAAATAAATAGAGCGACGAAACTGCTTGTTTTGTTTTTCTACGACTGACCTTTTAAGCTCATGTGAATACTGCAATGCTGTCCATATACCAAAACTCTCATCAACAAGAGCTTTAAATTCAACAGGCTCAAGCGAAAACTCACTATCAGGACCTTTGTCATTACGATCCAAGGTGAAATGTTTTTCTATAGCAACAGCGCCTAATGCTATAGAAGCTATGGCTGCAGAATGCCCAAGTGTGTGGTCGGACAAACCAACTTCCACATTAAAATGTTTTTTCAAAAACTGAATATTAGAAAGCTTTGACTCTTCAAGAGGTGTTGGGTACCCACTCACACAATGAAATAGCAAAATATCTCTTGCCCCACTCTGTCTCGCAACTTCGAGTGCTTCTCCTATTTCACTTTCATTAGACATACCTGTTGAAATTAAAATAGGCTTTTTCTTAGAAGCAATATAACGAATTAAAGGCAAGTCTACCATTTCAAAAGAAGCAACTTTAAAAGCAGGAGCATATAATGAGTCTAGAAAATCAACAGCATTTTCATCGAATGGTGAAGAAAATAGAATAACGCCAAGCTGAGCAGCATAGTCAAATAAAGCTTGGTGCCACTCATAAGGTGTAGATGCTTCTTGGTATAAGTCATAGAGACTATAGCCATCCCACAGCCCCCCTTCAATTTTAAAACCCGGCATATCTGTATCGAGAGTCATAGAGTCTGCAGTATAGGTCTGAATTTTAACCGCGCTAACACCAGCAGAAGCTGCCGCAGCAATCAGTTGCTTAGCCTTATCTAAAGAGCCATTATGATTTGCAGATAGCTCAGCAATAATAAATGGTTTGCAGTGACTACCTAATTCGACATTCCCAATTTTAAACATAAGACACCTTTAAATTTTAAAGCTCATTTGAATTGGAATACACCCTTGCTTTTCTAAACTCTGTTGCAACTCCGTATTCGCACTGGGGACATTAATATAAAAATAGCCAGGCCTTACTGAACTAATTTCATCCAATGGATCATAGTGACTTTTAAAAAAGTGAATAACACTTGAAATTATCGATGCTGTATTTTCCAAAAGATTCACACCTATAGTATTTTCATGTGATAAATAAACACTTCCTATATACACATTATCGCTTTTAATTAAATACCAAGCTCTGTAAGGATGCTGCTGCACAAACTGCTTATGCTTTTTATAAGAAGGACATTGCTGATGACTTATTTGATACTTTCGCAGCCCCAATAAAATATACAGCAAGCGAATCTGCCGAGTCGTTCCATCTATAATTTCAAAATCAATCATCATCTTGTATCGCTAACACTATAACTAAAAATATTAAACCCTACTTCTTGCCTATCAAAAACAAATCCGCAACGCCTAAATAAATCAATACTCCTAATATTTTCTTCTTTAATTTTGGCAATGAGATCAATCTCTACTTCTTCAAAAAAAACATCGATAGAACTCTGCAAAATATCAAATGACAAGCCTTTACCCCTAAAAGATGGATTAAGATTTATTGAAACTTCTGCTGCATTAGAAGCCATATCAAACCTACAAACTCCCACCTTTGCATCATCTTGTAATGCGACATACATTTTAATATTTTTTGAGCTAATCGCTTTTAAAAACCACTCTCGATGAATTTCTAATTCAATAGGATTTGAATCAAGTGACATTTGACAAGTGACTTGATCATTTCTCCAGTCAAATATATCCATCAAATCATCTAGTGTTGCCTTTTGTATAGAAATCTCCATATTTATTCTTCTTTAATAGTTTGAAATGAAAATGGAGCAAGCTCTTTATTCTTAATTTTCAGCCTCAACAGCTGATCTGCCACATCAAAATCTTCAGGTGTATCAATATCAATCACATTTTTTCTTTTTAATTTAACTATTCGAGCACATGCATTTGTTAAATTTTTACCTTGTCGAACAACATCAGCTCGACACAAATAAAACTGCCCGGCATCATGAAAAGCTGGTGTTAAATCTTGTGATCGTGTCGAATAGTGCTCTGGATTAAACATTTTAACTTGATTACTTTCTTCATAGATTGCACGCTGAATAGGAAAGGGAAAACTTGTTGCTGAAAAAACATAATCACAGTGAACATCTTGCTCAAGTATATCAAGACCTTTTCGTATATCAGATAAATCTAATGTTACAGCTGTCGGGTAAACAATAAGCACATACTTTGCTGTATTACCTTGGGATTCAAACCATTCAAAAGCATGTTGAGCTACAGCCATCGTGCCAGTGTAATCATCAGACAAAGATGTAGGCCTATTAAATGGTATAGATAGATTATATTTCGATACCAGAGTTTTTATATCTTGATCATCCGTCGAGATAAGTATTTGACTTGAGGAGAACGCTTTTGTAAGTTCTCGCAAAGGCCAACTGATCATTGGCCAACCTGAAATCAACTTTATATTTTTTTTGGGGATTCTTTTACTGCCCCCACGGGCAGGCACTATAACCACTATATCTTTATACACATTATCCTCCTGCACTAAAGCAGCTTCTCTTGAGGATAATAGTTGCAGTTCTTTTTATTTGCCAAAAAAAAACCAGCGTAAAAACGCTGGTTTTTTGATCTTGTTACTTCTTATCGAAGCTTATTCCCACTCAATTGTGGAAGGTGGCTTAGAAGAAAGATCGTATGTGACACGAGAAATACCACGTACTTCATTCGTAATTCTGTTAGCAACATGCATTAAGAACTCAAGCGGCAGCGCTGAACACTTCGCTGTCATGAAGTCGATTGTTTCTACAGCGCGTAGACTTACTACGTATTCGTACTGACGTGCATCACCAACAACACCTACAGATTTAACCGGTAGGAATACAACGAAAGCTTGGCTTACGCGGTTGTAATAGTTTTGCTCAAACAGCTCATCAATAAAGATTTTATCAGCTTGACGAAGGATATCTGCATACTCTTCTTTTACTTCACCAAGAATACGAACACCTAGGCCTGGACCTGGGAATGGGTGTCTGTAAACCATAGTTTCAGGAAGGCCAAGCTCAATACCTAGCTTACGAACTTCATCTTTGAATAGCTCACGAAGAGGTTCAAGAAGCTTTAATTTCATGTGCTCTGGAAGACCACCAACATTATGGTGAGACTTGATCACATGAGCTTTACCGTTTTTAACACCAGCAGACTCAATAACGTCTGGGTAAATAGTGCCTTGAGCAAGCCATTTTACGTTATCAATTTTTGCAGCTTCTTCATCAAAGACTTCAACGAATACGCGACCAATAATTTTACGCTTCGCTTCTGGCTCAGCTTCACCTGCCAGTGCAGAATAGAAAGCTTCACGAGCATCAGCACAGATTACTTTAACGCCCATATTATCAGCGAAAGTTTTCATAACTTGCTCTGCTTCGCCAAGACGAAGAAGCCCATTATCAACAAACACACAAGTTAATTGATCACCAATTGCTTTATGAAGAAGTGCAGCAACAACAGAAGAGTCAACACCACCTGAAAGGCCTAGAAGAACATGATCGTTGCCCACTGTTTCACGTATGGTTTTAACAGCATCTTCAACGATGTTTGCTGGAGTCCAAGATGATTTAGACCCACAAATTTCATGTACAAACTTGCCAAGAAGCTCTAGACCAAATTCAGAGTGAGTTACTTCTGGGTGGAACTGAAGACCATAGTATGGTTTAGACTCATGCTTCATTGCAGCAATAGGAGCATTTTGACTACTACCAATGCAAACGAAGTTTTCTGGAAGCTTTTCAACACGATCACCGTGAGACATCCAAACATTAAGCTCTTTAAGCTTTGCACCTTCATGAGTAATATCTAGAAGATCACTTTCTTGCTCAATCACTAATGTCGCAGCACCAAACTCACGATGGTTACCAGCAGCAACTTCACCACCGAATTTCTTAGCCATTGCCTGCATACCATAGCAAATACCAAGAACAGGAAGATCCATTTCGAATACCCATGATGGTAACTGTGGGCTACCTGCTTCAAGAGTACTTTCTGGGCTACCTGAAAGAATAATGCCAGCTGGATTAAAAGCACGAACTGCTTCTTCAGTCATATCTGTATGATGAATTTCACAGTAAACACCAAGCTCACGAACACGACGAGCAATTAACTGTGTGTATTGACTACCAAAGTCGATAATAACAACTGGGGTTTCATGAACATTAACCATGATAAAACCTTCTATATATGAGTCTAAAAACGAGAATGGCCTAAAGATTTCTCTTTAAGCCATTTTGCAGCGCGATTAAGAACGATAGTTCGGCGCTTCTTTAGTAATTGAGACGTCATGAACATGACTTTCTGCAATACCAGCATTTGAAATGCGTACAAACTGAGTATTAGTTTGCATAGCCTGCATATCAGCAGAACCTGTATACCCCATACCAGCTCTTACACCACCAACAAGTTGGTAAACAATTGCAGCGATTGGGCCTTTGTAAGGTACACGACCTTCAATACCTTCAGGAACAAGCTTGCCTGCACCAGCTGTTTGATCTTGGAAGTAACGGTCACTTGAACCATGACTTTGAGCCATAGCACCAAGAGAACCCATACCACGGTATGCTTTGTAATAACGGCCCTGGTAAAGCTCAACTTCACCTGGAGATTCTTCAGTACCAGCAAACAAGCTACCGATCATGATGCAAGAAGCACCAGCAGCAATAGCTTTAGCACAGTCACCAGAGAAGCGGATACCACCATCTGCAATAACTGGAACACCAGTGCCCTTCAGACCTTCAACCGCATTAGAGACAGCAGTAAGCTGAGGAACACCAATACCTGCAACAACACGAGTAGTACAGATACTTCCTGGGCCGATACCAACTTTAACTGCGTCAACACCTGCATCTGCAAGCGCTTTCGCACCTTCTGCAGTTGCAACGTTACCTGCAATAAGTTGCAGATCAGGGTATTGCTTTTTAATTTCACTTACACGACGTAGAACGCCTGCTGAGTGACCATGAGCTGTATCAAGAATGATTACGTCAACACCAGCTTCCACAAGGCTTGCAAGACGCGGAGCAGAGTCACTACCAACACCAATTGCAGCACCTACGCGAAGACGACCTTGCTCATCTTTACAAGCATTTGGGAAAGCTTCAGCTTTCTGGATGTCTTTGTTTGTGATCATCCCTTGAAGCTTGAAAGAGTCATCAACAACAAGTACTTTTTCAATTTTATGCTTATGAAGAAGATCTTTAACTGCAGAGAACTCAGCGCCTTCTTTAACTGTCACAAGCTTATCTTTCTTCGTCATGATTTGAGAAACAGGTGCATCAAGACGTGTTTCGAAACGTAGGTCTCGACTTGTCACGATACCAACTAGCTGCTCACCTTCAACAACTGGCACACCAGAAATGTTGTGCATTTGAGTTAGTTCAAGTAGCTGTCTAATTGTTTTCTCTGGCGAAATTGTGATTGGGTCTTTAACAACACCACTTTCAAACTTTTTAACCAAGCGTACTTGGCGAGCTTGCTCATCAATGCTCATATTCTTATGAAGAATACCGATACCACCTTCCTGAGCCATAGCGATTGCTAAACGATACTCAGTAACAGTATCCATAGACGCAGAGATAAATGGGATATTCAGAGAGATACCACGAGTCAGCTGTGTTTTTAAGCACACATCTGTCGGCAACACCTCAGACATGCCTGGAACTAACAGAACATCATCAAAAGTGAGGGCCTCTTCTTTGATACGTAACATAGTCACCCCCTATAACAGAATGGATCCAAATGGATAAATAACTAGTCGCATATTCTACTTGAAATGCCTAGCTAAAGAAAGCGCAAGTTAACCATTTACCAGCTTTCTGATGCAAGAACTTTTCGTATGTTATCCAATATGCATGATTATTTTAAAATCATCATTGAATAATCAGATGGTCATAGTCTTGAGCTCAAAGATAAAAAGCAATAACATTGGTCTTTGTCACTTAAAATACCGATTTGGCTAAGATGACAAACAAATAACGAAGTATATAAAAAGAAGAATAACCGAATTGCAGCGTCCAGCTCAGATTAAAACCAGCTATAAGATCACTGCAAAAATAGAACATCAACAGACTGAACAACAGACATTTTGGCATATAAACCACTGATTCATATGCCTCTACATTAAAAGCATACTCTGTAAGCGAAGTGCTTCATACATGTCTTGTTTCAGCTTATTAAGATTGGATGCAAAAATGCAAAAAGCTATTATTCTCGCAGAAGGCTATTTCAAAAAACCATACGGCAAGACAGCACACGGTTTAGTTCGAGGCTCACAACGCTTTGAAATAACAGGTGTTCTAGATTCTACGTTAGTAGGCAAAGATGCAGGGGAAACCCTTGATGGCATTCATCGCAACATTCCATTTTTCAAATCTGTAGAAGATGCTCTTACACATGTAGAAGCCTCCGCAATTATTATTGGCATCGCACCAATTGGTGGTCGTATTTCTGATGAGGCACGTCAAACACTCATTAGCGCCCTATCAAAAGGGCTTGATCTTATATCTGGCCTGCATACGTTTTTCAACGATGACCCGGAGCTTGTTGAAATTGCAAATAAAAATAACTGCAAAATTATAGACGTTAGACAGCCAAAGCCTAGAGATGAGCTTCACAGCTGGTCAGGAAAAATCCTTGATCTACAGGTACCTCGTATTGCCGTTTTGGGGACAGACTGCGGTCTTGGTAAGAGAACGACTGCCAAGATGCTCACAGACCAATTGTCATCAGAGGGTGTAAACGCACAGATGATTGCATCAGGTCAAACAGGTTGGCTTCAAGGCTGGCCGTACTGCTTTATTTTAGACACCCTCCCCAATGACTTTGTCTGCGGTGAGCTTGAGCACATTACTCTTAAATGCGCAGAAGAAACAAATCCAGACGTTATCTTTTTTGAGGGCCAGTCATCTTTTAGAAATCCTGCCGGACCATGTGGCGGTGAATTTTTGCTTTCAGGTGGCGCTAAATATGTTGTATTGCAAACAGCACCAACCCGTACTTCCTTTGAAGGCTATGGCATACCTCAGCCAAGCTTAAAATCCGAAATCGAGCTTATAAAGCTATTTGGATCAGAGGTAATCGCAATATCTCTTAATAGTGAAAATGCAACTGAAAAAGAGATGCAAGACTATAAAAAGCAGATCCAAGAAGAAACAGAGCTACCAGTTTTTGCACCACTTATTGATGGAGTCAAAGGATTGACGTCAGTTGTACAAGACGTATTAGAAAAAAATAAATCCAACTAATAAGAATAATAAAAAAATGATCTCTAAGTAAGCTCGCTATGCCTGCATAGCGTTAGGCTTCTTAGTGCTTATAGACAATGATATTCATGAGGGATCAAGAATGAATAAACTTACAATAAGCAATATTAATGTCAGTACACATTGCATTCCACTTAAAAGACCATACAAAGTTGCAAACCAATACTTTGAAATCGTAGATATGATTCAAGTGCATATTGAAACCAAGGAAGGCGTTACAGGCTTTGGCACAGGAACACTAGCAAACTTCCTCACAGGTGAAGTTCTCAGCGAAAGCCTTAAAGCACTTAATGAATTCAACTTAGAGCCAATTTTAGGTAGATCATTAGAGTCGCCAGAAAAAGCGATAGAGCTTATAGAAAGTGCTTTCATTAATACACCTGCAGCTTTGGCTGCAATAGATATCGCACTTTACGATGCCTTTGCTAAAAGCGAGAAAAAATCACTCTTAGACTATTTAGGTCAGCACCATACAGCACTACCAACGTCAGTGACAATAGGAATAAAAGACTCCCTGGAAGATGCGCTTATTGAGCTTAAAGAGTATGTAGATGCAGGATTTAAAGCAATTAAAATCAAGGTTGGCGGCACTGATCTTCAATCAGATATAACACTACTGCAAGAAGTAAAGCGTCGCATCCCACGTGATACACACCTCTATGTAGACCCTAACCAAGGCTATAGTTTTGAAGAATGCATTAAGTTTATACAAAAAACTCATGACCTAGGTATTGCTTTTTTAGAGCAACCTGTATCTGTAGATGATGCACCTCTATTAGCCTCACTCAACGATAAGCTAAAGGAATTTATTTGCCTCGATGAATCACTTATGCATCATCAAACAGCTGCCGAGTGGGAGCAATATGATAGTTTTCCAGGCCATATATTCAATATAAAACTCATGAAATGTGGAGGCATTACAAATGCTAGCAAAATTGCACGTATTGCCAAGCGCAATCAAATCAAACTTATGTTTGGCTGCATGGATGAAAGCTGCGCTAGCATAAGCGCCGCTCTCAACTTTGCATATTCACAACCACACACACGATTTATCGACTTAGATGGCTCTTTTGATCTTCAGGAAGATCTATTTAAAGGTGGTTTTGAGCTTAAAAATGGTCTTATGTACCCAATTAAAAAACCTGGTTTAGGTGTAACACCATTTAAAATAGAAACTGTTAAGACAACAAAAAAGCAACCAGAACCAGCTTAACTCGATAGCGGCGCTTTGGCGCTGCCCTCCCTCTCACCATATTCACCTATATCTAAAAAATCAATTTTCCTATTGAGACCCTTCTCAAAAACCGCTCATATACAGCATTAAAAACCTGTAGAATCCTATCGTTATGCCATTTTTTGATACAGGAGTTCTTTTATGGTTTTACAGACTTCAAGCTTTAATACAGCCAGACCTAATACCGTACAACATGCAGTTATTGTTGATGGCGATGGAGGTGGTGACGAACTACAATTATTGGGCGTTCTTTTAGCGTCAGACAAAGTAAAAGTAATTGCAGGAACATCTTGCTTTGGCAACGTGGGCCAACATCAAGTTTTTCAAAACATGCGTGATATTACTCACTTCTTAAATCAGGATAAAATCCCTATTTATCCTGGAGCATCATGTGATTCAGACGGGACACCTACAGAAGAAGACGGAGCCCATGGCTCAAATGGATTAGGCGGTGTCACACTACCCCATTCTCACGCCCCTAAAAGAACTAAAGATGCTGTAGATTATATTCTTCAAACATTAAAAAATCGTCCTGCGCAAAGTGTTTCAATAACAGCAAGCGGTCCACTCACAAATATTGCAAAAGCCATTAATCAAGACCCAGAAACAATGGCAAGAGTCAAAGACATCATTATCATGGGTGGCTGTCTAAAAGACATGAAAGCTGTTGACATGCCAACTCGCCGTGGCAACATCACGAAAAATGCGGAGTTTAACTTTTTTAATGCACCTCAGGATGCAAAAAAAGTACTGCAAAGTGGATTACCTATCACGCTTCTTCCTATGGACTGTACACACCAACTCACCTTTGGCCCAGAACAAAAAGCCATAATTCAAGCTGCAAAAATTCCTGAGAATAAAAAGAAACCACTACTCACATTACTAGGTGCGTCCGAGGCAATGGATTTAAGAAAGTTTAACATTCCAGGCGTCATGCATGATGTTCACTGCGCTCTTTATTTACTCGATCCTTCACAATATGAGACGAGAACCTCCGCAGTGAATGTAAATACAGATGACAATCAGAATATAAGAGGAAGAACTGATTACACAGATGATTCGAGCATACCTAAAATTACGGTCGGAGAAAATGTAAAAGACCCTGCTCGTTTATTTAATACAGTAAAAGAAAGCTTTGAAACTATTTTTAAAGCATAAAAAAAAGCCTACAGTCTGACTGTAGGCTTTAAAGAAGAACATATTTCATAAATAGAAACAAAAAAAGCAGGCAAAAAAAAACAGCACCTGTAGTGCTGTTAAAAAAAGCAGTTTCTTAACTGTGGTGCGCCAGGAGGGACTTGAACCCCCACGCCTCTCGGCACTGGAACCTAAATCCAGCGCGTCTACCAGTTCCGCCACTAGCGCATGCGATGAATAATACCACTGGTAATTTAAAAATGGAACCCTTTTTTTGAAAAAAATTTGATTTCTTTAAAAAATAAGCTAGCAATTTCAGAAACAGGAAACAGGAAACAGGAAACAGGAAACAGGAAACAGGAAACAG
>TARA_B100000686_G_scaffold63898_1_pt1 | contig 33797 bp, 33 predicted proteins | sample TARA_B100000686 | Tara Oceans TARA_B100000686 (sample SAMEA2622733) | marine metagenome | biome: marine biome (ENVO:00000447); feature: marine epipelagic mixed layer (ENVO:xxxxxxxxx); material: "saline water (ENVO:00002010), including plankton (ENVO:xxxxxxxx)" | depth 150 m | reverse complement strand
ATGAAGGGCCGACTAGTTGGCTACCCATAGCTGCAGTTCCAAAGCCGTATATAACTCCGTATAGCATATAAAAGTGCCATACTTTATCTACTTGGGACGTTAATGCGAGAGCAGCTCCCCCAATTAGGCTGCCAATAGAAACTATAATCCTGCCACCATGTCTTCTGTCTACAAGGAGACCTAATAATGGGAGTATTGGTATGGTGGCTAACTTGAATAAAGGAATGACTGAAAATTGGGTTCTGGTTATTCCTATATCCTCCCCCATTGGGATAATGAAAAATCCTAGGGCATAGCTACCTGTTCCTGCATTGATCATACTTGAGGTGAATGATGAGAATACTATTAACCATCCGTAAAAGAACCAGCGGTTACCCAGTTTCTCCAACCATGTGTCAACCCTGTACATTTTATTAGAGAAACCTCAAGTCTATACCGAAAACCCTAGTCATCTGGTATGGACGGTTTGTGAGTGAAATTCACCACTTCTTCAATCCACATTGCATCCGAGAGTAATTTCAAATCGGTGAAATGGTTGGATATTATTTGCACTCCAAGAGGCATTCCATCATCATCCAGTTCATATGGCAATGAAATTGCAGGAACTCCGGCCATCGTCCAAGGTGCCTGAAAAACAGGTTGGCCAGTAGTTTCAGCGGTTGGTGCTCCAGACATAGCTGTAGGCATTATCAAAACATCGTATTTTTCTAACTGCTCAGATACTTGGCAGGTGTATTCCTGTTGAAATCGCTTTGCTTCGATATATTCGTATGTTGGGGTTCTCAAACCATCTTCTATTATTTCTCTCACCTTCGGCGCAAAATCATCAGGTCTTAAGTCATGATTATTTTTGTGAGTATGTGATGCTTCACAATTCATGATGGTTTTGTGTGATTTTATAATTTGATCAAAGTTAAATTTTTGTCCAGTAACTTCTATCATAGCGCCTGCTTCAGAAAGGGTTTCTAGTAAAATTTTGAAATTGTCGATGGTACTGTGATCAGAATTTTCATAATAAAAATTCTCTACTATCCCGATGGAAGGTGGCGTTGGTAGTATTGTCGGTACTGTGTTTGTGAAATCTAGGTCGATATTTTTGGAATCTTTGTCCGCGGGATCATAACCTGCTAAATACCTCAATAAAATAGTTGCATCCCTTACTGAACGAGTGAACCACCCCATTGTGTCTAGGGACAATGCTACCGGGAAAACTCCTTGTCTACTAACAAGTCCATAAGTTGGTTTAAATCCTACAATTCCATTGTAAGAAGCCGGTCTTAGGACTGAACCAGCAGTTTGAGAACCTAACGCGGCTGGAAATATCCCTGAGGCCACTCCAACTGCTGAACCACTGCTGGACCCACCCGGCGTTCTGGAGAAATTCCATGGATTTTTGGTAGGAGGAGGATCTCCGCAGGCAAATTGCGTCGTTACGGTTTTTCCCATAATTACAGTATTAGCTTCCCTGAGAAGTTTTACAGTTTGAGCATCGTAGCCGGGGTTATAAGTTTTGTATATGGGGGAACAACACGTGGTCTTCATGTCCTTGGTGCAATAAATGTCCTTAATTCCCATGGGTATACCATCTAGCAAACTTGTATTATCGTGAATTGAGTTCGTACTTTCCAAATCTGGATTGATAGTTACCCAAACATTCAACAGAGAATCAAGCCGTTCAGATCTTTCTAGTAAATGAAGGACCAATTCCTTTGGTGAAAGTTTGGAAGAACTTAATAATCCTGATAATTCCTCAATCGTAGAGTATTCCAGTGGTTTTTCCATAACAAATCTTTTTCAGTCCTGTTTTTTATTCGAAAGTTAGAGATACTTTTAGGGCTCCATCTTCCCGAGAGTCAGCTAAATCAAAAGCGCTTTGAACTTCAGATATGGGGAATTGGTGAGTGACGAAGGGGGTCATATCTATTTCATTGCCCTCTATATAGTCCACAGCTAATTGAAATGCAGGTAAACCTGGCTCATCTTGGGCTCCAAACACTGAATGCATGTCGATGCATTTTCGAAAAAAAGTATCCCAATCGAAAGGAATCTTTTCCATTGTGGGTGGCAGGCCAAACACTGCTAATTTCCCGAATGGTTTAACGAGTTTTAATGATTGATTTAAAGTATCTACACTGCCAACAGCTTCTATTACTAGGTCAGCCCCTTCTCCTGATGTTAGATCCATAACTGCCTCAGTAGCCTTGTCCCCGGTTACGTCAATTGCTTCGTCGATACCCATATTGCGTCCAGCCTGTAGTCGCTCTCTCACTGGTTCAATGCCTATAATTTTATGGGCGCCGAGTTTTCTCAACATAAAATCATGAAACAAACCTACAGAACCTTGGCCCAAAACTGCTACGGTTTTACCAACTAATGTTGGCAACTTTCTTGTGCCAAATACAACTGTGCCCAGTTGCTGTGCCATCAAAAGATGAGATTCTGGAACTCCTTGTGGGACCCGTAATAAGAAACTGGGATCAATTAATTGGTAACCAGCAAAGCATTTTGATTGCCATATGTTTGGCACAGTGAGCACTAATTCTCCCTCTTTAAAACTTGTCTCACCTGGATCTATCACTTGTCCGATACCTTCGTGGCCAGGGTAACCATGGGGAAGAGGAAATTCGTGTACGTTCCACCCCATATAGGTTATATGTAGATCACTACCGCAGATCGAAGCAAGATTTGTTTTTATTAAAACCTTTCCTGGTTCCATTTGTGGTATATCTATAGTGTCGCATCTCCATTCTCCCAAACCAGTTGATAATGCAGCGGGCATCTCGTTCATTCATCACCCCGTGTTATATTTGTTTCCTAGATGTGCGGAATTGTACTCTCGTGTATCCTCATAATACAAAACCAATTTATTTGGACTCCCTTCCATATAGAGGAAAGATTTGAGAGGAATTACTAGTTATTGGATATCTGCAGGAGCGATGCTGGCATTTCTATCTGTTTTGGCTGGCGCAGCCGGAGCTCATTGGCTAGAAGCTCTTGAAGATGTGGATTCGAAGAACACATATGAAACAGCCCTTAGGTTCCAAATGTTTCACTCACTTAGTTTGATCATCATCGCACTGATCTTAAATTTAAAATCAGCCCCAAGTAGGTTTTTTTATTATTCCCCTATTTTGATTTTGATAGGCACGATCATATTCTGTGGCAGTTTGTACATCATCAGTTTAACTTCTTTGAAATGGTTTGGGGCTATAGCACCAGTGGGAGCTGTTTTTTTAATGGTTGGTTGGTTGACTGTGGGACTTTCTGCTTTTATAGATCAAGGCCGTGGAAGTGGTGCAGAATGATTTCTCAATATGATAGTAAGGAGACTTGTTGTTGAGAAAAAGTTTTGTTAGTTCGCTAACCTAATAGGGTTATCTTTTATAAGAGTTGAAATATTTTCTGCAGGCATCCCTGCTTCCATCAGGGTAGCTATAGCCATCCTCATGCCTTCGGAAGGTGGTGGATTTAAATACTGCCCAAAAGCTGTAGTTAATATGCATCTTTGTGGTCCAGCGCGGTATAGTTTTTTTACTAATTCCTGGGGGCTTATTTTTGATATGAATGGCATACAGGATAGGAAACTAAATTCCAAATAGACCCCAAGATTAAGCAGGTTTTCTAATTGCTTGTCTGAAAAATTTTCTGGGTGGTTGGCAACTATTTTTTCTAACCCACGTGCTTTGGCGAACTTGAATAATTCAATTGCTTCAACAGGCGATAGGCCTCCCGACATTAAGGTCATGTTGTTTGATAGAACTATGTCTATTATCTCAACAGTGCTATCAGTAAGCTTGCCATTGGAGTTTAAAATTTTTATTCCTTCGTTTGGTTGTGTTTCAGAGATCTGGAAATTGGCTGAGACCGTAGGCATCCAAACAAAAGTTGTTCCGAGTTCGGCTGCTTTCGAGACTGCTGCGGGATTTATGCCTCCCGCTGACGAATTTAATGAAATTGATCCATACATAGATAAACCAGGATAGATTTGAGAAAGAGTGTATGTTAGTGGCGTAGTTAAGTATTCATTTGATTTTAGTGCGAAACCAGCCATTCCTGCTTCATAGGCATATCTGGCGGTCTCCATGGCATTCAAGCGCATCTTATTGGTGTCAGGACCTGAATGGACATGAAGGTCTATGGATCCCCTCAGTAGAGATTCTATTTCATTGTTCATGCTTATCTCCATTAACGCTATAATTTGCGTATCAAATCTGGCAAGTCTGTCATGTTATTAAACACAATACTTTTAGTTTTTGTGATTGCTGAATTTGGTTCGATAGGACAAAATGCCAACGGTGTCATTTTCGCTTCAAGTGCGGCTTGGATCCCAGCAATGGAATCTTCAATAACAATGGTATTTATAGGGTCAGCACCCATCTTAATAGCTGCATGAAGGAAGAGGTCAGGGGCTGGCTTGCCCTGTTTCACGTCATTGGCACTGTATACATTTTCCCCAAACCTATTTAGTAAACCTGTTATTGATAAGGTTTTGTTTATCTTTATGTGTGGACCGCTCGAGGCGACACATTTTGGGTACGGAAGATTGTCTAAGGCATATTCAATTGATTCAATTGGTTTTAATTCTTCCTCGAATTTGGTGAACATTTTTAGCATATATGTTTCGTACAAGTTATTGGGGGCTGGTTTCTCAAGCCTCTTTTCTACGATATCAATACAGTAGTCCCAGGATTTCCCCAAAAATAAATCAATACAATCGCTCGGTTTTATGTAGAGACCGATGGATTTTAGAACTTCCGATAAGACAGTATTCGAAATTATTTCGCTATCAACCAACACCCCGTCACAGTCAAAGATAACTAAATCAGGTGTCATGGCTATTTTTCATTATTGTTTTTGCTATGTGTTACTAAATTTCGACTATATTAATAAATAGTGTAATGTAAGTTGACACGGCACGCATCAACTTATAACATTTATCTTTGTACCAATACGTTTCTAAGTATACATCTAAAGGGATTCGGTAAGCATTTTATGCCATTTGAAGATCGTCAAGAGCAAAGAGCATCTTCGGGTCAGAGAGTTATCCGTTTAGGTGTTTCTGTTAATCAAAGTCAATCGAGAGCAAATAGGGGTAGGCCACAAACTAGAGACGGTGCAAGGGCCTATTCTTCGCCAGACGGACTCTATGTAATTAGTGTAGCGGCCCGGCTTTTAGAGATGCATCCACAGACATTACGTAAATACGAGAGGTCTGGATTAGTTAGACCTTCTCGGACAGTAGGTATGCTCAGATTATATTCGGAAGAAGATATTGTTAGGTTGAGGCTCATTAAGCATTTGGTCGGTGATTTAGGTTTAAATTTGGCGGGAGTGGAACTATCGCTGGGAATGTTTAATCAAATGTTGAAAATGAAGTCAGGGTTAGATCAGGCTGAAAATGGTGATTTAAAGAAGTATCTTGAAAATTGTTTGAATGAGATGTTTAAGATATTGAAAACGAGACCCTCTTGAAATCTTGAAGTAATGGAACGGAGACCAACTTTGAAAAAAAAAGAAACCCCTGAAGATACGGCTGTGGGAGCAGACGGGCAGGATTCGAATGACGGTGTTGATAAAGACGAATCAATAGAGGACACAGTTGATCTGTCTCAAGAAATAGATCACTACAAATCTATAGCGCAACGGGCACAGGCTGATTTGGTCAACTATAGAAATAGAGCCATACAAGAGCTTGAAGAATCAAAAAGGACTGTGCAATTTGGTCTACTATCAAGATTTATTTCAGTAGTGGATGACTTGGAAAGAGCTATGGAAAACCTTCCTGAGGAATCTCAAAATGAATGGTCAGAAGGGATCGCACTAGTTTTACGGAATTTAGAAAAAATATTGGAGTTAGAAGGGGTAGTTCAAATCGAATCTTTGGGAAAGCCCTTTGACCCGAAAGAACATGAAGCACTTTTGTATGAAGAAAATACTGAAATTGAAGACGGACAAATAGTCAGTGTTATACAGCAGGGGTACCGATTAAATGAAAGAATCATACGTCCTGCTAGGGTAACTGTTTCAAAATTTATTGAAAAAGAAAGTCAAGAAGATGATTTAAGAAAACAGGAGGATAAGTGATGCCGAAAATTCTCGGTATTGATTTAGGTACAACAAACTCTTGCATGTCGATTATAGAGGGTGGAGAACCTCGTGTAATTGAGAATGCTGAAGGAAATAGAACCACTCCATCAGTTGTGGGAATAAATCCTAGATCCAATGAACGTTATGTGGGGACTACTGCAAAAAGACAAGCGGTTACAAATCCTGACAACACTGTGTTTTCAGTGAAGCGATTTATGGGTATGAAATTTGATCATGGTTCGGTATCAAGGAATAAGGAATTAGTTCCTTATTCAGTGGTTGCACATACCAACGGAGATGCGCACGTTGCAATGGGAGACAAAAATTATGCCCCGCCTGAAGTGGCGGCTATGGTTCTTCAGAAATTAAAGCAGGATGCGGAATCTAAATTAGGCGAAGAAATTACCCAGGCTGTTATAACTGTCCCTGCATATTTTGACGATAGTCAAAGAAATGCTACGAGAGATGCGGGCAAGATCGCAGGGCTTGAAGTGATGAGAATCATAAATGAGCCAACGGCGGCTGCTTTGGCATACGGTTTAGATAACGAAAAAGATCAGACTATAGCTGTTTATGATTTGGGTGGAGGGACTTTTGATATTACGGTTCTTCAAATGGGAGAGGGGGTCTTTGAGGTCAAAGCAACTAATGGGGATACTCATTTAGGTGGAGATGACTTTGATCAACTTATTATTGATTGGATTTGTGAGAAGTTCAAACAAGATCAGGGTATAGACTTAAAAAGTGATCGAATGGCTCTTCAACGGCTTAGAGAGTCGGCTGAAAGGGCCAAGATAGAATTGTCTACATTGATGCAGACAGAAATTAATCTGCCTTTTATAACCGCTGATGCATCTGGTCCAAAGCACTTAGTTGAAACTATGGAAAGATCGACCTTGGAACAACTAGTGAATAGTTTAGTTCAACAAACCATAGAGCCTTGTAAAAAGGCTATTTCAGATGCCGAAGTAGCTACATCCGAAATAGATGAAATTATTCTAGTTGGTGGCATGACGAGAATGCCAGCTGTACAAAAAGCGGTCGAGGAATTCTTTGGTAAAGAAGTACACCAAGGGGTGAATCCGGATGAAGTAGTAGCAGTCGGTGCAGCCGTTCAGGCAGGAGTTCTTCAAGGAGATGTACAAGATATATTGCTTCTGGATGTAACTCCCTTGACATTGGGAATTGAAACTCTGGGGGGTGTCACGACACCATTGATACAGAGGAATACCACCATTCCAACTTCCAAAAGTGAAACTTTCACCACTGCTTCTGACAACCAGCCTTCTGTTGAAGTCCATGTGTTGCAAGGGGAAAGGTCTATGGCGACCGAGAATAAGACGATTGGGAGATTTAATCTTGATGGCATTCTGCCGGCACCTCGTGGCGTGCCACAGGTGGAAGTTACGTTTGATATCGATGCAAATGGAATTCTTAATGTATCTGCTACGGATAAAGGTACAGGCAAAGAGCAAAGTATCACCATAACCGCTAGTTCGGGTCTATCCCAGGATGAAATCGATCAAATGATTGATGAGGCTGAACAGCATGCAGAAGAAGACAAGCAAAAACGTGAATTTGTTGAAGTACGTAATACTGCCCAAACTGCTGTATTCTCGGCAGAAACCCTACTAAAAGAAAATGAAGAACATATTGATGTTTCAATGAAAGATGAGGTCGAGCAGAATATATCCGCCTTAAAAACTGCTCTCGAAGGTGAAGATAATTCCTTAATTGAATCTTCACTGCAACAGCTTCAGGAATCTCTGCAAAGAATAGGACAAGAAGTTTATAGTAAAACCGGTGAGACACCGGAGAGTCCAAACGAAGAGGGTAATACTACGTCAGATGATCCTGACAACACAGTCGAGGGGGAATTTCGAGAAGTTTAATTTATATAGCGGGGAGGAAATGGCCCCTCCCCTCAAAAATAGGAGATTTAGAGAACGTGATAAGCCAATAAGTGTTGCCTCATAACATCTTCGGCGAAGTCGTTATCAACATCTCTCCAGACTGAATGTATGTGGTTGGCCCCGTTTTGTCTGTTGTCGAATTCTACTACGAAGTTTCCACCGTGAAGCCTATAGTAATGTTCTCCACTAGGATCAGTGGCCCCACCCCAGGCAAAGTGGATATTTTCTAATCCATATTTATCAAGTTCACTATATTTTTTTTGGGCTAATTCTTCAGGTACTTGATTTATATACTCTGATATAAGTGACTCAATAATTTCTCGTTGTGTTCCTGACATTTTAGAAATTGATAATCCTTCTTCTGCGGGTAATGACACCTTTGAGCTATTGTAGGTAATAATGTCATATGGTGCAGTTCCGTAAATAATTGCCTTCTTTTTCTGACCTTCGTCAAAACTATCCATTAGATCAAAGGCGATGTCTTCTCTGTGACTTAATATTCGCAAGCCATTTTTAGGTCCTTTCCTAACTTCAGCGGGGTTGGCTCCAAAGAAAAATGGCGTCATAGATATGATTTCATCTTTCCAAATACTGAAATGTAGTGAGACGTGGTGACCTTCTGCTCGCCAAGCCCAAGGGTCATCCCCCCCAGGAGTTCCAAATATAGTGAAATAATATAATTCTGGATCCCTCTTAAACGATTTCACCCCACGTTCTTTTTCGAGAGGTCCCAATACATCTTCTAAAGCGATAATTTGTCTTGCCTGATCGTAGGATCTGTCGGTTAGTCCTGTCGACATCAGTTTGAAAGCCAATTCTCTTTGACTAGGTTCCATGTCCCGTAGTGCCAATCCGTGTCGGTTCATTGGTGGGTAGTACCAGAATAACCTTTCACCGTCGAGATATTCAAAGCAGGCTTTTCTTTTTTGATCTTGAGAAAGGCTGTCCAGGAATTTAGTTCCGGACTCACTCATCTGCTGAGCCAATTTACTGTGTGCTTTGGACGCTGCCACTTCCATCCTCCTTTGAGCAAATAATTCTTTTTATTAATCTGTTCGGCGTAGATTAGCATCTACTGTTAGAGTTTGACTAATTTTTGAAAACTTCTAAGAGTATCCGGAGGGGTAGTGTAATGACTCATATTGGTCCTTGCTACTTCTGCGACATATATACTTAAATTAGAGTCAAGGCATAGTCCATGAGGAGCGGCAAATTGACCTGTATCAAAGCCATACCCCATATTTCCTATTCTTTCTAACACCTTTCCGGTTTGGTCTAATACGCTGATCCTCGGCCCAATGTTTGGGACATCCTTGCTGACATTATTGCCATAGCCGAGTTCGGCAACATACACTTTCTGTTCCGCATCTATGTAAATTGCACATGGGCGGTGGACATTTGACCAAGCTGCTTCGAAAATCCCATTTTTATTGAAAACTTGCACACGGTGATTTTCTCTATCACATACGTAAATATAGCCATTACTATCCGTGCATATATTGTGAATAATGTTGAATTCTCCTTCACCTGTACCTGGTGCTCCCCAAGATTCAATAAGATTTCCATCAGGAGAATATTTATGTATTCGAGAGTTACCGTAGCCATCTGTTACGTAAATGTCCCCGTTGTCTGGGTCTGTCGCGGTATGGGTACATCGATTGAATGGTCGCCCGCTAAATAAACCTGATGCCTCACCAGGGTTCCCTATAGTCATTAATACATTGCCGTCCAGATCACATTGCCTGACCGTATGGTCCCCATCATCGGTGCAATATAGAGTGTTGTCAGGGCCACGGCTAACTCCATGTGCCCTAGTAAATATACCTTCCCCCCATGATTTTAGAAAATTTCCGCTTCTATCAAAAACCATCATGGGGTGTTCTCCACGGTTAAAAACGTATACGTTATCTTTCTCATCAGTTGCTACACCAGCGGTCTCACGCCAAGAGTAGCCGTCTGGCATTCGTTCCCAATTCTCTAACACCATATACTTGAAATCACCATCACCGATTGTTACTTGCGAATCCATAGAATAATCCTTTCCTGAGTGGTCTTTATCTAGAACTGTAGCGATTATACAAGGCCAACAACTTTTAATAAGGTGTAGAATGAAGTCCTAAGCGTGAACTTGTTTCTGGAGGCTGTAGATATGTCCGGTTCAATAATCTCGATGCGCCTGTGTTTAGGGAGTAGAGATCCCATGAAAGAGATCCGCGAGGCTAGCTTTATCACAGGACAAGGTATGGAAGGAGATAGGCATCTGCGTTCTGATGGGCGAAGATCAAATAGACAAGTTTTGATTATGGATTCAGAAACATTGAATCATTTCGATCTTTTACCAGGCCAAGTACGTGAAAATATTACGATAAAAGGATTGGATTTCTCCTCCATATCAGCTGGAGATAAGGTTTTGTTGGGTGGTGAGGTGATTTTGGAGATCACAGGGGATTGTGAACCTTGTGCTCGTATGGATGAAATAAGACCTGGTTTAAAAGATGACCTGGATGGGAAACGAGGCCTTCTTGCCTTTGTTGAAAAGGGCGGCACCGTTGCAGTTGGAGCTGAAGTCGGAGTGGACGCTCTCAAGGCATAAAGGGAGTAATTGGTAAATTTGATGTGTTCTGATAGTTACGGGTCAAATTTGGTTAGTAGGTTGCTCGTCCTCCGCTTATGTCAAAAACCGCTCCGGTACTGAAAGAACATTCATCCGAGGCAAGCCAAGCAACGAGAGCAGCTATCTCTGCAATTTCGCCGGTTCTGCCCACAGGAATCCTATCTACCATATATTGGACCTGTTCAGGAGTAAATTGTTCCAATATTCGCGTCTGTACGACTGCGGGAGTAATACAATTTGCCAAAATTCCTGTTCCTGCTAGTTCCTTGCCTATAGATTTGGTAAGGCCAATGACTGCTGCCTTGGTAGATGAATACGGAACCATACGAGGGTTGCCTTCCTTACCAGCAATTGAGGCAATATTGACAATTCTTCCGTAATCTTTTTCTAGCATATGTGGGATTACTTCATGGCAAAAAGAGAAAACTCCTCGAAGATTGGTTCGATATACTCTATCCATTTCGGCTACATCTAATTCCCAAATATTTCCATTAATACCGCCTATGCCCGCATTATTTATTAAGATATCTATTTGACCCCATTTATTGATGGCCTTATTAACCGCTTCTTGAGCTGTCTGAGTTTCGGAGACATCTCCGATTAAAATTTCTACTTCTTTGGTTCTCACAGCGATTTCACTCGCGGATTGCTCAATCATATTGGCGTCCATGTCGACCATAACTAGGTTCGCCCCATCTTTTGCAAGGCGTTTCGATATTCCGTATCCGATTCCTGTAGCAGAGCCGGTAACAATAGCAACTTTACCTTCGAATCTATTCATAAGAGTCTCCTAATTTAAAATCGATAATTAATGAAATGGGCAAACCCAAAGAGCGGCTTTTTCATCCCATTCATATTGGGCCTGCGAATCGCCTTTTTCTCTAATGGTGCTGTCGGCTAATCCATAGGCCGTTGAAAACACTAAAGTCCCTATTATTATTAGTAAAGCCAATGGGAATATCAGGGGTATGTCTTTCATGACAGGTTATTCTTAAATTCTAATTTTTGTTTCATGGCCTTGATTCTCTTTGATATTTATCTTCGAACCTAACTATATCGTCCTCACCTAAGTATGATCCGGATTGTACTTCTATTATTTCTAGTTTGTCTTTCTGGTTATTCTCTAACCTGTGACGTGTCCCCGCAGGTATATAGGTTGATTCATCCTTTTTCAGAGTCATTTTTTGATCGTCTTTTATAACGCTCGCGACTCCACTTACAACTACCCAATGTTCGGTTCTGTGTTTGTGAGCCTGTAATGAAAGAGCTTCCCCGGGTAAAACAGTCAACTTTTTCACTTGAAATTCTTCAGAGCTGTCCAAAATTTCAAAATGTCCCCATGGGCGGAATATTTTTTTATGGGTTTCAAAATTGGATGTGCTCTTAGTAGGGAGTTTTTCTATCAATTCCTTAATCTTGTGTTCTTGATTTTTGTTTGCTACTAAAATGGCGTCCGAAGTTTCAACAATAATGACATTGTCAACATTGGAGACTGCTAGGGTGCGATGGTCGCTAAGTAATACCGAATTTTGGACGGAATCGACAAATACGTTCCCTTTTACGAGGTTGTTTGAGCTGTCAGGGATTTGCGAACTCATAAAAGAGCTCCATGATCCCAAATCAGACCACTTTGAATCTAGGGGAATTACCCAATTCTTACCAGAAGTCCCAGGGAATCTCAGATTCTCCATTACCGCGAGGTCAATGGATTTACTTTGGCATAGCTCAAAGGATTTCTGATCTGGACGGAAAAATATGCCGTCATCGTTACCATTTAGTACGGCCGTTTCACAGGCGGTTAGAATGTCAGGGGCATGCATTTTTAATTTTTCAAGCCATAAACTAGCCGTCATAAAAAACATCCCACTATTCCACAAGAAATCTTTAGATTCATACATGCATTGAGCTGTTGTATTATCTGGTTTCTCATAAAATTCACTGAGCTCAAAATACTTATTTTTCTGTATTTGCCCTTTTTTTATGTAGCCGAAGTTAACATCGGGTTTTCCAATCTCTATTCCCAAGGTTACAATTCCACCCTTCGTGGCCAAACCATGGGCAATCTCTACTGCTTGAAAGAAATTTTTATCCTCTTCTATTAAATGATCCGATGGCATTGAGAACAATACTTCATCGCCAAAATTATTTAATAGAAAAATAGCTGCGAGGGTAAGTGCTGGAGCTGTATTTTTAGAGACAGGCTCTAAGAGGATTTTTTCGGGACGGATCGCCATAGAATCCAACTGATTCGTAAGCAAGTATTGATTTTGCTCATTACAAACTATAACGGGAGATGCTAAGCCTAGGTTTAGGGTACGCTGTACTGTATTTTGAACTAATGACATCTGATTGTTGGTTACTAGGAAGGGTTTGGGATATTGGTTTCTAGACAATGGCCATAATCTTTTGCCTGAACCACCCGCTAATATAACCGGTCGTAAATTCACAGCCAGTAGTACCTCTCAGGGACGAAGTAAGAGTAAAGATAAATTGCTAAGGATTATAGGTTTGAATCAATTGACCGGTCAATTAATCGTGTACATATCTTGTCTATCCGGACCCATCTAAAATAGAATCCATATGAAGGCTAAATCATGTTGTTTTAGAGTGAGATCTTTAACTGAAATGTAGAAGGAGAAATTCTATGGGTATATTGGAAGGAAAGGTTGTTGTTGTTACGGGCGCTAGCCGCGGTATAGGAGCGGAAATTGCTAGAGTTTTTGCCCAAGAAGGCGGAAAAGTGGTTTGTGCTGCGAGGACATTAAAAGAGGGAGATCATCCGCTGGAAGGATCACTTGAGAAGACGGTTAATGATATCAATGAGGCAGGAGGAGATGCTAAACCAGTTACTGTCAACATATCCTTGCAGGAAGATTGCGAGCGTCTTTTCACGGAAACTCATGAACTCTACGGAAATGTTGATGTACTTGTCAATAATGCGGCTCTAACCTATTTTTTACCTGTCAGGGACTATCCTATAAACAGATGGATGAGGTCTTGGGCCGTTAATTTTCACGCGCCATTTATTTTGAGTCAGTTAGCTTTAGAGGATATGATTCCAAATGGCTCGGGAAGTATTGTAAATATTTCATCCGGGGCTGCTATTGGACCGGGTCGTGGACCCTATGCCGACGTTCCTGCGAATTCTGGAGGTACTTGCTACGGTGCTGAAAAAGCGGCTTTAGAAAGGTTTACTCAAGGTTTGGCACAGGAAGTTTATAGTGACAGGATCTCTGTTACATGTGTTTCCCCCTCTCAAGTGGTACCAACTCCAGGTACTGTTTTCCATAATCTTGTGACTGGGATGGATGATCCAAGGGGTGAGCATCCTGAGTTGATGGCCAAAGCGGCTTTGCTTCTAGCAACTGAACCGGTAGAGAAAGTGTCTGGACGAGTCACATATAGTCAGCAAATTTTAAAAGAATTTGGATGGATTGACGAAGGGAAAGGCACCGGTGTCGACAACGATAGAATTGGTAGTGGTTATAGCCAAGTATAATTGTTTATCTGGGTTGATTTGATAAATACAAATCAACCCAGATAAACATTGTATGTAAACGGCTTGCCTTTGAAGGCACTCTGTGGTTAGTTTGAATCAATTAATAATTATTGCATCCGTAGGGAATATATAACGGATTCGTATAGTATTTTAAGGTGTCAATTGCAGAGGTGGAAATCCTATGAAACTCACTCAGGCTAGGGTAGTAAATTATAGAAGTATTGATGATTCATCATGGGTCAAAGTTGATGATGTTACCGCCTTGGTTGGCAAAAATGAATCTGGTAAAACAGCATTTCTTCAAGCTATAAGGAAGATAAATTCAATATCTGGGGAAGAGGATGCCTTCACGATCAGAGATTATCCTAGGAAAGGCTATATAAAATATAAGAAAATCCATGAACAAAATCCGTGCGAAGTGGCGCAGGCTGAGTTTGAATTAAGTCCGGAAGAATTATCTGAAATTGAAGCTAACTTCGGTAATGGAATATTAGCTTCAAACAAAGTTATTGTCACCAAGAATTATAAAAATGAACGTGCTTGGAAAATAGATCTATCTGAATCGGTTTCCCAGCCTTCTAGCATTAGTAGCTTTACGAACCCTTCAAACCCTACTCCGACCTCCTTTCAAAACGCAGTTCAAAATGTGGAATCCAATATTAGTGTCTCTGAAAGAATTGCCGAACAATTTTTAGAGAGATGGTTGCCTAAATTTGTTTATTTTGACAACTACAGCCTGATGCGCGGAAAAATATCTATAAATGAACTTAGACAAAGGTCTGAGAGTGGAGGACCCTTAGATGATGCGGATAGGACTTTTTTATCCCTTTTGACTCTATCTGGGGTTTCCTTGGGAGATCTGGAGAAAGACCTCGGATATGAAGACATCAAAGTAGAGCTGGAATCTGCTTCTATAACGATTACAGATGAAATCTTTGAATATTGGCAGCAAAATCGCCAATTAAAAGTTGAATTTGATGTGTCTCAGGCAGATCCAAGAGATCCTCCGCCCCTTAATGAGGGAAAAATCCTACATGTACGAATCGAAAATGCAAGACATCGGGTCACTGTTTCGTTTGATGAGAGGTCAAAGGGATTTGTTTGGTTTTTCTCGTTTCTGTCGTATTTTTCGCACCTTGAAGAAACAGAAAGTGGTGATTTGATAATTCTTCTTGATGAACCTGGTACTGCTCTTCACGCTATGGCCCAAAAAGATTTTTTGAGGTTTATGGATGAGAGGCTTTCTCCGAGGTGCCAGGTACTATATTCAACTCATTCCCCATTTATGATTGATCTTGATAAGCTACATAGGATTAGATTGGTCCAGGATATGGATGGTGTTGGTACTGTAATAACCGACGATGCTGTAAATAATGACAGAGAAACGGTGTTTCCGTTACAAATGGCTTTGGGTTATCAAATGGCTCAAACCCTTTTTCTGGCTCCGCATTGTCTCATGGTTAACTCCCCGTCCGATCTCATATATTTGCAAGTCCTTGGAGATATGGTGACAGAAATATCAGGAGCTAGAATAGATCCGAGATGGGTAATTATCCCTGTCGGTAGTACGGATAATCTATCCACTTTTGTCAGTCTTTTAGGGGAGAATTACGTTAGTGTAGCCGTTATGATGGACTTGACCCCGACAAACCGAGAGAAAATAGAGGCTATAAATAAGAAGAACGAAATGGAAGGTGAAAACCCCGTTAAGTGGGTCCAAGTCACCCGAGTGAGAGATGCGGATATAGAAGATTTGTTTGATCCTAAAGTTTACCTAGAATTAGTTAACTTGTCATACGCGACATACTTGGAAGAACCTCTTACTATGAGGACCATCACAGATAGTAATCCACGAATTGTGGAGAGATTGAAGGCATATTTCCGTAGGACAGGGTTAGCTGGTGGGGTCTTCGATCGATACGTTCCAGCTTCATACCTTCTGGAAAATCTTGATAATTTCAAAGGTAATTTTACAGAAGACACCTTGGAAAAAATCCAGGCTCTTGTTGAAAGGATTAATTCCTTAATAGCAGATACAGATTCTTATGAAATTCCACGAGTCTCAAGAAAAGGTAATTCTAGTGGAATCAGTGGTGTTCCGAGAAAAGCAAGAGTGACTGGCCCAGGTGCAGTCAATATAGATTCGATACAGTCATCTGCAGTAGTAGGATCCCTACCGGTTCAAACACAGTTTTAAACTATTTTGGAAAATTCTGTTTATCAAGATGCAGTTGAACTGACCCTGAGTCTTGCTGACTTTGAAAGAGGTAAAAATAGTCCGGACCATTCGTTTTTCCATTTAGAAAGAATGCGCCTACTATGTAAAGGTCTGGGTGACCCACAATTAAATGTGCCATCGGTTCATATAGCGGGTACTAAGGGGAAAGGCACTACTTCCGCCATGATTGCTTCGGTGCTAGGTTTTTCTGGCTATAAAGTAGGTTTGATAACCTCACCGCACTTACATAAATTGACTGAAAGAATTCGAATCGGATTTGATCCGATATCAGAACAGCATTTTGTAGACTTGGTTCAGCAGATGTGGCCTTCGGTATTGGATGTTGGAGAAAATGGCCAGTTTGGTGAGATTACTTGGTTTGAATTCATGGTGGCCGCTGGATTTTACTATTTCACTCAGTCTAAGGCCGATTTCCAGGTGGTGGAGACAGGTCTTGGAGGTAGATTAGATGCTACTAATATAATTTCACCTGTTGTTTCAGCTATTACTTCTATAAGTCTTGACCATACCAGAATTTTAGGCGATACCTTGGCAAAAATAGCGATGGAAAAGGCAGGAATAATAAAAGATAGAACACCGGTAATTGTTTCACCTCAAAATTTAGAACCAATGGAGGTGATTGTAGCGGCGGCAAATAAACTTAATGCACCGATTAAAAAAGTTTCTGATGAATACAAGGTAGTTGTTAAAAATCAGGATCTGTCTGGGCAATCTATAGAGGTTATTTCTAGTAGAAGGAACTATGAATTTACACTCCCAATGCTAGGGATTCACCAAACTGAAAATGCTATTACCGCGATAGGTGTTATTGAGACTCTTGAAGAATTGGGTTATCTGATTAAAGAAAATGCTGTTGAGTTAGGATTTTCAAATCTTTACTGGCCAGGTAGGTTTGAAATATTGAGGGATGCAAATCCAGTTGTGATCGTGGATGGGGCCCATAATCCCTATTCAATGAAAACCTTGGTAAACACATTGAATAGTGTTTTTAATAAACCTAAGGTAATTGTTATTTTTGGGGCAATTAGCGGTCATGATTTAGAGAGATCTCTTGAACCGTTGAGTTCACTCGATGTAATCCTCATTCCCGTATCATCACGGCACCCTAAGGCAATTGACAGTAATATCATAAAGTTGGCTGCGATAAGTTCTAATATAGTAACAACTCAAGATTTTGAAACAGTTGATGAGGGATTAAAATATTCCTTAGAGATCTGCTCTGGTAGAGATTTAATATTGGCGACAGGATCTTTGTCGGTTGTGGGGGAGGTATCGGAGGTGTTAAATCACATTGCACCTGAGATATATCCCAATTTACCTTAAAATAATGGCGATAGATAATTAGATAAATTGTAAGGATAGACTAGAGGGTTTAAAGAGTAATGGCTAAAGAAGGCACAAGAGTAGTAGTTACCGGTTTAGGAGTGATGTCTCCATTAGGGGAAACTGTAGATGAGTTTTGGGATGGATTGTCCAGTGGGCGCTCAGGCATAGGTAAGATTACTCAATGCGATACAGATGGATTTCCAGGAGATATAGCTGGAGAGGTCACTGGATTTGATGCTGGCCAATACGCTAATCCGAAAGAGACCCGAAGGATGGCCCGATTCTCACAGTTCGCTGTTGCGGCGGCGTCTACTGCCATTGAAGATTCCGGCATTGATGTTTCTCATAACAATGAGAGGATCGGGGTAGTAATGGGTAACGGAAACGGAGGATTTCCTACTACGGAAGATAATGCCAAGATACTATTTGAAAAAGGAGGAATGCGAGTAAGCCCTTTTTTCATTCCAATGATACTTCCAAATATGGCGGCGGCCCAGGTAAGTCGGATATTCAATTTAACGGGATACACCTCTACTGTAATTACGGCATGTGCTGCGGGTAATCAGGCTATAGGGGAGGCTTATGAGGCTATAAGAAGAGGTGCTGCGGATGTAATAGTTGCCGGAGGTTGTGAAGCTGGCATAAGTAGGATAGGTCTTGGTGGATTTCATGTTATACGTGCCTTGAGTCGTTATGAGGGAGACCCTAAAAGTGCTAGTAAACCTTTTGATAGCAATCGAGACGGGTTTGTTCCGGCTGAAGGTGCTGGAGTTTTGGTAATTGAAAGTTTGGAACATGCTATAGCGAGAGGAGCCGAAATCAAAGGGGAAATTATAGGGTATGCTGTGTCTTCCGATGCCTATCATGCTGTTCAACCTGATGAAAATGGTGAAGGAGCAGCCAGGGCTATAAAATGGGCTATTAAAAATGCAGGGAAGCGATTTTCAGATATTGATTATATCAATGCCCATGGAACTTCGACTCCCTTAAACGACGCTTCAGAAACTAAAGCGATCAAACTTGCATTTGGTGATCTTGCATACAAAATACCTATTAGTTCAAATAAATCGATGATAGGTCATGCTTTGGGTGGAGCAGGTGCTATTGAAGCAGTGGCCTCTTTAAAAACGATTCAAGCGAATTTGATTCCACCTACCATCAACTATGAAATTCCCGATCCAAAATGTGATTTAGATTATGTTCCCAATGTCGCGAGAAAATCTGAGGTCGACACTGTGCTTTCCAATAATTTTGGTTTCGGCGGCCAGAATGCCTGCGTCATATTTAGTTCGTATTCAGAATGATAATGTTGCGTCTGTCACACTAGGGTATATCGAACCTCTCTGATATAGGAGGTTGGCTCCACATGGAGTCTGCGTTTTTCATTGCTTTAGCTCTTTCGGGGCTTGCCTTCCATTGGTCATAAATCTCATCGTTTTCCCAAATTACCAAAGAACTTATTTGGGAGGGGTTATTTTTGGATAGTAAAGTAGTGCGGTTAATAAATCCTGGAGCTCTACTTTGTGCTGCTCCATTTCTGTCCAAAATATGTCTGGCCTTTTCAAATCGTTTTTCCTTGGCCCAGTGGTGAGTCAAAACTCCTATCATTCTATATTCTCCTTGTTTTAATCCGGTGCGCAATAAAAAAGTTGATTTCGATATACCGAGAGGGTGAAATTGGTAGGTTTGTTAATTTTAATCCTTGAGGAAATAAGACTATCCCTATTTGTATAATTTCTCAGAGCTATTTTTATCGATTCCTATACGGTGAGCGTGCGACGGTATCATACCTGATTGATAGTGTCTGACTTATTATTTTTGATTGTGTTTACAGAGGAATATGTTGCGATTGAAGCCTATTGAGATTAAGAGGGAATAGCTGAGGCAAGGTTGGCCTCTTGAGCTTCAAGCAAGGTCTATACATTGGAATAAATATTCTTTTCCAAATGATGATTATCGATAGTTTCTCTTTCTGGTACAACCGTTTATGATTCCTTTCAACAACAAGCATTTGAATGTTTTCTGTATGTAAATCATTTCTCAAGAGAGTTTTCCTATGGATTTGAAACCTTATGTAAGGAATATTCCTGACTTCCCCAAGCCTGGTGTATTGTTTCGGGATATAACGCCGATTTTGCTGCGTCCAGAAGTTTTTAGTTATTGTGTTGAGACTTTTGTAACAAGATCTAGGGCAATTGCTCCTGATCTTATTGTAGCTATAGAATCCAGAGGATTTATTTTTGGTCCCACGCTTGCATACAAGATGAATTTGCCATTCGTACCGATTCGAAAGTCAGGTAAATTGCCTTATCACACAGAAGAAGTTAAGTATGAACTTGAATATGGTTCTGATATTTTGCAAATTCATGCAGATGCTATACGCCCTGGTCAGAGGGTGCTATTGGTTGATGATTTGATTGCAACTGGTGGAACTATACGAGCTTCCCAAAACTTAATAGAAAAAATGGGCGGAACTGTATCAGGAGTAAATGCGGTGATTTTATTGAAGGAATTATGTAACACCGAAATTTTAGAAGAGGAAAATCTATTTTACTTGGTTGAATATTAGATATTTGACAGATGTTGTGATGTTTGAAAGCATTCAGTAGGTTGTGTTGTACAGGGATTCACGCACCGTTGTGAAAACAACAAATCTTATTTGGCGGAGGTGATAAATGTACGCGATTACGCTTGGCGGTATGGCTGGGGGCGGAGCAAGGGATATTGGGCCACTGGTTGCTGCGAAATTGAAGGCAGACTATGTGGATAGGATTTTTCTCTCTTCTGTGGCAAAGGAATTAGGAGTGACGGTGGAGGCTTTGCACCAAAGAGAAGAGAAACTTCCAACGCGGGTAGAGAAGTGGATACAGGTTGTGCAAAGGCTTTTAGAGAGGTCCGCGGTAACAGGATCAGCTGGCGATCCGTACTTTGGTCCTGGTATTACTGGGTTGCTTACCGCGGAATATGAGGACATGCCTGCTCCAATAATGACTCATGGCCATGAGGTTCAGGATGAGGTTTACATAGAAGCAATAGAAGCTACTATGAAAGAAATGGCAGATGACGGAGACGTAGTATTTGTTGGGAGGGGTGGTCATGTCATACTCAAGGACATGCCAAATGTCTTGAGAATAGGGGTTGTTGCTTCGCTTGAACAGAGAATTCACACTCTAATGAATAGAGAATCCATTGGTCGGGAAGATGCTATTGCTACTCTGAAACAACGAGATGCAGCTAGGAGCCATTATTTCAAAAAGTTTTTTGAACTGGATGAACCTGATGCGCCCGAGCTTTTTCATTTTACCGTTAACACTAGTGAAATGAGTATTGATCACGCAGTAGAAATGGTGGTTGATAATCTAAATTCACTAACTGAAGGTCGGTTATCTTGATAATTTGACCGCAAATATTGCGAGTATGAGTTGTTAGTATTCAATCTGTTCATTAGAATGTGCTACACAATATCAAATTGGTACGATAAAAATATAATACTTGAAATGGCAACAAGGAGGATGATCTATGGCTCCGTTGCTGGAAGTTAAAAATTTAAAAACCCATTTTTTCACTGCTGACGGTGTTGTTAAAGCCGTTGATGGGATTTCATATGAGGTCGCTGAAGGAGAAGTAGTAGGGATAGTTGGAGAGAGTGGTTGCGGCAAAAGTGTGGGTGCTATGTCTATAATGCGTTTGGTCGCGAGCCCTCCCGGAAGAATAGTCGATGGAGAGGTGTTGTTTGGTGGTGAAGATCTCGTCCAAATGGATGAAAAAGAAATGAGGAATATTCGAGGGAACAACATTTCTATGGTTTTCCAGGAACCGATGACCTCGCTGAACCCAGTTCTCACTGTCGGTCGCCAATTAACGGAGACCTTGGAATTACACCAAAATATGAACAAGTCGGAATCGAGAGCACGGGCCTCAGAGTTGCTCACAATGGTTGGAATTCCTGATGCGGATACTCGTCTAGACGATTACCCGCATCAATTCAGTGGAGGAATGCGGCAAAGGGTGATGATTGCAATGGCTCTAAGTTGTGACCCGAAGTTAATCATTGCTGACGAGCCAACAACTGCGCTGGACGTCACCATACAGGCACAGATATTGGAATTGATGCAGGATTTGGCCAGGGATTTAGGAACGGCCTTGATTATAATTACCCACAATCTAGGTGTAGTAGCCAGATATGCTGATCGGGTAATTGTTATGTATGCTGGTAAAATTGTGGAAACATCAACTGCGGTTGAGATCTATAAAAATCCTTTGCACCCTTATACGAGGGGACTACTCAATTCGGTGCCCCGATTAGATGCCGATGATGACACAAGAGAAAGGCTGGAGGCGATCGAAGGCATGCCACCCAACCTTGGCAATAGACCTGCAGGTTGTGGGTTCCAATCTAACTGTTCTGAGCCTGTTGAAGAATGTCTTACTGGAGAGCCTGTCTTGAGGGAAGAAGAACCTAACCATTGGGTCGCGTATTGTGCTCATTGTGAAGAAGAATATGGATGCAAATGGTTTCCTAGGGACTCGTAATTTGATAATAACAAGATTTTATTTTGAATAGTTAATCACGTTAGGTGGATATGAAATGACTACATCAATAGAGGCAAAATCCGGAGCTAAGGTAGGAGATACATTGGTTGAGGTGAATAACCTTAAAATGTACTTTCCCGTGACTGAAGGAATTATTTTCCAAAGAAAAGTTGCCGACGTAAAGGCTGTGGACGATGTAACCTTTACGATTCGAAAAGGTGAGGCACTTGGCCTCGTAGGTGAAAGCGGATGCGGTAAAACCACAACTGGTAGATGTATTCTTCAGCTGTATGAGCCTACCGCAGGTGAGGTTATTTTTGATGGAACAGATATAACTTCTCTGAACACAGGTGAATTGCGTTCAATGCGACGAGAGATGCAGGTGATCTTCCAGGATCCCTATGGATCTCTTAATCCCCGTATGACTTGTGGGGATATAGTGGGGGAACCTCTAAAGGTCCACAAATTGACTGAAAGCAAAGGGGAATATAGGGATAGAGTTTCCGAATTGCTAACTACTTGCGGTCTTAGCCCATATATGGCAGATCGCTACCCACATGAATTTAGTGGAGGTCAAAGACAGAGAATAGGTATTGCAAGAGCCCTTGCAGTAAACCCAAGTTTTATAGTTTGTGATGAGCCAGTATCAGCGCTGGATGTTTCAATACAGGCTCAAATAATTAATTTGCTCGAAGATCTTCAAGAGGACCTAGGTCTAACATATCTATTTATTGCCCATGATTTATCAGTTGTGAAGCATATAAGTGATCGTATAGCAGTCATGTATTTAGGGCATATAGTGGAAATAGCTGAAAGAAATGAGCTGTATGAAAATCCTGTGCACCCGTACACAAAAGCTCTCCTATCTGCTGTTCCGATACCAGATCCGTTGATGGAAGCTGAAAGAGAAAGAATAATCCTAAGGGGAGGAGTACCAAGTCCTATGTCACCCCCTTCTGCATGTAGCTACGATCCTCTGTGCCCTACTCCAGATCCAGCCTGCGACGATAACGAACTGGTGATGAGAGAGATTAGCCCTGGACATTTAGTTGCACACTGTGCTCATTGCGTTGACGAACACGGTTGCTACTGGTTTCCAAGGGAAGGATAGTGGTGCTATAAAAAAAATTGCTACTAGCAAACCTTTGGATTTGAGGCATTAGATACAAAAAATTGGAATGATTGCTTTAGCTCAAATCTCAGCAGAATGATAAATTCTGCTTTGGCATTAAGCTGGTATGGTACCAGCTACCCCTGAGGTCATGGGTGTGGCGTGTTTTTCGGTATAACGGATTGCATGTTGTGTCCATCTCTACAGCTTTTAGGTGTAGTTTTCAGCTAACCTCCTATTGTTTTCAAAGTTCGTGAAATGCCGCCTCCTTTAAGGCTTTACGGTCATGGCCAAATAACGCGCTGCCACCGTAAAAATTGGTATACGATTCCTTATAACGATTTTGCGCTATAGGTTTGTTATTAGGCATCATGAAATTAATTTAATAGAGTGTTTCGGTGGTTTATGAATAGAATTCAGGCGGAAGACATTTTAGTTCGGGTCTCTCTTGATTCACGACTTCAAGAAGGGTATCAAGGGGTGAGGCTGATCATGCGGGAAATATTGAGAGGCAAAAATGTCCCGTTACATGATATTTCAAGAGCGACGGGTATACCTGTACCAGCTGTATCAGCCGCTCGTAGAGAATTAGAGAGGAGGGGACTTCTTTCAAGGAGGAGTGGCGCAATTTTGACCGAGTACGGCGTGAAAATATTAACAACTCTTGGCGTGCTCGACACCCTCCGTCCAGCTTCGAGTGATAGATACGTAATTTCGGACTCAGTCAAAAAGTTAATTTTGGAATTTGAGAAACTAGTATCGGAAAGACCCTCCCCTGACTACAGTTTGGACCAGTCTCATGTGCTTTCCGATACTTGTTTTAAAAGAGTCATGTACTTTCATGAAAATGACGGCCTCGAAGGCAGAGATATAGCGATACTGGGAGACGATGATCTCAGTTCCTTGGCTATAGCAATGTTTTCCAATCGATTTCAATTGGAAATAAATAGTTTGACTGTTTTCGATATTGACCAGAGAGTGTTGGATTTTATTGATTCGAAATGTAAACAATTTGGTCTAAATATCAATTTGAATGAAATAAATTTGATTGAGGAGATTCCGAAACAGCATAAAAATATGCATGACATATTTATCACAGACCCGCCTTATACTGTGCAAGGGTTGACTAGATTCGTTAATGTTGGTGGTGAGATGATTAGGGAAAATACTGGAGGCATAGGATTTGTATCATATCCGAACCTGAGGCCTACGGATAATTCCGTTTTTTTTGAAAATATCTCGAGTATGGGCTTGTCACCCCAAGAGCTGATTCCTGGCTTTAACGAGTATGTTGGATCCCAAATTCATGCAAGTCGGAGCAACATGGGAAGATTTTTTGTCCCAGGTGGAATAAAAGATTTTGGAAAAATATTTAGCGATCGTATTTACACGAAATCAAGGAATACTTAAATTTGCAAGATTTAATCAGGAAATTTTCGGATAGGTGTGATTTGATATCTGTCTCAGATGTTCCTCTATTAAGAGAAATTTTCAACAAGGTTGAGAGGCACTCATGGGCCTATTTTGCTCCTTACCTTGCATGTTACAGCTTACCACCTAGCAGGCCTCTTTACTTGTTAAAAAAAGGAAATAATTTTTACATATTGCAATATTTGTCTAGAGAGCATTCCAACAGAGTTGATCTTATCCTTCCACCAGCTATTTTGACCTCTGTAATAAAATCAGATCTTTTACAAATGAAAGAATATTTGGATCAGCCAGACATTCGTATTTTATGGGTCGATTCTTATGATGTTGATGGTCTCAAAAAAATTTTTGGCAAAGATATTGATATCAGAGAGAAAGAAAAAGAATACATGTACGATCCTAAAATCGTATTTGGATTGGAAGGCAAAGAATTTAAAGATGTTAGGAAAAGAATTAACAGAATAGCAGCACAAAACCCTGTATTTTTTCCATTGGAGAAAAATGATCTTCCTGTGGCTGAAGAATTGCTGAGTAAGTGGAGGTCCACTCAAGGGAAGAAAAATAGATTTTTATTTGATTGGGGGTATACCAGGGCGGCGATCCATTCGGTTGAGGTATTTAATGCTCGTGATATGAGCGCATGGGGATTAGAGTTAGATAAGAAATTGGTTGGTTTCTCTATGGCAGGACCTATAAATCGAAATACTGCATGTTTTTTTGTCGCCAAAACATCGATAGGAATTACAGGAGTGTCTGAATATCTTAGATGGAGGACATTTGGAATGTTACGGGATTATAACTTGGTAAATGATGCCAGCGATTTGGGAATCGCAGGTTTAAGGCAACACAAATTGAAATTTAGACCCTGTGGGTTGAAACCGGTATACACAGCGACCATCTAGACGGCGCCCGCTGTGTATACCGGTTTATAATTCAAGTTAACGACCGTATGTGGATATATTCTCTTCTTCTTTCGTGATCATTTCGAGAAGAACAGGTTGGCCGCCATTGGCCACCTCAACAGCCCTCTTCATTGCAGGACCTATTTCGTCTGGGTTATGTATTCGTTCCCCGTGGGCCCCCAAGCTTTTTGCAGTATCCGCATATATTCCCCCTAATTCATTACTTTTCCAATTCTCTGTAGCATGAGGGAAATGGTCATAATAATGAGTCATAACACCGTTGTTTAATACAATTGTTATTGTTCCAAGTTCAGATCTGCTAGCCGTTTCTAGATCTAAGCCTGACATTCCAAATGCTGCATCCCCCATGACATTTATGACCAATTTATCTGGAGCGGCAACTTTTGCACCCAAGGCCAGACCCAGACCGTAACCTAATTGTGTTGACTTACCCCAACCTATGTAGGATCGGGGAGTGAGAGCGGGCCAAAATGGAACAATTTGGTTTCTCGGGTATCCAGAGTCATGTGTGACTATAGCACCTCTCGGATCAATGGCATGCATCATTTCGTTAAATACCCGATATGGGCTCATAGGAGTTTCATCCGAATTCAGCCGAGGTCCCCACTCTTTCATGAATTCAGCTTTTATCTCAGAAATTTTTTCTTTTACCCCGTGTACATCACCTCTTCCATGTTCCCCTAGCTGAGATTTTGCCTCCTCAATTAGCTGTTGTAATACTAATTTAGCATCCCCGACAGCTCCGTATTCGACTCGATAATCCCTATTAATATCTTCCGCTGTATTGGTAATTTGCGCCTTGGTCACATTTATGGGCATAGGAGCAGTGAAACTCGATATTGCAAAACTTGTGCCTATGCCTAACACGAAATCTGTGGTTTGCAAGAATCTATCAACCATCAAAGTTCCTGTATTTCCGCCAGTTCCGAGTGCTAGAGAATGGTCTTCCGGAAAGGCACTTTTACCTGCCAAGGTTGTCATGACAGGGACATTGACCAATTCTGCGAATTCTACTAATTCCTCGGTGGCCTCGGCATATAGTGCCCCTTGACCGGCATTTATCAGCGGAGTATCCGCTTTCAATAACGCAGTAACTATATCTCTCACATCCTCATCAGATGCATACGATTTGTATGATCTACTTGGTTGATATTCTTCTATATCGGAAGGTACTTCTGCGTGACCAACATCCCCAGGTAATTCGAGTAATACTGGGCCCGGGCGACCGTTTCGGATATGTGTAAATGCTCGACTTACCATTTCTGGAATGCGTTCAACTGAGTTGATTCGCCCTGCCCATTTGGTTATATGTTGGTAATTTGGTATGGCGTCGAATCCTGGGTGTACTCCCACTCTCCTTTCGGTGGACCCTCCGGGTATGAGTAGCATTGGAACATTATCAGCATATGCTTGCGCTACTCCCCCAAAAGCATTTTCTGCTCCGGGACCATGTTGCATGGTAAACACACCGATTTTATTACCATTATTAATCCGGCTGTACGCATCCGCCATGTTTACTCCTGCCCGCTCTTGTCGACACAAAATCGGCCTTATTCCTTCCTGTGAACAGGCCTCAATCAGGGTTTGTGCGGGAAAGCAAGAAATCCATTCAGTACCCTCTTTTTTCAAAAGTTTGGCCATTAATTGGTCACCGTTCATTTTATGTCTCCTAAATCGTTATAACTTTTTTGGTCACTGCCTTACAAATTTTTGTATTCGCCTGCCTTCTAAAACTTCTCCTACATAGATATCAGTCGAAGAATCTATGGCGATTCCATGAGGGGCTATGAAGTCACCGGGCGAAGAGCTACTGACATCAGCCCACCTACATATTAGATTTCCATTGCTATCTAGTATAGAAATTCTGTGTTGAAGTTCTGACACATATGCTTCGCCGTCTGGTCCGAATGCTATGTCGGTGGGTTGGTGGAATCCATCCCATATAAACATGAATTCTCCGTCTTGGTCAGTAAACTGTATTCTGCCATTTTCACGATCACAAATTGCCAACAATCCCTCTCTATTGATGCCAATACCGTGAGGTAGATGAAAGTCCATTGGATTATCTTTTCCGGCTTCACCCCAAGTGTCTAGCAATGCTCCATCCGGGGAGAATTTATGAAATCTACAGTTACCGTACCCGTCCGAAACAAAAATATTCCCATCGTCAGACACGACAACCCCGGTAGGTAGGTTAAAGGGTCCAGCGGGATTAGGGACGACCATAGAATCACCAACGTAGCCTGTGTTAGATGGTACATTGTAGGTACCCAAAGTGAGCAAAAGAGTTTGGTCTGGGCTGTATTTCAAAATTACGTGCGCATCTCTGTCTGCGAAATATAAACTACCGTCAGGTGCGATGTGTAACCCATGGGGATTTGAAAATTTGACATCCCAAGCTTGAAGAAACTCCCCAGTTTTATTGAATACCATGACCTGATGATCACTTCTGTTGAAAAGATAAACATTATCTTGTTTATCTACTGCGACCCCAGCTACTTGGTTAAATTCATATCCTTCAGGTAATTTTCCCCAGTCTCGGTCAATTTCGTATATATATTCGCCGCCACCATACTGCATCGTTCGATCCTCCTTTTCTTTAAGTTGTTTTGGCTAGTCGGTCATCTTTAATATATTTTTAAATCGTTACCTTGATGATAGGATCACCTACTTTAGGTTTATAAAGAGTATTGGTCAAGAAAATAGCAGTCTAATTCAATGCGGTCTTGGCGGCATTTTCACCGGCAATCTTTCCGAATACCGCACCTGACATTAGCCCCGATCCCCCAGGGTAGTTGTTGTAGAAGAGACCTCCGGTCAATTCTCCTGCAGCAAAAAGGCCTGGTATGGGCATATCTGAATTGTCCTGGACCTGAGTATTTGTGTCTATTTTAAGCCCGCCGAATGTGAAGGTTATACCGCAAGTCACCGCGTATCCTAAATAGGGAGGGCTATCTAATCTTTGAGCCCAATTGGATTTCGGTGGATGTATGCCCTCGGTGTGTTTGCCGTCAAGGGCAGTAGGGTTAAAGTCACCGTCCTGAACAGCATCGTTATATTGGTGGATAGTTTTTTCTAGTTTTGTCGGATTAACATCTAGCCCTTCAGCCAATTCCTTTATGGTATTCGCTTCTGCCATAGTTATCTGAGGTATAAAATATTCGTCTCTAAGCAGATGCTTAGTTTTTTGGTCAAAAAGTTGAAATGCAACCCTTTGAGGTTGTTTCAATATTTCTCGTCCGTATTTAGCGTAGGTGTAATTCCTTAGATCGGCCCCTTCGTCGACGAATCTTTCTCCTTCTACGTTTACTATAAGACCAAATGGATAAGAATGCTTCTGGAACAAATCAGTGACATTTCTGTCGCCGTGAGGAGGAGCATTCAAATCCCACGCGACAGCATGGCATCCACTCCAATGTCCATGGGATTGAGCCCCAATGTTCAGGGCCATATTTATACCATCGCCGGTGTTATATTGGGTTCCCCTAACTTTTGCTAGTTCCCAACCTGGGCCAAGATATCGCGTCCGCATTTCGGAGTTCGCTTCGAATCCCCCGCAGGCAAGTACCACCGATTTGCAGGAGATTTTTTCAAATCCCGATTCCGATTTAATCGTAATGCCATCTATACTGCCATGTTGATCTACTGACAATTTTGTTCCGCTTGTCTGATAAAAAACCTCGATTTCATTTCTTTCCACCAATTCGAAAAGTCGATCGGACAATCCCTTCCCTCCGCCGACAGCTTCGATTATCAGCCCTCCCCAAAATCTTTGTTTTCCTTGATGCTTAAAAGCTTGCCTTCCGTAGGCAAGTATCCAGGGCACGCCTTTGTCTCTCATCCAGAGCATGGTTGGGAATGATTGGGAGGTTAAAATTTGAAGTAAAGAAGGGTCCGATAAACCTTCAGTCACTCTCATAACATCAGAGTAAAATTCAGACTCTTTGTAAGAACCGACGTCTATGTTTTCTTTTTCCTTTGCCGTCATGTCTGGTAACAGCTCTGATATGTCCTCGATCCCTTGGTATGCGAAGCGGAAAAGACCGCCCGTAAAGTAGGAATTGCCTCCCCTGAGATGTTCAGGAGCTTTCTCCAAAATGGCAACTTTCGCTCCTTCGGATGCGGCGGCTAATGCGGCTGTTAGGGCAGCGTTTCCTGCTCCTACAACAACTACGTCGTATTTTTTTGCTATAGATGTCATGATTCTGCCTTTTAATCGATAAATTATAATTAATTTTATGACCAGAATGGTTTTGTTTATACAGCCAATGTAATCGAACAGTAAAGTATTTTCAAATGCTTATATTTTCTAGGTATATTAGTCTTGGAAAATTAATTCAAAATAGCCTATTTTTCAGTTGACCAGGTTCCTTTAGCAAGGATATAGTGGATGTTTGTATTGTCTCTTTGTACTGGGAATTTGAGGCATATTATGGATTTTAAAGTAGCTACTTTGCTTAAGCTGAGCAGCGGCAATAAAATAATGGAAAATTTAAGCGGGAGTATTGAGGTCGATTGGATTACAGATGAATGTGGTGTTGATGGTTCGGTTTTATTGATGAAAACTGATGTTGGTATATGGGTGAGTGCTCACTTAATAGTCACAATGAGAACAGAATGTGGTAGCTGCCTAGAGGAATATAAAGACTCCGTAAATTTGCAAATTGAAGAAGAATATTTTCCTACAATTAACCTGATAACAGGAGAAAAGAACAGATTCGAAAGAGTTGATGAGAACAATTTTTATATCCGAGAGGACAATATACTTGATTTGTCTGACGCAATAGGTCAATACATATCACTCCAGTCTCCATTGAACTTTAAATGTATGGAAAACTGTAGGGGCCTATGCACAGAATGTGGGATTAATCTTAACCATGTAGATTGTGATTGCAGAAACAAAAAAAAAGACACAAAATTAATGACCCTTTTAGAGAACTATACAGTAAGGGATTAATACATAAAGGAGGCAATAATGCCACCACTACCAAAAAAGAAACACTCAAGTAAAAGAAAGGGTGGACGCAATGCCCATAATTCTATAAAGCCGTCCTCGCTTTCCACCTGTCCACAATGCCATTCTCCACGTATGCCCCATAGGGCCTGCTCAAGTTGTGGTACCTATAATGGAAGGGATGTAACTAAATCAGATCAACCTGTAATATAGAGTTTGCTCCTCAAATAGGTAAAGGACAACATAATGACGCTTACATTTGCAAAAAACTCTAAAACGGCCTTTCTATTTCCGGGCCAAGGAGCGCAAGCGGTCGGTATGGGTCTAGACCTCTATAAAGAGTCTGACTCTGGTAAAGAAGTATTTGATATGGTGGATGAAGCGTTGGGTAGATCCCTTTCTAAAATCATGTTTGAGGGTCCGGAAGATGAGCTGCGAGAAACTAGAAATGCGCAGCCAGGAATCATGGCAATGAGTCTTGCATGTATTGAAGTTATGAAGTCCAATGTTCCTAGTGAAGCTATACCGATTCCTTATTTAATGGCCGGTCATAGTCTTGGAGAATACACTGCTCTTGCAGCAGCAGGGGTTTTGTCAGTGATGGACACTGCCAAGTTGGTCCAGGAACGTAGTGAACTTATGCAGCACGCGTGTGATTCAAATCCAGGTACGATGGCAGCCATTTTGGGTCTCGATGAGATGGTGTTACAAGAGGTCGCTAGAGAATCCGGTGTTTTCATATCCAATATCAATACCCAGGATCAGATTGTGATAAGTGGTGAAAAAATGTCTGTGGCTAGAGCTATGGATATGTCAGATGCCAGAGGGGCGAAAAAAGTAATTCCTTTAAAAGTGGGAGGAGCTTTCCACTCTGGTTTGATGGAGCCGGCGAAGGCTGGTCTTGTGGATTTTATCGATGGATTGAAATTCAATGATCCTGAAGTTCCAATCATAGCGAATTGTACAGGAACCCCACTGCATACTGGTGAAGAGATCAAAGGGGAATTGATCTCTCAGATTTCAGGTTGTGTGCAATGGAAGAAATCGGTTGATTTCATGATAAAGTCGGGAATAGACAATTTTCTAGAGATAGGACCTGGAAGAGCTTTGGGGGGGATGGTTAAGAAGATTGACAGGGGAGTTAATGTGGCGAGTGTTAATGATATAGAATCTATTGTGGCCATCAGTAGGAATTAATAAGAGTTGCAAGTGTGACTATATACCCTGCCTCCTTTATTTTCAGTAGAAGAGAAATCAGGTCATTGGTGCTGCAAGCATTATGTGAATATGACTCGGTGGATCATGATGCAACGCAAGTGTTGGAAAGGATATTGAATGAGAGGGAGGTTAAGGGTGCTATACGAGGGTTTGCTCATGACATTGTTGGACAGGTACTTCAGAACTTCCCAACAGTAGATAATATAATTGGCGACCTAGCTCCTGATTGGCCTTTGATGCAAATAGCAGTAGTGGATCGAAATGTCCTCCGAATGGCAATCGCTGAATTGAGATGGTGTGGTGAAAAAGTACCTGAAAAGGTGATCATTAATGAAGCTGTAGAATTATCGAAAAGGTATGGGTCGGAAAGTTCCCCCACTTTTGTTAACGGGGTACTGGGATCGCATATCAAAGTCGGTACCGCTATATACAATTAAGTAAATAATATGGAGGCATTGAAATGTCGCTACTTGAAAAAGTGCAGGCTGTGGTAGCAGAGAAATTGAGCGTGGATGAGGAAGAGGTCGTTCCAGAAGCCTCTTTCACGGACGATCTAAATGCTGATTCACTTGATCTGGTTGAATTAATAATGGCCTTTGAGGAAGAATTCAGTTCTGACGGAGTCGAAATAGAGATCTCTGATGAGGACGCCGAATCAATAACCACAGTCCAGGCAGCAATTGATTATCTACGCGACAATGGTGTTGAAGACTAGGTCAAACTAGACTTTTCCCCCAATTTATCGAAGTCGGTTGAGTCTCAAAACATTTATTGGGACTATAGCCGGCTTTTTATATTTCTATTTTGCTGTATTGGCCATAGTATTTATAATACCTCTCCTATCCTAAGATAAAGGTTGTATGGAGGAGTCTTTCATGAAAGCAGCTGTCTACCAAGGTAACCAGAAACTTGTAATTGAAGAATTGCCTGTCCCTGAACCGGGACCAGGTGAGGTTTTGGTAAAAATCAGTCATAGTGCTATTTGTGGTACCGATGTACATGCTTTTCTTTATGACATTGCACCAGCAGGTGCGGTGATGGGGCATGAGTTTAGTGGTAGGGTGGCTGCTGTTGGCCCTGGAGTGACTGCATGGAAAGAAGGTGACAGAGTTATAGGAGGTGGAGGTACCCCACCGTCTGGAATGGAAGCTCCTTTGAGAAGGCAAGAGCAATACAATTATCGATTAGAAGGCTTTACCGATACTCGAAAAAGAGGATATGCTGAATATACTTTGTTGAATGATTGGGCGCCGCTGGGTATTCCTGATAACGTTACTGATTTGCATGCCTCTCTGACAGAACCTTGTTCTGTGGCTGTCAGGGCGGTTAGATTATCAAATATGAAATTAGGTGATGTGGTGGCAGTTCTTGGGGCAGGCCCCATCGGTTTGCTAACTATACAAGCGGCCAAAGCAGCTGGGGCTCGTAAGGTAATTGTGTCAGAACCATCTGCTACCCGAAGGGATACTGCAATTAAATTAGGTGCTGATGCGGTGGTTGACCCTTCTAAGGAGGATGCAATTCCGGCAATAATTAATTTGTCTGAAGGGGATGGTCCTCATGTCGTATTTGAATGTGCGGCAGCTCCGCCTACCCTTGATGCCGCTCTAAATATGGTGCGAAAAAAAGGTAATGTCATGTTGGTGGCATTAGCTTGGGAAAGTGTGCCCATGCTTCCTGTAGATTGGGCTGGTAAAGAAATTCAATTGAATACCACTTTCGGTGCTGAACCATACGATTGGAAAGTAGCTCTCGATCTAATATCTAGCGGCAAAATTGACTTGGAACCGATGATATTAAGTACTGATTTTCTGGCCTTGGACGGGATACAGGATGCTTTTGAATCATTAATAAAACCATCTACTCAAGTCCAAATGGTAGTGAGATTCTAAATTAAGAAAGTTATGGTTGTATATATTCGTCTAGGAATACTGCTGCTGAAGCAGAGTCAA
>TARA_B100000686_G_scaffold172969_1_pt1 | contig 33876 bp, 26 predicted proteins | sample TARA_B100000686 | Tara Oceans TARA_B100000686 (sample SAMEA2622733) | marine metagenome | biome: marine biome (ENVO:00000447); feature: marine epipelagic mixed layer (ENVO:xxxxxxxxx); material: "saline water (ENVO:00002010), including plankton (ENVO:xxxxxxxx)" | depth 150 m | reverse complement strand
CAGAAGTCGATTTTCACTTTGATGTGATGTGCCCCTGGGCCTATCAGACCTCCCTGTGGATGCGAGATGTCCGAGATCAACTTGACCTGAAGGTGAACTGGAAATTCTTCAGCCTTGAAGAAATCAACCTTCGAGAGGGTAAGAAGCACCCTTGGGAACGCGAATGGAGTTATGGATGGTCGATGATGCGTATCGGGGTCGTGTTGCGACGCCTGGATATGGATCTGCTCGACAAATGGTACGCCGTAGCAGGAAAAGCCCTTCATGTTGATGGGCATCGGCCACACAATCCTGATGTAGCACGCCACTTACTAGAAGAGATCGGTGCTGATCCTGGAATCGTTGAACAGTCAATAGAAGATCTATCGACGCATGATGAGATTAAAGCGGAGCATGATCGTGTCGTGGGAACCGGAGGCTTTGGTGTCCCGACTCTCTTTTTCCCTGACGGGCAAGCATTTTTTGGCCCGGTTTTATTAGATCCACCGACAGGGGATGCGGCACTCCGATTGTGGGATGCGGTCACTGCGTGGATGGAATTCCCGCACCTGTATGAAATGCAACGGCCGAAACAAGCAACCGATGAACAAGCAATTTACGAGACATTCAAGCCTTACCTCGAAGCTCGAGATTGGGTCAGTATCAACCGTGGAAAAGTTGTTGGCTTCGATCCGGATAGCTGACGCTTATTAAACGGTCGGGTCGTCCTCGTCATCGCCCACTAATTCTGCAGCCGCTGCAAGAGCAGATGCGAGAGTGACGCTCCGCTGGTAGACAGCATCGAAATAGTGCTCAGCGACTTCTTCTTGACCAGTTAACGGCGGTTCGCCAAGACTACGAATGACGGCAGCCGCATCTTCAGTTATCTGTATCTTCGAGGGAGCGTCAGGCAAGAGGCCTGGACCATGCCAGAACTCCTTCGAAGCTTTTTCTGTTTCAGAGTTAGGTCCGGTCTCCCCTAGGCGACGGATCCTCGAGTTTCGACGTCGTTTACTCACTATTTTGCGCCTACTGTCGTATCTTCGAATATGTCGTCAGGATCGGCGGCGAGCAGGGCCTCTTGGTCTAGACCGAGAGCGGAACGCAACTGCTCCGCATCAAGGTCGCCCAAAGAACTTGATTTCGGAAGCACCATGTCAGCTATCCGCCTCTTACCTTGAACTACTTCTTCTACACGTTCGTCAACTGTTCCCGGGCATACAAGACGATGGCAAATCACCGTCTTGGTCTGTCCGATGCGCCATACACGGTCACGTGCCTGGTCTTCGACTGCTGGATTCCACCATCGGTCATAAAGCACAACATGACTCGCCGCCGTCAAGTTCAGGCCTGTGCCCCCAGCTTTTAACGAAAGGACCATGGCGCCAGCCCCTTCGCCACTTTGGAAGCTGTCAACCAAGCGATCGCGTGTGCCTCGGGCAAGACCGCCGTGGTAACACTCAATGTCCCTACCGGTCCTTCCGGTGAGGTATTTGGCGAGACGTTCGCCCCAAGTCGCGAAGTGCGTGAAAATCAGGATTCTCTCGTCAGCTGCGAAAACAGCGTCAATAATCTCGTCCAGCCGGGTGAGCTTGCCACTGCGACCTGCGAGCTCCAAGTTGTCAGGTTCCTTCTCGTAGTTGAGTGGGTGGTTGCATATTTGTTTGAGGGCAGTAATTGCTGCGAGGACCAGACCCTTTTGTTGACTGGTGTTGTGTTCGCTCTCGGCTGTGTCCCGTACGAGTTTGTCTAGCACTGCTTGATACAAGCCAATCTGCTCGGGGGTCATTGTGCATTGGGCGAGTTCATCGATGCGATCCGGCAACTCGGCGGCGATTAACGGCTCTGCTTTCGTTCTGCGGAATACAAGGACCCCATTGAGGGCATGAAGCGCTGATTCAGCAGCCCCCTGAGCGTCTCCGATTTGATTGAGCTGGTCGATAAATGAGGTCCGTCCACCCACTAAGCCGGGGTTGCAGAAGTCCATGATTGCCCACAGGTCGCCAAGACCGTTTTCGATGGGCGTTCCGGTCAACGCCAAGCGACTGCGGGCCTGCAGTTTTCGAAGTTCCTTGGCAGTGGCACTGCGGTGATTTTTGATTACTTGTGCTTCATCCAAAATCACTCGATCCCATTGGAGCGATGACAGGTCCTCGATGTCGCGAACGGCTGTGCCATAGGTCGTGATGACCAGGTCTGCAGACCGTATTGCGCTCTTTAGGTCTGTGCCATCAGAGCGTGACGGGCCGTGATGGACAAGCGTTTTGATGTGTGGTGTAAAGCGTTTCGCTTCTGCTGCCCAGTTGCCAACAACAGCAGGAGGGGCAATGACTAGTCCAGGTCCCGCACCCGGTTCAACTCCCATGCGGGCCAAGATCGTAGGGGTCTTACCAAGTCCCATGTCGAGAGCAAGACACCCGCCCAGCCCTGCTTCGTCGAGAAATTGCAGCCAGCCAACGGCCTCTGCTTGATAACTGCGCAGCTCGCCAGTGAAACCATCGGGTTGGACGTCGGGATCAGAGTTAACGCCAGCGGCGGCACGTAGCAGGTCACTGGCCCAGCTGTTGCCTCCTAAGGTCACTCCCCCGCTGATGCCGCTTCCCTCAAGGCCAAGAGCATGGCGGAGCATTTGCGCGCCAGTTAGTTCAGTGGTGTCTGCTCGTTCGGCCAGCGCCTCGGCTGCTTCAACGAGATCGGCTTGCTCAAGAGCAACCCACTTGCCGCGGGACTGAACGAGCGGTTTCTTTTGCATTGCTAGTTGTTGAATCTCAGCTGCGGTGAGCTCGACTTCGCCGAATACGGCACTCCAGCTGACCGCAGTTAGCTGTTGTGCTCCGACGATGCTGTCTGCGTCGTCGGCAGTGAGGCGAAGCTGTGCCACTTGTCGGCGTCGAGATAAAGCAGGTACTCGGACATCAAATCCTGCTGATTCCAGTGCTGGACCTGTGCTGGACATTAACTCCCATGCTTCGTCCTGGTCGAGGAGCACTTCCCCTTGTCTGCGACCGCCCGGCCGTTTCAAGGCAGGGACCATACGCTCCAGTCGCGTGTACTGACCTTTTACTTCGGTGCGGCGGGTATTCGAGCCACTCACCATTGCAACCTCGACTGGGTCCATTGAGTTCTCGGGTCCTGGTGACAGGATTTTTAGCTGCCATGCGCCACTGTCGTCGGGTTCGTCGAGCTGGACAATCAACGCATATTTGGCGACCGCTGTAACTGGTCGAGCCCATTGCTCGAGTTTTCGAGCGAGGTCTGAGCCGTTGTCGGCAGCAGCGGAAAAGGGTCTGCCGCTTAAGTTGGCGAGAAACGTTTCCGCTACTTCACTCTTGGTTCTCGGATCCGGCGGCGGTGCCGGCACCTCAAGTCTCCCGGCAGCATTGGCGACAATAGCGTTGACCATTCCAGTTAGAGCTGACTGGACGACAGCGCGGGCGTCTGGGCCCGGGTCAGCTGCTGTCACGGCGCCTGGAAGAGAGTTGGCGAATGCCTCAAGTCGACGCTTGCTGATGATCCCCGGTGTCCATTGAACAATGAATTCGCCCTTGTTGTTCTTGTTGCGCTTGTTGCGACGTTTTCTTATCCGTTGCAACTTGGGGACCGTCCGTCCTTGTGCGACTAGGCCAACTGCTGCGGCGGCGATGAGGCTGAGCCATCTGGTACTAGCACCAATTTGGTTAACGTTGGCTTCGTTGTCGGAGTCGACGGTGTCGGTAAGTGGGTCAGACAGGTCGGAAGCTGTGGCATCTTCTTCGCTTAGCGGTGTGTCTTCGACATTTTCTAGCCAAGGTTGGGTAGCTAAGGCTGCAAGCCAGCCGAGAATGTCCCCCACTTGAGCGCTCAATGCCGGCGCAGTTAGGCCCGTTGGTAAAACAATATTGCGGTAGTCCTCCCAAGCATTTTCGGGAGCTCCGGCATCGATTAGTCGAGCGAGCACATCTTCGGAGGACTCTGGTTGGTTGAACGCGCCCGAAGCCCAGGCGATGACCTTGCCTGAAGTCCACGAAAGCTGAAGTGCTACTGGTTCGGTCACAGCATTGTCGGGAATGATGTCTACAGCTCCATCGGCTTCTTCGGTGTCGTAGACCTCACCGGTCGCCCGTTCGAAAGCGTCGGTCAAGGACCTGAATTCGCTCTCGAAGTCCGTGATGATTTGGTTTCGTTGCGGCCCCTTGATGCGCCGAATTGATTGGAGAGTGTCTTCGGCATCCTCGATCATGTCGGTGAGGACATTCCGCCAACGGACGGGATCCGATTCGAGTTCGGCGACCATTGCTGCGGGTGCCGCACCGTCAGCTTCCAGCCGAGCGCGTTCCTCTATTTGCTCCCACGACATTGTCGCTAATAACGACACCGAAGCACCGTTATTCGGTGTCGGTTCCTCAGATTCGATTGTGGAATTAGATGCGTCCACTTCGTTCTTCTTTACGCGAAAGGTTGCGTGCCTGGCCGGCGCATGTGGCGGTGATGCCACATAAGGCCGTCATATCCGCACAGTGAAATGTACGTTCGCTAATGCAACTAACGCACCAACAGTCTTAGTTCAAAGTGCTGTTCGTCACCACCGAAGGCTCCGGTGTGACCAACGGGTACCCATGGTAGCTGTCTTTCAGCTATTCCGCTACAAAAGGACATGAAGAAAGCGCTTGCAATCGTCGCTGAGAATTGCTGATGGTGTCCTATCGTGGAGCTATGCGCTGGTCTGCTGCTTTCATACCTACTCTTCGGGACGCGCCGGCTGATGCCGAGGCCGCTAGTCATAAGCTTTTGGTGAGAGGTGGGTTTATCCGTCAGCTACACGCTGGACACTACAGTTTACTTCCCCTCGGTTTGCGTGTTCACGAAAAGGTCGCTCAGATCGTTCGAGAAGAGATTGACGCGATAGGGGGACAAGAATTTTTACTGCCTGCCATGCATCCCGCCTCTTTATGGAAACAAAGCGGCCGTTGGGACGTCATGGGCGACGAGATGTTTCGACTCCAAGATCGCGGCGGCGCGGATCTAGCGCTTGGAATGACTCATGAAGAGGTGTTCTCCCATCTAGCGACTTCGTTGCATTCCTACAAAGAACTTCCCCAGCTCTGGTATCAGATTCAGATGAAATTTCGGGACGAGCCGCGACCGAAGAGTGGTCTATTACGAGTTCGCGAGTTCGCGATGAAAGACTCTTACAGCTTTGATCTCGATGACGAGGGCCTCGATAAGGCGTTCGATGCACACCACGGCGCATACACAACAATCTTTAATCGTCTCGGACTTTCGGCAATGCCGGTTCAAGCTTCGTCAGGAGCAATGGGAGGATCAGCCAGCGTTGAGTTCATGGTCGCTTCACCTGCTGGCGAAGATGACGTATTGGTTTGTGGGTCTTGCGGTTATCGCGCCAACGTCGAGCGAGGAACCTCCAGATTAGATCCTTTGGATACCTCGCCGAGCGTTGATGTTACGGAACGGTTCCCCACTCCCGGTGTTCGGACGATCGCCGAACTTGAAGATATTGACGGTGGAGCTCCTGCGATGAACCAGATAAAGACAATGGTGATGGTCTTGGATGACGAGGTTGTGTTGGCCTTGCTCCGCGGTGACCATCACTTGAACGTGCAAAAGCTGCAGGACAATTCTGGAGCGGTCGAAATAAGGCCGGCTACAGCCGAAGAAACGCTTGCCTCGCTCGGGGCGAACCCCGGAAGTTTGGGAGCCGTTGGTGTTTCAGAATTTAGGGTCCTCTGCGATTTAGCATTGGAGGGCCGGACTGGCATGGTCACCGGCGCCAACGAGGATGACTGGCACCTACGACATGTTTCGGTAGAACGAGACATCTCTGTTGACGCTTGGGTCGATATCAGGGAAGTCCAGAGCGGGGAAGCCTGCATCGACTGCGGTTCCGTGTTGGAGGTTGTTCGCTGTATCGAGGCTGGCCACATTTTCAAGCTCGGCCGCAAATATGCGGAAGCCATGGGGATCTCGGTTCTTGACGCCGATGGTAAATCTCAGGTTCCAACAATGGGTAGCTATGGCATAGGAATCGGACGAGCGGTCGCCGCGATAGCTGAAAATCATCACGATGATGCTGGGTTATGTTGGCCCTTCGCAGTAGCGCCGTACCACGTCTTGATAACCATTCTGGACTTAGACGATTCCGAGGCAATGAAGCTGGCTAGTGAGGCCGAAGCAGCCTTCACACAAGCCGGCCTGGATGTCTTGGTTGATGACCGCGCTGCACGACCTGGCGTCAAATTCGCTGATGCGGAGTTGATAGGAGTGCCGTATCGGTTGACTATTGGGGGTCGAAGCCTCGGTAAAGGTCAAGTTGAGTTCACACCACGGCAGACCGGCGCGACAGAAAATCTTGATAAGGGGACGTGTGTCGAAACGATCCTAAAAGCCCTCCCGGCGCCACACTGATCCATGATGCGGTACTGTTCCACAATGTGGTTTGACCCAGGTGCTCGTCCGTCGCGGTTGGACACCTCTGTTCCGGTTGGGACTGCAATTGTCAGCAGGAGTGGTTTCGATGTCTGAGCTACCTGACGGCGAACAAGAAATCGACCTTTCAACGCTCAATGATGAAGATCTGACTGCGCAAATGCATGACGATCTTTACGACGGAATGGCCGATGAGATCGTTGAAGGAACAGAGATACTTCTTGCACGTGGCTGGTCGGCTGACCGAGTCCTCGGTGAGGCGCTCGTCGAGGGCATGCGCATCGTTGGGATCGATTTTCGAGACGGGATCCTCTTCGTTCCTGAAGTACTCCTTGCCGCCAACGCTATGAAGGCCGGAATGGAAATACTCCGGCCACTTCTGGCTGAAACGGGGGCCGAGCCAGTTGGGAAAGTCGTCCTAGGGACCGTCAAGGGTGACATTCATGACATCGGGAAAAATCTTGTAGCCATGATGCTTGAAGGCGCGGGTTTTGAGGTAATCGACCTGGGCATCAACACCGACGTCGAAGAATACCTTGCCGCCCTCAACGAACATCAACCGGACATCCTTGGAATGTCGGCCCTTCTGACCACCACGATGCCGTACATGAAGGTCGTTATTGACACTCTCGCCGAACAGGGAATCCGGGACGACTACATAGTGTTGGTCGGCGGAGCTCCCCTGAACCAAGAGTTCGGTGAGGCGATCGGTGCTGATGCGTATTGCCGAGACGCTGCGGTCGCCGCAGAAACGGCAACCGACCTGGTCCAAAAAAAACGGGCAACGATATGAGTGAGCAATCAGTTCTGATTTTGGCCTGTGGGGCGTTGGCCCGCGAGATCAAATCCTTGCTACGCGTAAATGGACTCAAGAATGTTGAAGTCGAGTACCTCCCGGCCTCGCTGCATAACCGCCCAGAACGTATTTGCGGTCAGATCCGAGCGCGTTTAGAGCGGGCCTTATCTGAGTTTGACCGAGTGCTGCTCGGCTACGCCGACTGCGGAACAGGTGGGGAGATCGATCGCCTCTGTTCAGAATTTCAGATCGAACGACTGCCAGGCTCCCATTGCTATGAGTTCTACCTTGAGGCCGGAAGATTCGATCAACTCCATGAGGAGGAACCCGGCACCTTTTATCTCACTGATTACCTCGCCAAACATTTCGATCGCTTGATCTTTAAAACCTTAGGTATAGACGAACATCCAGAGCTTTTTGGCTTGTACTTCGACAATTACCGCCGGGTTGTCCACCTAACCCAGGAGAATGCCGCCGAATGCCATGAGGCCGCAGCTGCCGCAGCTGGTCGACTTGGCCTCCCATTGCGAACCATTTTCACCGGATGGGGCCGACTGGAGACGTCTGTTTTTGAGGCGGTCCATGGTAAGGATGAACGAAATTCCCTTCCCACCGTGCCAGTGACGATCAGCCAATGACCCGCCGTCGCGCCGCTTCATTCGCTGTGATCTTGTGGAGGGAGATACCGGCACAAGTAGTGGCCCTCCGAGGCGATTACCGCGAAACAGCTGTCCTGTCCGAGCGTTTCCAACACGCCATAGACCGGGCGGCGAGTATCGCCGGCTTAACCGAAACGACAGCTTACGTTGGAGAGTGGGTCCGTCAAGAGGAAGAGTTAGAGGAAGATATCGCCGCTCAGGTTGTGGCCCGCGCAGCGGAACTGGAAGCGCAACACGATGGTGAATTACTCGAGGAACTTGTGCAGAACGGCGGGTTCAAGAGTGCCAATGCTGCTGGACGCCAACAAAACCGGGTCGTCAACCAAACCACCTAATTTAATGTCACCGGAGCGGAGAGTTTGATGACAGACACAGTGATTAGCTCAGCCGCCAAAGAGGTAGTTATTGGTTTCGATCGTCCGTTCGTGATGATTGGAGAGAGAATCAATCCGACAGGGCGGAAGCTTCTGGCAGAAGAAATGAAAAACGGTGACTTTTCACGTGTTGAAGCGGATGCCCTGGCTCAAGTGCGGGCAGGAGCGCACATGTTGGATGTCAACGCTGGCATTCCACTTGCGGACGAACCTGCCTTGTTGGGTCAAGCAATCCGATTAGTTCAATCTGTTACCGATGTTCCGCTCTCCATCGACTCCTCGATTATTGAGGCCTTGGAGGCGGGCATAGACGCTTACGAGGGTAAGCCCCTGATCAACTCAGTCACTGGCGAACAAGAAGTGTTGGATCGCGTCTTGCCTCTAGTGGCTAAAAGCGGTGCTGCGGTCGTGGCTATCTCCAACGACGAAACGGGCATTAGCGAAGATCCAGATGTGCGATTTGAAGTTGCCAAAAAAATCGTCCACACAGCTCGTGATCATGGCATCGCAACGGAAGATGTGGTGGTGGATCCCCTAGTGATGCCGATAGGAGCAATGGGCAACGCAGGTCGACAGGTCTTTCATCTCGTTCGACGGCTCAGGGAGGAACTAGGCGTCAACACAACATGTGGCGCTTCGAATGTGAGCTTCGGACTCCCTAATCGCCATGCCGTGACCGGCACATTTCTGTCGATGGCCATCGGGGCCGGTATGACGTCAGCGATCATGAATCCACTTCACCACGAAGTAAAGGCCGCCGTTATGGGTGCGGATGTGTTGATGGGCACTGACCTCAACTGTGGTGCCTGGATTGCGGAATATCGAGATCCGAACGTCGCGAGCTCCGCTCGGGGTGCCCGCAGAAATCGCCGACGCGGCGGTTCAGCCGCAACCACCTGAGGTCGGCATGCCAACCGTTCATCGTATTGTTTTCACTCCATCAGGCTTAGAGGCCCAAGCTGTGGACGGAGCTTCAGTATTGGAGGTTGCCAGAGAAGCTCGGGTCGACCTGGACAGCGTCTGTGGAGGGCGCGGAGTCTGCGGGCGATGCCAGATCACGCCATCATTCGGGGACTTTTCTAAATGGGCTCTTAGGTCGGAACCTCATCACCTCAGTGAGGTTGGAACCACGGAACAGGATTATCAAGGTCGCCGTTTCGTACCAGAAGGCTGGCGGCTCGGATGTCAGGCAAAGGTGCACGGCCCCTTAGTTGTAGATGTGCCTGCGGAAAGCCAACTACATGCCCCGATCATTCGTAAGGAGATCAGCCTAGAGGGATTGGCACTTGACCCTGTGAGCAGCCTTCGTGTTGTCTCTGTCAGGGCTACTCAAGTCAAATCGGTTGGTGCCCAAGAAGCGATCAACGAAGCTTGCCAGCGGGAATGGCGATTCGTGCCTGAAACTTTCGACGCCGAGGTCTTGAAAGAGGTGACGAGATTTGTCGGTGACTCCGATGAGACCGTAACGCTCCATTTGAGGCAGATGGACGGTTCGACGACGGTGCACTCGGTACGCAAGGGTGTCCACGTTGACAACCTCGGTGTCGCTATTGATCTTGGATCAACAACAGTGGCCGCCCATCTCATGGAGTTAAGTAGTGGAGAAGTCCTAGCTAGTAGTGGGCTAATGAACCCTCAGATTCGGTTGGGTGAAGATCTGATGAGTCGAGTCAGCTACGTCATGATGAACCCTGACGGCGGAAAGGAATTAACTGGTTTGGCCCGCGAGGCTGTGGCGTCCCTAATCAACACTCTGTTGGCAGATACCGAAAGGTCAGCTGAAGATTTGACGGAGGTCGTGTTAGTAGGCAACCCGGTTATGCATCATTCATTTCTAGGGTTTGACGTCGTACCACTCGGTCAAATGCCGTTTGATCTGGCGACTGACCGTTCAGTTGTCGTCTCGGCTCCGAGCCTCGGTCTGCCCGGGCCTCACGCCTCGGTGTACCTCCCGCCATGTATCGCCGGACACGTGGGCGCTGATGCCGCCGCCGCAGTTCTTGCTGAGGCTCCGCATAAGTCCAGTAAACGTCAACTCCTAGTAGACGTGGGGACTAACGCCGAAATTGTTTTCGGTGACGAGAATCAACTGTACGCGGCCTCTAGTCCTACGGGTCCTGCGTTTGAGGGTGCTCAAATTACGCATGGACAAAGAGCGATACCAGGAGCGATAGAGCGTGTCCGTATCAACAAGGACACCTTTGAGCCTGAGATTAAAATTATCGGGTCAGAGTTGTGGTCGTCCGATTCAGGATTTTCGGAATTGCTGAAGAAGCCCGGAGTCACGGGCATTTGTGGATCCGGGATAATCGAGGCAGTAGGTGAGCTTTTCTTAAGCGGTCTTATGACGGCGGAGGGGGTGATCCTCGACACTCGAGATCAAACCGATCGCGTGATCTCGGAGGGTCGAACATTTTCATACGTGTTACACCGGCCTGATGGTTCGGATGACCAAGACGGCAGATCGATCGTGATCTCTCAAACAGATATCCGAGCGATTCAGCTTGCCAAGGCTGCATTACGTGCGGGAATCGATCTCTTATTGGAACATGCACAGTGCAAGGCGCCTGATGAGATTCGCCTTGCTGGCGCCTTCGGTGCTCATATTGATCCTGTGTATGCGATGGTCCTCGGGTTGATTCCTGATTGCCCTCTTGACGACGTCAGTGCTGTCGGTAATGCCGCTGGGAGCGGAGCTGCAAGGCTCCTGTTATCGGGTCACGAGCGTCGGGCTATCGAGGAGCTCGTGAAGGGCATAGAAAAGATCGAAACAGCCACTGAGGAACGATTTCAGGCTTTATTTGTTGACGCCATGAGCTTTCCGCACGCCACCGCGGACTACCCGAATCTCCAAAACATAGTCCAGGTGCCCGCACGTCCTCTAACGTCTAATCCTGCAAGTTCGCGCCGTAAACGGCGCTCAAATCGGGAGGGAACCTAAGGTGGCTACCCGTCGGTCAGGTGGTAGGTCAGCGCGGCATGCAGCGCGCGCAGCACAGTCGGATGTCTCGAAGCCGTTCCTCGAACGAAGACTCCCTCCAGTGGAAGTTCTCGATGAGGGTGGGCTCAGTCAGATCGAGGAAAACGCTGAAACTATTTTGAGTGAAATCGGTATCGCATTCCAGGATTTTCCTGTCGCTCTGGAAATGTGGCGTTCTGCCGGGGCCGAGGTCGAGGGTGACCTGGTCAAGTTTCCTCGAGGTTTATGTCGCCAGCTAGTGCAGGAAACTGCGCCTGCAAGCTTTACTCAGCATGCGCGAAACCCAAGCCGTTCTGTGCAGATCGGAGGTAACAACACAGTGTTCTCTCCAAATTATGGGTCGCCCTTTGTCACTGATCTTGATGATGGACGACGTTACGCGACGCTGAAAGATTTCGAAAACGTTGTAAAACTGACGTACCAACTCCCCCACCTTCACCACAGTGGAGGAACTGTGGTGGAACCGGTGGATGTGCCCGTCAACAAGCGGCATTTGGACATGGTTTATTCTCACCTGAAGTACAGTGATAAGCCTTTAATGGGGTCGGTTACCGCACCTCAGCGTGCTGCGGACTCAATCGAATTGTGTCGACTTGCATTCGGTGGTGACCTCGAGGAGAAAACTGTCCTTACAAACCTGATTAACGCTTCTTCCCCGTTGCGCTGGGACTCAACGATGTTGGGTGCGGCGAAGGTTTACGCCGAGAACAATCAGGCCTGCATTATCTCCCCTTTCATCCTCGCGGGTGCTATGTCCCCTGTCACTGTCGCTGGTCTTGCAGCTCAGGCTCTTGCAGAAGCACTGTCAGGAATGGCGTTTTGTCAGCTGGTGCGGCCAGGGGCGCCGGTAATCTTCGGCACATTTGCTTCTTCGATGTCGATGGCGACTGGGGCCCCAACGTTCGGAACACCGGAGGGCGGCTTAGCCATTTATGTGATGGCGGCGTTGGCGAGGCGAGTTGGTGTTCCCTTCCGCTCTGGCGGAATGTTGACGGCGTCCAAAGGCCCCGATGCTCAGGCTGCTTACGAGTCTCTCTCTACGTTGCTTCCGACGATGCAAGCCGGAGTTCATTTCGTTCTTCACGCAGCCGGCTGGGTTGAAGGTGGCCTAGCCCTCAGTTACGAGAAGCTGTTGCTGGACGCTGACCAGTTGGGGATGATGGCGGTGTACGCCGATGGCGTGGACATGACTCCCAATGGTCAAGCTATGGAAGCCTTCAGGACGAACCCTCATGGCGCACACTTTTTGGGTAACGGCCACACACTTGAAAATTTTGAGGATGCCTTTTACCGATCAACCCTGGCGGACAGCAATAGCTACGAACAGTGGTCTGAGGAAGGCGAGTTGAGCGCGGCTCAACGAGCTAATAGTGCATGGAAACAGATGCTCAACGACTATCAAGCACCTCCGTTAGATGAAAGAGCCGACCACGAGATGTGTGCGTACGTTGAGAAGCGGAAGGCTGAAGAGCCAGACGAGATCGGCTAATTAACCGGCTACAACGCAAACGGTCCCGATGACAGCAAGAATGATCCCAATAATCTGTCGTTTCTCTATAGCGTCGTCATACTGCAGTCGTCCAACAAGGACGGTGAATACAGGAAACAGCGAAATCCCTATCACGGTGGCAAGCGGATCAAAGCGTAAACCTTGAAAGAACGCGATACTCGCTCCACCCGCGCAGATTCCAGCGGCTATGCCGACAATCCTGGAACCTCGGGGGGCAACGGTCCGATTCTTCGTTAAGACAGCTAAAGGAAGCATCAAGGCAACTGCTATGACTCGTTGACCAGCTATAGCGATAGGCCCTGAAGTCGAAGCGACATCGAGCAACACCGCTTGCCCGACGCCGTACCCAACACCCGAAAGTAAGCCCCACTTGATTCCAGTTATGACGGACCCACTCCGTTGGCGACCTGCTGTCACAGCAACGAGACCCATTAAAGCCAGGACCACACCGATAAGGGACACGGCCGAAATTTCAACCTCACGCATTATCGCCCAGCCGAAAGGCACCAACGTTGCGAGGACAGCAGCTAACGGGGCAACAATCGCGGAGCTAGCGCGGGTGAGTCCCAAGTAGTAGCAGCAGAGCCCGACGGCGAATCCGGCACCCGAGATCGCCCCTAATGTCAAATCTTGGGCACTGAAACTGCCAGGCCAAGCAATTAAAGAGAGAAGAACGGCGGCAGCGCCAAAGGCTTGCATGCTGCTAGCGCTTGTGATCGCGCTCGAGTGAAGCGCTACCCGACGACCAAACAAGTCTGAGAACCCGATAAGTAAGGCCGCTCCGACACCGAACAATGCACCAATCACGGGACGTTAAACCATCTCACCACGACAGCGAGGATACGCTGCGAACGAAGTCCTGAGCGACGGAGGATGTCGTGGTGACAGAAGCTGACCGTTGTGACGATGACATTTATGACTATGTGATCGTCGGGGGCGGCTCCGCCGGCTGTGCATTGGCAAACCGGCTCAGCGAGGACCGGTCGATCAACGTTCTCGTCTTGGAAGCTGGTCGTCCTGATTACATTTGGGACGCCTTCATCCATATGCCCGCTGGGTTCTCATTTCCGCTTGGGTCCCGCTTCTACGACTGGATGTACCAAAGTGAACCAGAGGCCGGGTTAGGTGGCCGCAAGGTGTACCACGCGAGAGGGAAGGTGCTCGGCGGTAGTTCAAGCATTAACGGCATGATCTTCCAACGCGGAAACCCGTTGGACATGGAGCGCTGGGGCGAAGAGCCGGGAATGAAAACTTGGGATTACGCACATACTCTCCCCTACTTCAAGAAGATGGAAAACTGTTTAACGGGCGCTAACGAGTGGCGAGGAGACTCTGGACCGCTCAAATTGGAACGGGGACCAGCAGAAGGACCCCTTTTCGATGCTTTTTTTGCCGCTTGCCAACAAGCGGGGTACTCGCTTACAACCGACGTCAACGGCTATCGACAAGAAGGGTTCGCAGCGTTTGATCGAAACGTCTTTCGCGGTCGCCGACTGAGCGCGGCTCGGGCTTATCTCCACCCGGTAATGGGTCGTCCGAATTTGAAGATAAAGACCCGCACCCACACAACACGTGTGCTGGTCGACGCTAATCGTGTGGTTGGCGTGGAGGCGGTAGAACGGACGATCTTGGGTGGTGGCCGCCGAACGAAACGCTACAAATCGAACAACGTAATTTGCTGTGCGGGTGCGATCAATACCCCTCAACTACTTCAGGTGAGTGGCATCGGCCCGCGGGCAGTGTTGGAAAAAGCGCAGACTCCAGTCTTAGTTGATCTACCGGGAGTTGGTGAGAACCTCCAAGATCACCTCGAGGTCTACATCCAACATTCAGCGCTTAAGCCAGTTACTCAACAACCGAATCTCGCGCCTTGGCGTAGACCATGGATCGGGTTGCAATGGCTCTTTCGGCGCGGACCAGCGGCCACCAACCACTTTGAAGCCGGTGGATTCATTCGAACACGATCAGATGCGGACTATCCGAACGTAATGATCCACTTTTTACCCTTGGCTGTGCGATATGACGGCTCCGTAGCCGAAGCCTCCCATGGTTATCAGATGCATGTAGGTCCAATGAATTCCGAGTCTCGAGGATCTGTCCGAATAAGATCAGCGGACCCATTCGATAAGCCAGCGATTCATTTCAACTACCTTGACACGGCGAGAGATAGACGAGACTGGGTCGAAGCAGTGAGGGCGGCAAGAGAGGTTTTGAACCAGGCTGCGTTCGACGGAATTACTGGTGGCGAGCTGTCGCCGGGCGGTGATGTGAATTCTGACGAGGAAATCTTGGATTGGGTTAAACGAGATGCCGAAACAGCTCTGCATCCCTGCGGCACCGCAAAGATGGGATCTGATGCCGCCGCAGTTGTTGATCCGCAAAGTATGGAAGTTTACGGAGTCGAGGGGTTGCGGGTCGTTGACGCATCCGTGCTTCCGTTGATTACCAATGGAAATATCTATGCCCCGACGATGATGGTGGCGGAGAAGGCCGCAGACCTGATTCTTGGCAATACTCCATTGCCTCCATTTGGGCCTGAGTACTACTCCCAGTGAGTTTGATGAATTAGGGGCGCCGCCTGTACAGCATTGACGCAACCATTCGTGAGGCCCGTAAGGGAAATGGTTGGAATGGACTTTGCTTATCTACGGCCGGGGCGTCATGGGCGTAGATGCGGTACAGGAGGTAGAGCGTTAAGGCGAGAAGCACACAAAACGGAAAATAGAAAAAGCTTTTCAGAGATCGAGTCAAAATCAGGCCCGTCACCAACGGGCCGATTAGCGATCCAATTCCGTGAACTCGTACCAGAAGTGCGGCTGCGGCGATTCTTTGCTCGGCGTTGACCCAATCATTGGTATAGGCAACCGACATGGAATAGGTGGGATACGCAAGTCCGCCCATTAAGGCAAGGCAAAACAGAGATAGGCCATCGGTGCCGTTTAGGAAGGTAAGGAAGAAACAGAGCGAAGCGGCTCCGGCTGAGGCGACGGTCATAACGCCTCGCCGCGGAACGCGGTCTGACAATCTGCCTAACGGTATCTGGAGTATCAAAGATCCGACAAGGGGTGCTCCCACGAAGTTGGCTATTTGCAGAGCACTCCAACCTTGGTAGGCGCCATAGATCGGCCCAATTCCGACCAGCGAGCCGATCGTCATGCCAGTAAGACAGCAAACAACAAGCCCGGTCGGGACGGTGGAATAGAGGGTTCGAAAGCTCATCGGTTCAGGAATTGAGGTGGGGGCCGAAGATCGCTTTGACAATGCAATGGGTACTAAGGACATCGAGACCAACACCGAAGCGACCGCAAATAGTGTGAATCCTGCGGTGCTTGAAAGGCCGACTGAGTATTGTCCGACCATTGTGGCGCCCACGGCTAAGACCATGTAGGAGCTCAGCAACCGCCCTCGGTTTTCATTGGTAGCGACGTCGTTTAGCCATGATTCCGCGACGACGTAAAGGGCGGCAACACAGAAGCCAAAGACCAGACGACAAACACCCCACGTCACCGGGTTCACCCACAAACCCTGGAAAAGAACAATGCTTGATGCGGTTGACGCCAGACCAGCGAAAGTGCGAATGTGTCCGACCTCTGACAGTAACTTTCCGGTGTATCTGGTACCCAGAATGAACCCGGCGTAGTAGGCGGTCATTACTAGTGAAGCAGTGAGAGCGCCGAAGCCAGCATCTTCTGCACGGAGGCCCAGGAGTGGCCGTTGAAGCCCGACACCTGCTTGGAGTAACGCTATTCCCAAGAACAACGACCAGGCGGTTAAGGATCGACTCGATTTGGGCACTCGCCTCCTGTCGGCAGCGGTAGATCTGATGAGAGGGCTAAGTATGGCGGTTGTCCCAGTGAGACGAAACCTCAGGAAGAGATATTGGGCGTGGACAACCGTCGAGTCGGTGGTTGAACGTACTGCCAGCCAAAGCGACCTTTGATGCATAGGTGCCCGGCCGTGACTGAATGGTCGGCTGGAGAGGTTACTTTGTATATCTCGTTATCTTGCGTGTGAAGCTCGAGGGTGCAGCCGACCCCGCAATATGAGCAGATTGTTTCAGTGGTCGTTTGGTGCTCCGGTTGCCATTGGCCAGCCTCGCGTAGGTCGAATTCTTTCTTGAACTGGAGCGCATTAGTGGGGCAGACACCAACACAATTACCGCAGTAGACACATGCTGACTCTGGGAGTGGTGTCTCGAATTCGGTAGATACACGGGTATCGAAACCGCGGCCAGCCATTGAAATGGCGAACGTGAATTGAGCGTCATCACCGCAGGCGTCGACACACTTATAACAGAGCACACAACGGTCGTATGCTCTTACGAAGAGGTCATCCTCGATCTTGATGTCGTCCTGCATCTTGCTCGGCTCCGTATATCGAGAGGAATCGGCTTCGTACCGAGTGATCAACTCTTGGAGCTCGGGGCTTTGCGTTAAGTCGTTGGTGGTATCAAGGAATTCAAGGACCATTTTGCGGTTCACGGCGATCCGTTCGCTTTCCGTGTGGATTACTGCGCCTTGCTCGCACGCTCGCGAGCATGCAGGCACGAGAGTCCGGGACTCCTCCATTTCCACTACACAGAGGCGACAAGCGTTTGCTGGTGTGAGATTGGAGGCCCAGCACAAGGTTGGTATCTCAACACCGGCGATTGCAGCAGCCTCAAGGATGGTGGTGCCAGGAGCGACGCTGACTGTTGCGCCGTTGATGGAGACAGTGACTTCGGTTAGTAATGAATCGCTCATGATCGAGTCTCTCCCAGCAGGCCCAGCGTTATTGCAGAGCGGACAGCGGAAGCCGCTGTTTGGCCAAGGCCACAGATCGAAGCATCGGTCATAACAGTATCTATGTCGTGTAGTAGGGAAAGCTGGTCTTTGTTCGCCTTATCGGCACCAATTTGTAGCAGAACTTCGTGTTGTCGAACTGTCCCTATCCGGCACGGTACGCATTGTCCACAGGACTCGTTGCGGAAGAATTCCGCCAAACGGCCAAGAACGTCAGGTACGTTCACCTTGGTTGAAAAGACCATTACCGCCCCAGAACCGAGCGTCAAGTCGTTGGCCTTCGTGTCTTCAAAGGTGAGTGGAAGGTCTAGCTGCTCGGGACCAACAAAACATCCAGCAGCACCTCCGAGAAGAATGGCTTGGAGGTCTCCGTCGACGCCACCGGCGTCTGAAAGTAATTCTCTCAACCTGATTCCAAAGCCAGCCTCGTAAAGACCAGGCCTTGCTATGTCACCTGAAAGACAAAAGAGCTTTGTGCCGGGTGAAGCTGGTGTACCGGCCGACTGGTAGTAGTCGACTCCGTTATTCAGAATTTCGATCACGTTCAGAAAGGTCTCTGGGTTGTTGACAATTGTCGGTCGACCGAAGAGCCCTTTGTCGGTGGGGTACGGCGGTTTGCTTCTAGGTTCACCCCGGAAGCCCTCAATCGAGTTAAACAGAGAGGTCTCTTCGCCACAGATGTATGCGCCGGCTCCTTGTCGGATTTCCAGATCGAATGTGAGGCTTGTTCCTTGGATTCGGTTTCCTAATAATTGTGCTGAATAAGCCTCAGCGATTGCCTCGCTAAGGCGTTGCGCAGCGGTGGCGTATTCGCCGCGAATGTAAATCCAGCCCTTTTCGCAGCCTGTGGAAAGGCCGGCGATGGTCATAGCTTCGATCAAAGCGAATGGGTCGTTCTCAAGGATCATTCTGTCTTTGAAGGTGCCTGGCTCGCTCTCATCGGCGTTAGCAACCACGTATTTCGGGGCGCTCAGGTGGTCAGCTACTGATTGCCACTTGATCCCAGTCGGGAATGCAGCGCCGCCTCGTCCTGTTAAGCCAGATTCAACGAGCATTTCGATGACGCGAGCGCCACCCAACTCGATGGCGGTTCCGAGTGCTTGATATCCTCCGTGCTCTTTATAGGAATTTAAATTCACTGGCTCGTTGGTTCCGAAACGACGGAGGAGCCGATTCGAGCTACTGGAGTTGAACTGGGGCTCGATATTTGTCGTGGCCGTGAGGTCCTGGTTGCTGTCGCCCTTTATTTGGACGAATATGCCTGGAGGTCGTTCACATTGACCGAGGCAGGGGCTTTCATGCACGCGGTCGCCGTTCGAGCGAAGCTCCTCGATGTAGGACGCAGACCCGCCCATTGCGCAAACCGGATCGACGCAAACGTGATGGAGGGGGCCTTCCTCCGGCTCTTGTAGTTGGAAAAGGTCATAGAAGGAAGCGACTCCGTAGGCCTCTGCAGCGGGAATTTGTAGCGTTTCGGCGAGATAGTTAAGGCCACCAGGCGATATCCACCCTTTCAGGTTTTGCAACAGATGGAGGCCCGGTAAGAGCAAATGACGCGAGTCGTGAGTCCGATCTAAACCACTGACAACCCAGCGCTCCCCCTCATGCCTTACGGGAGGATCGATGACGAAAGCGTCAATAGCGTCCCGTTCGTGTGAATCGGGGTCCGAATTCGTGTATTTCAGGTCAGACACGGGGCGTGCCTGAAGTGAGTTTGTCTATTCGGATCGCGGCTGCCTTGAATTCAGCAGTACCGCTCTTGGGATCCCAGTCGTCGTTGGTTAGGAGGTTCAGGTCAATTAATTCCGGAAAGTGAAAAGTGGTGAATGCCAGACCTTCAGCCTGGTGGGATTTAATGTCAACCTCCATTTCGACGCTACCCCGCGGGGAGGAAACACGAACCAGTTCGCCTTGCGCAAGGTTCAGTGCTTCAGCATCCAAGTGGCTAATTTCTAGTTCGAGTCCAGACCTGATCGGCGACTGGTAGCCGCGCGACTGCACTCCCGTGTTGTAGGAATCCAAAGCACGTCCGGTGGTGAGACGAATCGGGAACTCGTCGGTCAACTGTTCCTTGGGGCCTTCGTGCTCCGTGATGGAAAATGGCGCTCTATCTCTTCCTCCTAAATCGTCTTCCCAGAGCCAGCCGTGAAGAAATGGGGTCCCTGGATGATCGAGGTCGGTACAAGGCCATTGGAGACCCTCGCTTTCTTCCAGACGCTCATAGCTCATTCCTGAGTGCATTGGTGAGAGTGAACGCAACTCGTTCCATAAGGCTTCGGGGGTGTCGGCCGCCCACTTCGCGCCGAGGAGTTCTGCAATCTGACCGATGATGGTGTGGTCATCTCGTGTTCCCACGGGAGCGTCGACTGCTGCCCTTACGCGCTGCACGCGGCGTTCGCTGGATGTGACGGTGCCTTCGGACTCAGCCCATGCAACGGTTGCGGGTAGGACAATATCGGCGAGTTCGGCGGTTCTGGTAAGAAAGATATCTTGGACGATTAGTAGATCTAGTTCAGCTAGCAATTTCCGTGAATGACTGACGTCGGCTTCGGAGTCAGCTGGATTCTCCCCTATTACATAGAGTCCTTTCAGAGATCCGCTGGCCATTGCTTCGAACATCAGAGTTAGATGAAGCCCTGGCTGGGGATTGAGTGCGACGCCATAGGTCTCGGAAAACCTCCTCCTAACGGTGTCATCGGTGATGTCTTGAAAGCCCGGCAGTTTGTTTGGTAGGGCGCCCATGTCTCCGCCACCCTGGACGTTATTTTGGCCACGTAGAGGCACGAGACCGGATCCCCAGCGCCCTACGTGTCCTGTCAGGAGAGCAAGGTTGCAGAGTGAGAGAACATTGTCGACGCCGTTGTGGTGTTCAGTTATGCCAAGGGTCCAAAGTATTTGGGCGGTTGGGGCATTTGCGTAGCTGTGGGCCAGAGCCTGTATTGCCTCGGCGGGGACGCCGGTTACCGACGAAGCATATTCGAGAGTGTAGGTCTGTACGTGGGCCGCAAACTCCTCAAAGCCTGTCGTTGCATGTTCGATAAATGCCTTGTCGTGTAGCTCGGAAACAATGATCTCGCGCGCCACAGCGTTGGCCAATGCTATGTCTGTGCCAACGTTTAAACCGAGCCAAGCGTCGGCGAACTTAGCTGATGCTGTGCGCCGTGGATCAACAGCGTGCATCTTGGCGCCGCCCTTAAGTCCCTTCAGGACGTGGTGGAAATAAATGGGATGAGCTTCACGTGCGTTGGAGCCCCACAGGAGAACGAAATCAGTTTCCTGCACTTCTTGATAGGAAGAGGTTCCACCACCTAATCCGAATACTGTCGCCAGACCGACGACGCTGGGAGCATGTCAAGTTCTATTGCAGGAGTCAATGTTGTTGGAGCCGACCGCGGCTCTCATGAACTTCTGGGCCGCATAGTTCATCTCGTTTGTGCTTTTTGAGCAGCTGAAGAGACCTAAGGCCTCAGGTCCATCCGTTTCCAGTATTTTCTGAAGGCCGCTAGCTGCAAGATTTAACGCTTCATCCCAGCTTGCTGGACGAAGTTGACCCTTTTCTCGAATCAGAGGTGTCTCGAGGCGTGGTAACGGCTGCGAGTGCTCTTTTTGTCGTTTCATCTGGTCTCCAAGTGTGGCTAAGGCCACCTAAGCCTCTTTCATGAGTGTAGAACGCGAGGCGGGCGGGTAAACCCTTCTCGGGTTCCCATATGTTGACCGGGTTGCGGGGTCCGGTCGGCGTTAGATTGGCGCTGGTGTGGCAAATCTGGAAGGCTGTTCCACAATGTGGCACAGAAAAGTACTGATCTGAGATGGCAGGTGTTCAATCCGTAAGACGGGCATTTGCAATTTTAAGAGCGTTGGCGGAAACCCCTATGGGTGTCACCGAAGTTTCTAAGTCGGTCGACTTGCCAAAGAGTACGGTGGCTCGTCTGTTGGCTGCCCTAGAAGAGGAAGACGCCGTCAAACAGGATGGTGTTCGCGGCATGTATGAAATTGGAGAGGGGCTTTCTCGGGTCATTAGTGATGTGCCCGGGGGGAAAAATATAACTGCCCTGGCCTACCCCTACCTGGCGCGCCTGGCTATTGAGGTTGAGGAAACATCTGGGATCGGATTACTAGAAGGCGACCAGATCTTCTACGCGGACCATGTTGAGCCCGACGCTGCGGTCCAGGTGAGGAGTTGGACAGGCGAATACGCTCCGTTGCATCTAGTGCCGTCCGGCTTGGTTGTTCTGAGCCACTTCTCTGAAGGTGCGTTGGACCACTATTTGAGGGGCGACCTCGCGACGACTTCTGCCAAGAGCGTCTCGGATCCGTCCGAGATACGAGCTCGCCTCGACAAGGTGCGGCGTGATGGTTGCGTTTGGGGATTTGAGGAATTTGCAGAGGGTTTGAATTCGGTCGCTGCCCCTGTGTATGGAAAGACGGGAGAGGTTGCAGCAACCCTCCATGTGCACGGCCCTGCGTACCGGTTTCCAAAAGAAGATGAGAAGAAGGCGTTGGAGAGTCGCTTGATTGAAACGTGTAGGGAGTTAGGGCGCCACTTGGTCTGACGCTTGTCAGGCGATTCCCCGTCGTTTCTTTATTTCCTCGACGACCGCCGGAACCACTTCGTGAAGATCGCCGAGGACTGCGTATCCGGCTTTGGTTACCATGTTTGCCTCAGGGTCAATGTTGATCGCCAAAATATTCTTCGATGCCATCGCGCCGACCCAATGTTGGATCGCTCCTGAGATTCCGCAAGCGATATAAATTTCTGGTGCTATCCGGGTACCGGTTTGACCGACTTGGTCCGCATGGCTGCGCCATCCGTTGTTGGTGACTGCCCTTGAACAGCCCACCTTTCCGCCGAGGATCTCGGCGAGTTCCTCGAGTGGGGCGAAGGCATCAGCTGAACCGACGCCACGGCCGCCTGACACGACGACAGACGCGGTCGACAGCGTTGCTCCCTCAGCTTGGCCTGCCCGTTCTTGGACAAGGGTGCGAGTGAGTGAAGGATCAAGTTCGACCTCAATGGTTTGAATGTCTACGTCACCAGCTAGTGGGGCTGGTTCGGGTTCAATGGCGTGGTGGGCATACGACAGGTAAACCTGTTCGGTACTGACGCGAACGTCTTCGAGTAGCGAACCCCCCCACTGTGTCCGCGTGATTGCCCAACCGTCGTCTTGCTGGACCTGGATACAGTTAGCCACGAAGGGGCTAGCGGTTCGAGCACTTGCTTGGGCAAGGACTTCGTTGCCTTTATCGGTCCCAACGGACATAACGACACTAGGTTTGCGCTCGCGGCAAAGTTGAGAGAGCGCCTGTCCCCAGAGTTCCGGCCCATAATCAGTAATCAATGGTGAAGCGAGAATGACACCATCGCTAATTCCATATTCGGCGCAGACAGTCTGGAAGATGGAATCGAAAACGCCGGCGAATACCGCTGAAACCGGCTCATTTAAAAGCTGACCAAGATTTCGGGCGGCAGTAAGGGCTTCAAATGCGGCTGGGGAGATTTCTCCCCGGTCGTGCTCAACGAGAACGTATACGCCGGGCACTAGAGAACTCCCAGTTCATCGAGTAAATCCACAATTGCGCTGGCGGCGTCGGGTCCATCGCCAAGAATTTCAGTTTCGCTAATCTTCTCTTCGGGTTGATGGAGTCGGACCTTTTCCTGGGCTCCGGGTTCGCTCTCAATTGTGGTGAACGTTATTTCCGCCTTTTTGGAGGCCAAACGCCCCTTCATTGTCGGGTAGCGAGGAAGGTTGATGCCCTCCTTTACGCCTAGGACCGCTGGAAGGGGGACGGAATAGACCTCATTACCTCCGTCGACTTCTCGGCTTGCTGTCACTGAGTTGTCTAAAACCTCAATTCCTTTAATGCCGTTGACGACACCTCGACCTAAAGTCACGGCGACTCTGACTCCGATTTGATAACCACCTGAATCGGCGGATTCATTGCCGAAGAGAATCAAGTCAAATGGCTCACCGCTGGCTTCGAGTGCGACGATGGCTTCGCTAATAACATGAGAGGTTCGTTGAGGGTCCCAATCGTGACCGGTGTCGTTAGGGATCAGTACAAACTCGTTGGCTCCAACGCTGGCTGCATATCGAAGTTGCTCTTCCGCTTCTGCAGGCCCCACCGTTAAGACGCACACCGAACCTCCGTGTAGCTCTACTAACTGAGCAGCTTCCTCAACGGCACATTCTTCGTGGGGACTGGTTGTGAACCCCAGATGTGCTGCATCGACATTTAGGGCATCACTCGTGATGTTGATACGTGAACCGGGAGCCGGCACCCTTTTCACACAGACGAGGATTCGCATCTAACTTCCTTCGAATTTCGTTCGGCCGCTTTCAGGCCTTCATTCGGTCGTTACTCGGATCAAACAGTGCGAGGTTAGGACCTGTTGCCGCGACCTTCACCGGATACAACTCGTTTTGGTACATGACCTGGAGTTCGGTTCCTAGCCCACACAGATCTGTTGGTAAATATGCCATTAGAAGGTATTTGTCTAAAGAAGGGGCATTTCCGGCAGTGGTGACCCTGCTTACTCGGCCTTTCGAATCGATAATTCGATCACCGCCTTGGGAAAGAATCGGCTCGTTACCTGCGCCCATGGGGAAACGTTCGTAACCGGCTTCGCAAGTGAGGTCTTCCATCGTAAGTACGCATAGCTGGGCGCAGGGGTCTTCTTGGCGAGCCGCCATGTAAGCCTCTTTGCCTATGAAGTCGGCTGATTTTACCTTTGGGCGAGCTAAGCCAGCTTCCACTGGGGTGTATTCGTCTTCAAGCTCTGAGCCCATGAGGCGATAGCCCTTTTCTAACCTTCCGCTTGTCCCGTAGACGGCGGCTCCGACAGGCCGCAAGTCAAAGGCCTCCCCTGCTGTGGAGATCGCGTCCCATAGCGCTAAGCCATGTTGCATAGGGGTGTAGAGCTCGAATCCAGCATCACCGACGTATGACACCCGGAACATCTCAGTCGGGATGCCGGCCATGAGAATCTCCTGGCAGGTTCCGTATGGAAATGCGGATTGATTGAGATCTGATTCCGTCAACCTGGAGAGCAACTCGACAGCTCGCGGTCCCCAGACTCCGAGAGTGCAGACGGCGTTGGTGCGGTTCTCGAACTGGACGGATCCATCTCCAGGAAGGTTATGACGGAACCAGTATTCGTCTCTACCGCCATCAAAGGCCCCTGTGACGATTCGAAATCGGTCGTTAGCGAGTCGGAGGATGGTGAGGTCGGATCGGAAGCCACCTGAGTGGTTCAGTACCGGTGTGTAAATGGAAGCCCCGATAGGCAGGTCACACTTATTGACCACCATGTGCTCGATGTACTGAAGGACGCCCGGGCCCGATACTTCAAACATTTGAAATGCTGAAAGGTCAACGAGTGCCGCGTGTTCGCGCATGTGAAGGTGCTCTGCGTCCGATATAGGGGTCCACCATCGGGCGTCCCACTCATGTTGCCTGTCATTGATCCCGTATTTGGCGACCAGGTCTGCATTGGACTCGTACCAGTGTGGGCGCTCCCATCCCCCGGCCTCGAAATAGAACGCACCGAGCTCATCGGTCCGTGCTTTGGCTGGGCCGTTGGTGATGCCCCGCCGGCTTGCCCATTGTTCTCGGGGGTGCACAATGCCGTAGGTCTTATTGAAGTGCTCGTCTGCGCGAGCTTCGATGTGGTGAACGTTTCGTTGTTGTGGGTAGAACCGGGCGATGTCGGCTCCGTGTGGGTCGGTGAGATGGGGGTAACCGTGGGTCATCCACTCCGCCATTAGGCGACCTACTCCAGGACCTTCCTTGATCCAGACGGCGGCGGCTGACCAAAGGTTTTCTACTTCAACAGTGGGGCCAAGGACGGGATTCGCATCGGGTGTTAGCGAGAGCAGCCCGTTGATCGCATACTTAATTTCCCCATCACCCAAAAATTCCATCAGCTCGATGGCTTCCTCCATCTGCTGATCGAAGTCGTCGGCCGTAAACGGCATTTCCGTCGGGCTTAAAGCTGCCTCCTCGTTAGATGGGATCTCGTCTACGCGATGAAGGATTGGTCGATGCGCATATGAACCAACTTCCATTGACCCTGCGGTTTGACGCTCGTAACAGAAGGTGTCCATGTCTCGGACTATTGGGTAGGCCAGTTCTTGTTGGGTCTCTACCAGAATGTCGAAAGGTCCAACGTCTGCCATTTGGTGGACAGCGGGCGTCAATGGGATCGTCGCCCCGGCCATTTCGGCTATCCGCGGGCTCCATACACCGCACGCCACAACCACCGTTTCGCATTCGATTCGGCCTTTATCCGTGATAACAGCGGCGATTTTTGGTTTATTTAACCCATTCGCAGTTTCGATATCGAGTACCTCAGTATTCGCGAATACCTGAAGATGCCCAGAGTCTTGTGCCTTTTTGCGCATTTGAGTTCCGGTTTCTAAAGAGTCAACTGCGCTGACGCTTGGAGTGTGGAAGCCACCCAGAATTACGTCCTCGGATATAAAGGGCACAAGTTCCTTCACTTCACCGGGGGTTAACAGCGACGATGGGATTCCCCAGCATTTAGCTGATGTCATCCGCCGTTTGAACTCTTCCATCCTCTCAGGGGTTCTAGCTACTTCGATACCACCACAGGTGGTCTGCAATCCCATTTCTTCGTACTGGCGCTGGCTCTCAAGAGTCAGGTCCACAATTTCCTTCGAATGGTCTACCGAGAATATGAAATTAGACGCGTGGCCAGTTGAACCTCCTGGATTCGGGAGAGGACCCTTGTCTAGAAGCACGATGTCCTGCCAACCCATCTCGCTCAGATGGCCAACCAAACAATTACCAACGATTCCGGCGCCGATAACAACGCATTGGGCTTGCTTCGGGAAATCACTCACTCTTGGGCCTCTTTATTCTCTAACCACTCGCTTTGGGCGGCTGACGCTACCTGCACGCTGTCTACGTTAGTCAGTCCAAGGCCACCAGCTACAAAGCGCATAAGCCGAGGGGTCTGCTATGTATTCTGTATTATGGAACTGTTCCGCAAAGCGAAACAATAGCCTTGCAACGACGGAACTGTCTACGATCTCCCTTTACGAAAAGAAATTCGCCGCCTTTGGTACTGACGACGAGAAAGGCAGGGGCATGATGCCCATTCCCAGCGACCTAGAGATCGCAAGCGACGCGAAGTTGTTGCCGCTAACAGACATTGCCGCGTCAGCCGGAATCGCGGAGGAGTTTCTGGAGTTCTATGGCTCCGGTGCCGCCAAAATCAAACTCGAAGCGATCGAGGCGTTAAAGGATCGGCCGGATGCCAAATATGTGGTCGTATCCGCCATCACCCCGACCCCACTCGGCGAGGGTAAGACGACCACCACTGTTGGTCTCGGCCAAGCCTTTAGACACATCGGCAAGACCGCAACTATCGCTATTCGACAACCGTCAATGGGTCCGACATTTGGGATCAAGGGTGGCGCCGCCGGAGGGGGTTACAGCCAAGTCGTTCCCATGGAATTATTCAACTTGCACCTGACCGGCGATATGCACGCAGTAACTGCTGCTCACAATATGTGTGCAGCAGTGCTTGATGCCCATCTTTTCCATGGCAATGAACTGGGCCTGGATCTTCATAACATCACTTGGCGCCGGGTCGTGGATATTAACGACCGGGCGTTACGCAACGTGACTCTTGGCCTCGGAGGGCGGCTCGACGGTGTCCCTAGGGAGAGCGGATTCGATATCACAGCGGCGTCGGAGGTAATGGCGGCATTGGCATTGGCCACATCGCTACAGGATCTACGACACAAGATGGGCAACATCGTTGTCGGCTACACCAAGGCAAACACCCCGGTGACAGCAGAAGAACTTGGCGTAGCAGGCGCAATGACAGTGATCCTCCGCGAAGCGATTAAGCCGAATTTGATGCAGACGCTTGAAGGGACGCCGGCATTGGTTCACACAGGGCCCTTCGGAAATATCGCGACCGGCAACTCTTCGATCGTGGCTGATCAGATTGGAATCAAGAGTGGTGACTTTTTGCTTACCGAAGCGGGCTTTGGTGCCGATATGGGAGCTGAACGATTCTTTAACATCAAATGCCGCTATTCCGGGCTGAACCCCGATGCGGCTGTGCTAGTAGCTACCGTCCGCGGTCTTAAAGCTCACTCGGGAAATCACAAAATTGTTGCAGGGCGTCCCCTACCAGCAGAATTGCTCGTCGAGAATCCTGACGAGGTTCACGCTGGAGGCGACAATCTCAGAAAACAACTTGAGAACATGAAGATCCATGGTGTGACGCCGGTTGTCGCGATCAATACTTTCCCTGACGACAAGGAAGCAGATCTCGCTGCGATAGCGGAAATCGCCGCGGAATACGGAGCCTTGTCTGCACGCTGCACACACTTTGCGGATGGCGGTGCCGGGGCCTCAGAACTCGCGGAGGCAGTGAGTGAGGCCGCTGAGGAAGAGAGTTCGTTTGCGCCGCTCTACAGCGATGACCTTTCACTACGCGACAAGATCCGGACGGTCGCTCAACGTGTTTACGGAGCCGAAGACGTGTCGTTCACAGCCCAAGCAAGTAAGCAGTTGAACGGATACGAAGAGAACGGCTTCGGACACCTCCCGGTATGCATAGCGAAGACACACTTGTCAATTTCTTCGGACCCTAAGCTGTCCGGCGCTCCTACTGGATGGACTCTCCCAGTTCGTGAAGTCAGGGCTTCGGTAGGCGCAGGCTTTGTCTACCCTATTTGCGGCGATATGAGGACGATGCCCGGGCTAGGTAAAACCCCAGCTGCTCACGAGATCGACATTGACGATGGGGGCAACATCGTCGGCCTGAGTTAGAGGAGTAAACTTGTCGTTCTTCGGTCGCCAAAGGGGCCCTGTTCCGGACAGCGCTTACCTCCGTCAGCTATTGACAGAAGCCCGTTTGGAGGTGATTCCACTCAAGAATCTCAGTGCCCAGCTCCCCTACTTACCCGATGGAGCGTCAGTTTCGGTGACTGCTTCGCCGACCAAGACCCTTGAAGACACTTGGGAATTGAGTAAAAGCTTGTCTGAGCGTGGGTTAAGACCCGTGCCTCATTTAGCTGCTCGAATGGTGACGGACCGGGACCAGCTTGAACTGTTAGTCAATCGATTAGCGGATATTGGGGCTTCAGAGTTGTTTCTTGTCGGTGGTGACGCGCCGGAACCATTCGGCCCGTTTCGCGACTCAATTGAGGTGCTCGAATTCATTCTCCAATTGGACCACGGACTCAAACACATAGGAGTCACCGCCTATCCGGACGGACATTCTTTCATTAGCGCAGAGGTCCTGACGGAAAGCCTTCACCAAAAGCAGGAACTTTTGGCCTCTGCAGGCGTTCCAGGACACGCCTCAACCCAAATGTGTTTCGATCCCGGAGCGATTCGCGATTGGCTCCGAGAGGAACGCAACGCCGGTCTAACTCTGCCAGTTCATTTAGGCATTCCCGGGTCGGTTGATCGAGCGAAGCTGTTGTCCATCGGTACGCGCCTCGGAGTTGGAGCGTCCCTGAGGTTCCTGCAAAAGAATAAGTCCACGGTGGCGCGTCTGTTCGCTCCAGGTGGTTACGATCCCAACAAACTGTTAATCCCCTTAGCCGCAGAGCTTGGACCTTTAAAGATCGAAGGCCTTCATATTTTCACCTTCAATCAGATCGAAAGCACCGAATCATGGAGGCACCAAGCCTTAAGTAAGCTGCGTAATTGAGATGCTGCTTGCTACGACGACGTCAACACATCCACTTTGATCACACTCGGAATGTCTTGAAGCACTTGAACCGTTGAATCATCCGGGCCTTGTGAGACCCTGATGGTCGCCACTGCGGCGGTCGGGCCGGTTCCTTCAAAAATCTCATTGCGCATCTGCTGAACGTTGATTCCCGCTGTGCGCAGGCACGACAACACAGCTGCAAGCACACCCACTTCGTCCTTATGTCTGACAGCAATTGCGCATTCCCCCAATGGCCGGTCAGCAACATTCACACAATTAGGCGGAAGGCCTGTCTCGTATCCAGCAATTGTTAATAAGACCCCTTTTGCAATTGCCTTTCTGGCTTGGTCAGTTGAGGCTCCAATGTGGTGGGTTCCCACAAAATTTTCCATCGCTGCAAGTTGCGGTGACCAATCCGCGGTTCCATCTTCAGGCTCTGAGTCATACACGTCAAGTCCGAGTCTGAGGCCCTTAGCGGCCATAGCTTTGAGCATGGCCTCTTCGTCTATCAGGGCGCCCCGAGATGTGTTGATCAGCATGGCTCCCTGCTTCATCTGGTCAAGGAAGGTTTCGTCCACCAGTCGCTCGGTTTGGTCTGTTAGTGGGAGGTGCAGTGAGACGATGTCGGCGACCTTGAGTAACTCCTGTAGAGACTCATGTAAGGACACTCCAAGGTCATTCAAGGTCTCTGCAGTCTCGTCACTCCTAGTCGCGGTGTGCAGCCCGTGAATGTGAAGCCCGAAACTTCTCGCTCTTTTAGCAACTTCGAGACCAATGTTTCCGAAACCGAGGATGGCAATCGTTTGTCCCTTAAGTCCACTTGCTTCTGAATATTTAGTTTTGTCCCAAACAGAATTCTGGAAATCAATTGTGGAGTGAGGGATTCGCCTGTCGATAGACAAAATGAGACCCATAGTCAGCTCGGCAACAGCCACAGCGTTTTGACCTGGCACGTTGCATACGTAGATGCCATATTCGCTAGCAGCATCCACGTCTATCGTGTCGGTCCCTGCGCCCGCTCGAATGATTAATCCGAGTTGCGGCGCTGCCTCAATCATTTCACGCGTTACGGACGTACTTCTGACGATCAGAACTTCGGCTGTGGCGAGGTACTGAGATAACTCTTTCTTGGTGACTGCCGTGGCAACAACGCACCGGTGTCCCCGACTCTCTAAAGCTTCGACGTAGTCAGGTCCGATGGCGTCAGCGAAGTACAACTCCATTTATGTTTCGACTCCGCTATTACCTGACCCAATCCCTAAACGTCGATGGTGGTTCCTTATTCTATCTAGTGGGCGACAGTTGATGCGATAGAACAATTTGTTATCCGAGCAGTTCACTCAAATCACCTGCTACAAGGACAAAGAGCAGAGCTATGACGGACAGATTTATTACTGCCATAGGAAACTTCCAGCGTCGATTCCCCGACCAAAACCGTCTAATACTCAGCACATTGGCTGCGATTGCAACTGTGCCAAGAGGTAGCCCTATCCACGGACCAACTCCTGAACCGATCCCAGCAAGTGGCGCCAAAAACGGGAGGATGACATAGGTAAGGGCGCACCTGACGCCAGATACGACCATCGATACGCTGAACGTACGGTTTTCTACCTCGGTAACTGAGACAACAGCGGTTTTGGTCATTCGGTGCGTTCTCTACCCTCGCCGGCAACGGTTGAGGGTGGGGAAACTCCCGCAACACGCAACCCTCCGGGAACAACAGTAACCGTTTGCGGTAGCGATCCCACATCTTCGCCATCCGATCTCAGGTTCATCGAGTTGGATCCGTCGTTGCAGAGCAATTGAAGTTGAATGGCTTGACCAGTTCGAATTTCTACGGCTGGATGTCCGATGTGTCCACCCTTGAAGGTTTTGGGCAACATACGTAACAGGTTGAAGGGTGATGTATCTCGGATCACGACGATATCCAAATGACCCGTAGTTGGACCAGCGGCTGGTGCAATTTGCATTCCCCCTCCAAAGGCCCTGGTATTAGCAATGGCGACCATCAAGCAAGGGCCCCCGACTGCCTGACCATCGACCACCATTTGCAGTTCGTACCTTTGAAGGCGCAACAGTTCAACAAGGGTCGCCAATGTGTAGCGGCTCGAGCCTCGTGGCCATGCCATATTGTCGGCGCGAACGTTTACTGCCGCCGAAAACCCTGCGGTGGCGATGGTAACTCCGTAACGGATCTCGCCAGTCGGCTGTTCGAACCGGAGGAGATCCACTGGTCGAGCGGGGCCGACTGCTGCGCGCACCGCATCCTCAAGCTCCCGAGGAAGGTCGAGACCCAACACAAAGTCGTTACCAGTACCAGCGGGAATAAGTCCGACTGTTGCCGGTGTCTCTGCGCACCCCTGGACAACATGATGAATGAAACCATCGCCACCCACAGCAATGATGTGCTGACCCCTAGCCACGGCATCGTGCACAGCCTTGTAGGTACTTTCAATGTCAGGTGGTAGGCGGTGCTCCACGCAGTGACCTAGGGACGTCAACATGTCTTCAACCAGGTGACCCTTTGCCTCAGCATGGCCTCGATTGGCAGCACTGTTAGTCAAAAGGATTATTTGTTTGTCAGATTCTTGAGCCGCGTGGTCCATGGGTCCATTCCGGATTGCTACGGTGACGTCATCATTTTGCGATGATGACATTGATTCATTACGTACCTTCTACCCGATGCGAGGTTGAAATGTCAGGAGCGTTAGACGGTATTCGAGTTCTAGACCTATCTACTCTCGTGCAAGGTCCACAGGCAGCGGCCATGTTGCATGGTCTGGGCGCCGAAGTTATCAAGATCGAGTTGCCCGAGATTGGAGACATGGGTCGACATGTTGGGGTTCTCGAAGAACTCGGCACATCTGCCTTCTGGGAAGCATGTAATCGCGGCAAGCGCTCTGTCACTCTTGATCTGCGCACAGAAGCGGGCCATGAGGCATTTCTGAAGCTTGTTGGAGTGTCCGATGTCGTCCTTTCTAACTTTCAGCCAGGCACATTAGATGGGTGGGGTCTCGGATACGACGACCTCGCAGCTGTCAATCCCGGGATCATTTGGGCAGCGGGCAGCTTTTTGGGCCCGACAGGCCCCGACGCCTTACGGGAGGGGGCCGATATTGTCGGCGAAGCTGCAGGTGGTGTGATATCCGGGATCGGCAATGACGGTGAGCCCGTCACTACTGCCGGTACTCTTTTGGCGGATCACTGTGGCTCCCAGAATCTACAGACAGGCATCTTGGCGGCATTATTTGCACGGGAGCGCACTGGACGCGGACAACGAGTAGACGTCAGTCTTCTGGGTGGGCAAATTTGGATGCAGGCGCCCGAATACACTCACTATTTTCTGACAGGCGAACTCGCTGGGCGGTCTAATGGAGGACATCCATTGGTGCATGCGCTGTACGGGGTCTTCCCTACGGCCGATGGGGCCTTGGCGATGGCGGGCTGCCCTGAACATCTGTGGGAGGGCATGTGTCGGGCAATCGAACGGCCGGAATGGGTGGACCATCCGAGTTACAACCAATATTTCGTAACGAAGGAAATAGGTCGCCAGATGCGGCAAGACTTCCTTGAAATCTTCAGCGAACGCACGACCGCCGAGTGGACTGAACGCCTTAGCGCGGAAGAACAACGTTTCTCGCCTGTACGTTCACATGATGAGGTGACGGCAGACCCACAGTCCTTCGCAAATGGATACATAGTGGAAGTCGACCATCCGCAATTCGGAACCGTCAACATTGTTGGTTGCCCGATTCAAATGTCGGATACGCCGACGCGCCCCGGAATTGAAGCTCAGCAACTCGGTCAGGACACAGAAATGGTCTTGGTGGAAGCCGGATATGACTGGGATGAACTCGAAGCTCTAAGAGAACGAGGTGCCTGGTAGTTCTCCCCGGCGAGAGCAAACGTGAACCGCTAGTACCTGGGATAGCGAAAGGATCGCTTTTAGCGACAGACGTTGGTCATCGTGCCAACGCCCTCAATGCTGGTTGTGATGACGTCGCCAGCAACAAGGAAGCGCTTGTCTGGCATTCCGACGCCAGCCGGGGTACCCGTAAAGATTAAGTCCCCTGGTTCCAAGGTGAGGACCTCGGAAAGGTAGCTGACGAGGAACGATACGTCGAAGATCAAGCTACTTGTCCGGGCATCCTGCCGGCGGTCCCCGTTGATATCGCATGTGATGTGTAAATCATCGGGATCCTCGAGGCCATCTGGTGAAACTAGGAACGGGCCAATAGGCCCATAGGTGTCGCGCGACTTTCCGAGACCAAACTGTGGTGGTCGGGCGCCGAGCTGTAATCGTCGGTCGGAAATGTCTTGGCCGACCATTACACCAGCTACATGAGACCAGCTGTCGGCTTCAGATATGTCACGTGCCTGTCGACCAATCACAACAACTAACTCCGCCTCGTAATCTCCTCGTTCTGTCCGCAGTTCCACCTCGTCGAACGGACCCGATATGCATGACGGATATTTTGAAAAGACAACAGGGATCTCGGGAAGATCCATTTTCGATTCTGCAGCATGGTCTTTGTAGTTGAGGCCGATACCGAATGAATTCCGTGGTCGCGGAACCGGCGGGCCCAGAGCAGCTTCGGACAGCAAGCCATCACTGTCATGCTCCGATAAGCGAGCTGCCATTTCATGGAGTGCGTCCAAGTCTCGGATGG
>TARA_B100000686_G_scaffold76341_1_pt1 | contig 33925 bp, 21 predicted proteins | sample TARA_B100000686 | Tara Oceans TARA_B100000686 (sample SAMEA2622733) | marine metagenome | biome: marine biome (ENVO:00000447); feature: marine epipelagic mixed layer (ENVO:xxxxxxxxx); material: "saline water (ENVO:00002010), including plankton (ENVO:xxxxxxxx)" | depth 150 m | reverse complement strand
CCAGCAAGGGTTTACGCCCTTCGGGGGTTCGAATCCCTCCCCCTCCGCGCAAGTATTGCTTGGATTCAATTTAAATAAAATAACTAGAATAAGATTCGATAAACTTAGCGTATGAATGTGTGTGTCCGCTTCGCTCCAAGTCCCACTGGACAATTGCATATTGGAGGAGTGCGAACTGCACTTTACAATTTTCTATTTGCAAAAAATAATAACGGGAAATTTCTTGTTAGGATAGAAGATACTGATAAACATAGATCTAAGCAGGAATATACCGATCAAATATGTAATTCTTTATCTTGGCTTGGACTTAATTGGGATGATGAATTAGTTTTTCAATCTTTAAGAACTGAACGCTACAAAGATATTATACATAGTCTGATAAAGCAGGATAAAGCCTACTATTGTTTTTCATCTAAAGATGAACTTGAAGAAATCAGGAAAAAGACTGGAAATCATCGATATCCTGGAATTTGGCGTGATCGAAGTATGAAAGAAGTGAAAATTGAATTATCAAAAGGAAGGCCCTACACTATCCGATTACGCTCTCCTAATTCAGGCTACATAATCGTTGATGATATAATTTATGGTAATATTAAAATTATGAACTCAGAATTAGATGATTTTATTCTCATGCGATCAGATGGTTCGCCAGTATATAATCTGGTTGTTCCTGTTGATGACCATGATATGAATATCAGCCATGTTATCAGAGGTGAAGATCATATCTCTAATACTCCAAAACAAATATTGATTTATAATGCTTTAAATTGGCCTATCCCAAAATTTGCACATCTACCAATGATTAATGGTTTTGATGGTAAAAGACTTAGTAAGCGACATGATGCTACTGGAGTACATACTTATAGAAACGAAGGTTATCAACCAGTTGCATTATTAAATTATTTAGCATTTTTAGGATGGAATCCAGGTACAGAAGAAGAAATTATGGATTTGAATCAATTAATTTCAAACTTTAGACTCGAAAAAGTTAATAAGAAGAGTGCTGTATTTGATCGCAAAAAGTTGAACTGGATAAGTGGGAAACATCTAGTAGTCCAATCGTCTGAAGATATATTTAACGCAGTTAGAAATATTTATCCAGAGTGGGGTAGACCTAAGGATAGTAAATATTGCTATAGCGTGATAGATCTTTTAAAGCAAAGATCTAAATCCTTAGATGATTTAATTCAACAATCAGAATATTTTTTTTACAATCCTGAAAAATTTATGCGGGATGGAAAATTAAACTTAGAAGAAAATGCCAAGCTAACTATAATATTATTGCGGGATAAATTAAATGGTCTATCTAGTTGGGACAATGATAATATTGAAAAGGAATTTAAAATCTTAATGAATGATGAAAATCTCACGCTTGGACAAATAATAAAACCTGTAAGGTATTTCATTTGCGGAGTAATGAATGGACCGTCACTCTATGATGTCATGGTTTTATTGGGTCGCAAATCCTGTATTACTCGATTGGATTACGCCATTGAATTTCTAGATTAAACCAAAAGTTAATATTATGGATAATAGAAAACAGTCGGAAAATTTTATACAGAAAATAATTGATGAAGATAATACATCGGGAAAGTGGGAAAATCGCGTCCATACTAGATTTCCTCCAGAGCCAAATGGATATCTTCATATTGGGCACGCAAAATCTATTTGTCTAAACTTTGGGCTTGCTGAAAAGAATAACGGTTTTTGCAATCTTCGTTTTGATGATACTAACCCTTTAAAAGAAGATGAAGAATTTGTTCAGGCGATTAAAGAAGATGTAAAATGGCTCGGGTTCGATTGGGGAGAGAGATTATTTTTTGCATCCGATTATTTTCAGGAGTTTTATAATCACGCTTTAACTCTGATTGAAAAAGGTTTGGCATATGTCTGTGACCTTTCTACCGAAAAAATTCGTGAAACGAGAGGCACTTTGACTATGCCTGGTAAAGATAGCCCTAATCGAAATCGATCCATTGATGAGAACCTTGATCTATTTTCAAGAATGAAAGCGGGCGAGTTTCCCGATGGAGCTCGTACCCTAAGAGCAAAAATTGATATGTGCCATTCGAACTTAAATATGAGGGATCCAGTAATTTACCGTATTCTTCATACAAGACATCATAATACGGGTAACAAATGGTGTATTTACCCTATGTATGATTGGGCTCACGGGCTCGAAGATTCTATAGAGGGGATAACCCATTCAATATGCACCTTGGAATTTGAAGATCATCGACTACTTTATGACTGGTATCTTGATCAATTAAATGTTTATCATCCTCAGCAAATAGAATTTGCCCGGTTAAATCTCAATTACACTGTTGTAAGTAAACGTAAACTTAAAAGGTTGGTTGAAGAAGGAGTTGTTGATGGGTGGGATGATCCGAGAATGCCAACGATTTCTGGTTTGCGGCGTAGGGGATATACAGCAAGATCTATTCGCAATTTTGTAGAAGATATTGGGGTTACTAAAAGAGATACTATTGTTGATATTTCTCGCTTGGAAAATTCCTTGAGGGAAGATTTAAATAAAAGGGCACCAAGAGTAATGGCAGTTCTGAATCCTTTAAAAGTTATCATTACCAATTACCCAGAGGGGGAAATAGAAGAATTGGAAGCAATAAATAACCCCGAGGATTCTAAGGAAGGAACGCGTATGATACCATTTTCAAGGGAAATTTTCATTGAACGTTCTGATTTTATGGAAAATCCATCAAAAAATTTCTTTCGTCTAGGACCAGGAAGAGAAGTGAGACTAAGGTATGCTTATTTTATTACCTGCCATGATATTGTAAAGGATGGTGATGGAGAAATTACTCAATTAATTTGTAGCTATGACCCAAATACAAGAGGAGGGAGTGCACCAGATGGACGTAAAGTAAAAGGGACATTGCATTGGGTTAGTGCAGAGTATTTTATAAAAGCTGAAGTACGTCTGTATGAGCGATTATTTTTGAAAAATAATCCAGAAGAAGACAATGACTTTTTAGAAAATATCAACTCTAATTCGCTTATAATTTTATCTAAAGCAAAACTAGAACATTCTATGTTAAATGCCGATCCTGATATTATATACCAATTTGAGCGCCAGGGATATTTTAAACAAGAAAAACAAAATTCTACTGATGATAAAATTGTTTATAATCGTGCTGTATCTTTGAGAGACTCTTGGAATAAAATATCGAAACATCAGAAGAAGTAATAAACAGTTAATGTATAATTTTGTTTAGCTAATACCCTTGTTTAACCCTAATTTGTATTTATGAAACCAGACCTACGAATCTGGAAAATCTTTATATTTTCTGCCCTGCTCAATCAGTTAGTAGGTCAGGAATCTTTTCTATATTTATACTTAATTCCATTTGAAAATACAGAAAATGATCCCACAATAGAGTGGATAGCACCTGGATTATCTGATATGGCCAGAGAACAACTAAAAACTGAATTTGGCATAAAAATACAAACAAAGGATGATCTGGAAGTTATTATGAATGACCGTTCTTTAATGTTAAAACAGGCCCGTGGATCAAAAAATATGTTATTCCTTGGTAAGTATATTCGCAAGCTGGATAAAATTCATGTCAATATACAGCTAGTTGACGTAGCCACTTGGCAAGAAGAAGACAGTCAGAAAATAATTGAAGTATACAGCGCTATCCCTGCGTTAAATCAAGCTGTTGGAAAGACTGTAAAGAAAATGGTATCTCCATTTTTGCCTAAAAAATTAACATCAAATCGTAATCTATTTTCTTACCAGCCAGAACCAAAATTAGAAAAAAAAAATCAACCATTATTCAAAGAATCACAAAAAGTAGTAAGTAACCTTGACTCACAAATCCTAGAGCTGGAAGCATCAATGGATGCATTATTGGGAGCTAGAAAACGAGATGATGTAAGGCCAAAGAAAAACCTAATGCGTAAAATAGCTGGAGAATGGACACTGGATTTCGATGTAGATCGTAAAATGGAACCCAATCCAGAGAATGCAGCTAATACACGGATGCTTTCTACTGTTCTTGAACAACTTATAAACAACCCTTATGATATAGAACTTCAGCGCCCAGAGTTTATTTATCACGATGATGATGAATTATATATGACAGTTCGATTTCCTGTTATATACAAACTTAAAGAACAGATTATCAAAGATATGCTTACTACACTTCCTTATACAGGTCTTGAGCAGAATGGTAGTCTAACAATCTTCTATTTTGATAAAGAGTCATTTAATTTTCCTCCGGACATTGTAGAAACAATAAAAACTGGATCCTATCGCTCAGTACCTGTGATACGTATATTTGATAAGAATGAGAATATTCTAATAGTTATTGCTGACTCTCCAGAAAATTCTATCCATCAAAAACAAAGCAATAAAATTCTATATTTGCCTCAAAATCAATTTTCCCCATTAATAGAATTTACTGTAGGTGGATGGTCAATGCAGGTGGCTATGGAAACAGTGGAGATAAATGCAGTATATGAAATGATACTTCCAGTAAGTGAGGTTAAAAGTCTAAGTAATGTCAGCCTGAAATTTATTAAAGAAACTGAATTGATTAATTTTTTAACTCCTCTCTTATAAAAAGAATCACAATGCTTATATTTGTATTAATAAAAAATGTTTTAAATTCAGTGTATAGGGCCTAATTGATTATAAAAATTATTTTACCATTCAATGAGTAAACTTTCAATTACATTTATTTTAACGATATCCCTATTAAATGGACTGGATATAGTTAATATATCCAAACAGGATTTTCGCGTAATACTTGAAAACGCATCCCGTGCATCTAATAGAGTTTTTGTTGAAGATTTTACTGGGCTACAATGACCCTATTGTCCGTCTGCGAGTTTCGCAGTATCAGAACTAATTGATGAATTTCCGGAGACCCTTATTAGTATAGAGTGGCACAGCCCAAGTTTTACGCCTGGAAATTCTGATTTTGATATTCCCGAATACAGTAATAGAGCTGGAATGTACGGGGTAGGAGGTATCCCCCATACACAATGGAATGGCGTCGAAGAAACAACTGGTGGTTATCCAGATGGTAACTGGCAGCCAATGTATAATTCTTTTCTCCCAATCTACAATAGTATGGTTGGAGTTAATACACCATATGAGATAGATATCAATGGGTTAATTGATGATATTACGGTTTCATATGATGTTACTGTGACCATGGATTCTGAAATGAGTAATGCAAACCAAAAGGTTGATATTTTTGTTGTAGAAGATAATATTTGGTCTTACTGGACAGGATCCAGCTCTTATCATCATGCAAGAAATGTTGCCCGTGATTGGTTGGCTTCAGAGGATTTGTCTATCAGTAATTCTGGTGAAACAGAAATGTTTTCTGGCACTTTTGAATTGAGAAGCAGTTGGGATCCTGATAGCATTAAAATCATTTCAATTGTCCAAAATTATGCATCGAAGCAGATTTACCAGGCTATAGCAGTTAATATCAACGATATGGATCCTGATGTTGATGATGATGGTATCTATAATAATGATGATAATTGTGTAGAGATTTACAATCCTGATCAAATTGATGATGATAATGATAGTATTGGAAATATGTGTGACCCATGTAATAATCTTGTTTATGTGCTTGGTAATATAAATGGTGATTACACCTTAGATAATAAACCTATCATTAATCTATTTGATGCTCTCGCGCTAGTTGACTTTCTTATTACCAATGATGGGAATGAATGTCTTATGCAAGTTACCAATATAAATGATGATTATTTTATAAATATTTTAGATGTTGTTGTACTGGTGCGTAATATCCTAAATGGCGAATATAATTAGAATAAACTATTTGGATTATTAAAGACTAACATTTGATTGTCTTTTTTTATATAAAAATATTCTGTTTAATTATATCAGGCAGGTTTTTTTAGATTTTATATGAAACTATGTCTAAAAGCTCTTTTAAAGTTCACCTAGATTAATTATGAGAAAATTAACGCGAATATTATTATTATTATTTGTTGTATTATTTGGAAAAGAAAATCAATCTGTACGAACTATTCCAGACCTGAAGATTAATTTATTGGATGGAAAACAATCATCTATTTATAAACTTTTGGAAGATGGACCCTTGCTAATAGATTTTTGGGCTACCTGGTGCAAACCATGTAAAAAAGTGATGAAATATTTAGATGAATACCATGATGCATATGCGGAAAATGGATTTAAGGTTCTTATGATAAATCAGGATACACCACGAAGCATGGGAAAGGTGAAATCCTATATTAGAAGCCAAAGGTATACATTCCATGTGGCTATTGACCCTAATCAAAAGATCGCAAAAAAGCTTAATGGCCAAGTTATGCCAACTTTAATACTTATTGATAAAGATGGGATAATTAGATGGAGGCACCAAGGCTATATTCCTGGAGAAGAAATTGAGATTGAGCGCCAGATTAAAATGCTATTCGGTCTTAATGAAATATAATCTGATTTCAAGGTATTAATAAAGCATGCAATGTAAAATATTATATGCTATTATTTTGTCTTTGACTTTTATTTTTGGAATTGATTATAATGCTGCTATTTCTGTGAATTATGGCGATAGCTATGATTTTTATTCTTATTCAGAGAATCGATTAGACCTAAATCTTTTTTCAGATAATGTTCACGCCTGGGTCCAGTATGAATTTTCCAATCCACCAGAAATTGGTTTTTCTTCTAATGAAATTAGGAAATTTCGTATTGAATACATGCCACGGAATTTTACAATAAAGATCGGTGATATTTATGAGTTCTGGGGCAGAGGGCTTGTTTTAAATCAGTTTGATGACCAAACTACAAACTTTGATAATGGAACAAGAGGTATCTATCTGGGCTATTCCAGAGGTCCATTAAAAATCAGTCATATAAATGGAAATGCAAATGTTTGGCAATTGGGTAGTAATCTAAGAGTTCCTCAGTACGTGCATGCATACAATATGCATGCTAACCAGATTGAATATAATTTGAATACTATTTTAATAGGATTAACACAACTACACTCAAATGAAACTCACCAAAAAATATTTGGTGAATCTTATGTAAACCACAAAATAAATGGTATATATCTATCGTGGGTAAGAACCAATGCGGATATCTTTATAGAGTATGTAGATAAGAAGGCTTCTGAAAAAATAAATTTCATTGATAACTCCGCTCATGATAGTTTAAAAAGTGGTTATGGTTTATATTCTAATTTGAATATTTATTATGGCAGCTGGGGTTTATCCACTGAATACAAGCGATATTCTTTCGATAGAAGTCACTCACAATTTTCAGTTAATGATTATGGAAATCGAATTGATTTTCAAACTATGCCAAACCTAGTTCGGGAAAAGAATTCTACTTTAATGGGGCGCGTTACACATAACTATAATTACAATGACGAAAGAGGATTTCAAATATCGATAAATGGTACCCTTCCAAATGGATATTACTTATTAGCTCAATATAGTAAATTGAGTAGAAATGAAAAATGGCAATCCTTAACACCTACTGATTGGAGAGGTGTAATTCTGGATGGTATACTACCAAGTATGAATCCTTCTGCGCTACCATACACCGAAAACTATCAGGAGCTTAACGGGTATCATTTTGATAATAAATTATATTTTAAATTAGGTCGTGGCGAAAATTATACAGTCCCGACAATAATGAGATATTTTGAAGGGGATGGACAGTTTATAAAAAATAATTGGACTTATACTGATTCAATAGAATGGAATAACAACTGGGTTTATACTGACTCTGTGTTATCCAGTATTGATACTTCTAATTATTCATTAGCAACAAAACTATGGCAGGAAAGTAAATCTATTACATTCCCATTTGAATTATCCTACACTTTTGATAGCGGCTATTCAACGGTTATTAATTTTGAATACCAAGAAAGGGAAAAAAAGAATATCTCTAAGGGGAATGCAACTACATTTAATTATTCTGATTCTTCTTGGTCTTTAACCAACCCTGATAACCCTGGTTTATTTAGCGAAAATTATGATACGCAATTTAGTGATGGTACTAAAACCCAATTTAATAGAATGATTTCCATTACATTCAGTAAGGCTTCAAAATGGTCAGTTACATTGACACATGATCAGACGAATGCTTTTGAAGGTCAAAAAACTTTGGATCCTTACTATAATCCTCTTGAAGCATTCATTTACGGTGACATTAAATACTTTTTAGGAGAAAGGAATAAATTGAAACCGCCTAATTTTATTCAAAAGCGATGGGCTTCTATAAAGATTGATTATTACCTTACACCTGCTCAACGGATTTCTATACAATATGGATCTATAAAAGGTGGCCTTTTTTGCAGCAATGGAATATGTAGAGTAATTCCCGCTTTCAATGATGGTCTTAACTTTTCTTATTCTGCTGTATTCTGAGTCCGAAAAAAGGAAAATAATTAGCAAAAAGATCCAGCTTTACAATTAAACTGTCTCTTTTTCATATCTGAAAATCTAAATTTGAATGTGTAAATTACCTTTGGTTTCAGGTCTTGGTTTGGTAAGCAATTGCAACTTGTTTTTATTTTGAGATCAAACCAATTTAAGTTATATAGAATTCAATAGAGATGCGCCCGTAGCTCAACTGGATAGAGTGTCTGGCTACGGACCAGAAGGTTGTGGGTTCGAATCCTACCGGGCGTACTCATCAATAAATCCGTTTTAATAGACGGGTTTATTGTTTATGATATTTTATTTTGATTGTTAAAAAAAATTGAATATTTATACACAATAGAATTTAAAATATTCACTATTTTACGTTACAGATTAATAAATATTTTGAAATTGACAATGAAAGTAGCTCATCACTATATTTAATAAGGATATTACTACTATTGGAAATTCCCTTGATGGAGTGGTAGATGTAGTTATATCATTAAAACCGGCGTACACTATTGTAATGCCAAATGCGGAGTTCAACATGTTAAAGAGTAATTACTACTCCTACCGGAGACGTTTGCCCTTATATATCCTATGGGTATTTATTTCCCTGGTTATCTTGGTACCAGCGACGAATCTTTATGCACAAGATTTAGATGATGAAGAAGATTTGCAAGAATTTTTTGGTGATGATGAGGAATTTTTTGAGGATGAGGAAGAATACCTGGATGAAGAAGAATTTTCCGATGAAGAAGAATTTTCTGATGAGGAGGATGGAGATGGAGATCAAGAAGATGAAAGTGAATTGACTGATGAAGAAGAAGACGCTCAGCTTGCTGATCAGGCAGACCGACTGGGCTATACTATTGATATTACTGCTAGTTCCCCCCGTTATGTTAATGAAGAACTTCTTAAATGGAATTCCAGTGTCAATGCCCGCATTAGTATCGAGTTTCCTCTATTGATGCAGGTTTTGGGAACTAAATTTCGTTTTGGAGCGGAAATCGGCAATTTTGGTTTTGAGGATGCTATGCCGCCGCAAACAGCTACCTTGAAAGGTATCACTGCGATAGGAATATTAGCTTTCCCTGCGGGGCCAGGGAAAGTGAAGATTGGTGCTGGTTTGTTCGGGAAAGCATTTGGCTTTATGGCGGAAGCCACCTATGGACTCCGAATTGGGCCTATGGATATTCGATCTGGAGCCCGAACAACTGAAGTTCTAGGTGCAAAAACCAATGAAAATATGCCTATACGTGCTGCCTGGTGGGATGGATTATTATCTATTGGGATTAATTTATAATTGGGTAATCTTTTGATGATTAGATTAAAACAAAAAATAGGGATTCTTTCCTTTTTTATTCTTTTTGGGTTATCCAATCTTTGGGCACAGACCTTTACTATTAGGACATCAAATAGTTCCAGTGCATACAATGTTCCTGCGTCTATTTATGATCAGTCTGCTACGGTACAGGGCGGATTTAAAGTTACTGGATCTAGTGTAGCTGGTCTTTATGTGGTATCCATAGCGTTTCATACCAGTAATACAGCAGGGGCTGGTGAGACGTGGGTATTGGTTGACAATTTAAGCGGTAATTTTTCTACATTACTAGTGAATAGCAGTTCTGAGGTTAATGAATTAATATCGCACGCAACTTTAGTCGCTTTAGATAATTGGCCGGGAACAAGTTATAGTGGGAGTATTACGGTTGCTATTCATGCATATGGTTCATCAGTGAATATTGGTTCGGATAGAATTGAAACATTTGTATTTGATTTAGATGTTCCTGAGATTTCGAACGCAACTATTTCCTGTGCAAAAGCTGCTCCATTTAACCAGCACTATCCTCATTATGCAAAAGAAGATGATATTATTAGAGTATCGATGACAACAGACCAGGCTGTTACAGCTGTATCAGGCACGATTGCCGGTTTCGCAATTAGTGCAGGTGGATTAAATGGGACATCTCCAACTGCCGCTGTTACGGTTACAACTGCTTACCCAACAGGTACTGTGCCATTTGTCATAAAGGTCACAGATGAAAATGGGAATGAGAGTGATCAATTAACTGCAGCTATCCCGAATACCAGCAGTGTTATTGTTGATACTGAAGCACCCAATTTATCTTGTCTTTCATGTTATTTTACAATAAAAACGACACCAGCCAATGATTATTACGCAAAGAGCGGTGATAATATTATAGTCAATATGCAGGCTAGCGAAGTATTAGTCCAAGGAGATTTTGATGAAGATGGAGATGATGATACAGGATATTTATCTCTTAATTTGGCAAATGCGACTGATGTAACCATAACTCCTACAGTTTCTGGATCACAAAGCGCAGCAAGCAGCGTATTCAGTGCAACGTTAACTGTAACAGATGCAAATGCAACACATAACCAGAATATTCCATTTACCCTGTCTGGGATCTATGATCGTGCTGGCAATACGGCAAGTAACATATCTGCTCCAACAGACGGTAAATATGTTTTTTATGATAGTGCTACTCCTACAGTAGATAACGCAACAATCACGACCACAAATTCAAATACTTTATATGCAGCTGACGGTCAGACTGTTACGCTCAGTATTGAAACAAATGAACAGTGTCAGAATCCTCCTACAGTTACATTCCAAGGAGGAAACGGTTCTGGGACCATTTATAACGGTGTTGTTTCCCAAGGTTCGGGCGGTGTTCTTTTCTGGGATGCTGTTTTGGATGTGACAACAGGCATTGATGAAGGTAGACTAAATTTTAATGTTACAGTTACAGATCTTGCAGATAATCAAATAGCTTCAGCGCATACTGCTCTTAGCGATGAAAATACCAGAGTGACTATTGACTATAGTGTCCCAACAATTAATACTCTTGTTATAGCTTCCAGTTCTGGTAATTCTTACGCTAAGAAAGATCAAACTGTTACAGTTACTGTGACATCAAATGATAATTTGAGGGAAATTAACGGTGACGGTATTACAGGCACAATAGGTGGTATCGCTGCAACTGCTACCCGTCAATCAGCGAAGGTTTGGGCTCTAACTGCCACAATGGGTGATGCTCATCCTGAAGAAGAACTTCAAATTGCAATTAATATGTATGACTTAGCAGGCAACCTTAAAGCGCTTACAAATGCAGATATAACGAGTGGAACAGTTACATATGACAAAACACTGCCAACCTTAACAGATTTGTCATTTGTATCCGATAATGATGTAACTACTCTTGCTAAGGATGATGACTGGGCCAGGATAACTTTTACGGCAGAAGAAGATCTTATTGCAGATCCGACTGTATTAATTTTTTCTGCTGCTGCAACTAAAGAAAGCCAGACCAATCGTACCTATATTTATAAACTGCAAATGGATCAGGCGTCTCATGATGATGGTCAGGTAACTCTGAGCATTGATTTTACTGATGCGGCTGGGAATGCCGGTACGACAGTTACGCATGCTGATGTAGCTACAACTGTTACATATGATGAATCGCCCCCAGTCCTTAATAATGTTTATTACTATAATTCCACCACAGGTGCCGATGTTCAGGCAACCTGGACTGCTGCACAGTATGCAAAAGCTGATCAGGCTATTACGATGAAAATTGTATCAAATGAGGACTTAACATCCAGTCCTGTAGTATGGATCGGGAAAAACTCTGGATCCGCTTCCTTTGCAGATGCTAACAAAGCTACAGTTTCCCAAGGGGCTAATGCAAAGAATTGGGTTGCTGTATTAACTATCCCAACTGTGGGCGGCTTGGAAGAAGGGGTAATGGAGCACAAAATTACATATACTGACCTTGTGGGTAATGCAGGTGCTGAGAACACCAATCTTAAGCATTTATCAGCAACTCCGGCAAATATTACTTATGATGAGACTGTACCTAGTTTCAATGCTCTTACATATCAGTCGAATAATACAGTAACAACATTATCTACATCAGGAAATACTATAACTCTAGATATCACTGCTGATAATCCCATATCAACTCCACTTGTTTCCATACATGGTGAATTGAGTTCTGGTTCCAGGGTTAGCGTGAGTCAAAATGGATCGGCTTCAATCTGGCAGGCAACAATGACACTGAGCGATGCTGATCAGGAAATAGACCCAATCCCGATCTCAGTTACTTTAACGGACCTGGCTGGTAATCAAGCAACCCGAGCAACGCCAACTAATGCATCTACAGTTGCATTTGACAAAACAGCTCCCACACTTACTGGCGTAGTAATATCTTCAAACGGTGCTGGAGGTACATATGCAAAAACCAGTAATGTCGTTACTGTTCAAATTACAAGTCTTGAAGATATTAAGACAGGGGATTCAAATAACCCCACAGTGAATATTTTTGGTACAGCTGTCAGTACTACAAGGGGTGCGACGGATAAGCTTTTTACAGCAACGCATACGCTTGCGGGCTCTGAAACGCAAGGTACCATAGATGCCACTAATGCTGATGCTAATTTGTTTTCTGTATCAGGTTTTGAAGACCCTACGGGGAATGCAGGAGTGACAGTACTTATACCCACAAGTGGTTCAGTTACTTATGACAGAACACTCCCCACTGTTGATGGAGTCGCAATAACATCAACTTCAACAGGAGCAAATTATAGTCCATTATTTGCAAAAGATGGTGACAATATAGTCTTGACAATATATACATCGGAAGAAGCGGCAACGCTTACATCTACTCAATTGTTGGGTGATAATACAGGGATTACTATTGCCGCTGCCGATGCACCCACAAACCGTACTTGGACTTTTACGAAGACTATTGATGCAACAGCACATGCAGGCTATGATGCTATAGTTTCTCCAATAACATTAAATCCGAGTGATCCGACCTTTTTTGATATCTCGGTTACAGATGCAGCAGGTAATAGTTCCACTGCAAGTGCCTATAAAGTTTTGATGGGAACCGGAGATATAAACGGTGACGCCCTTGCGGATAATGCGGGTACAGTCTCTATTGATTTTACAGTTCCAAAGTTTGCAGATGGGGGAGGGAACCCGATAAGTGGTACCTATGTTACGATTGCTTCTAATAATTCGAATAATGGAATACCGGCCCCAACCTTGGCTGTACCTGATAATCGGGTTACGCTCAGTTTTAAAGCAACTGAGCCGATTCAGGAGCCGACTGTTACAATAGCGACACAAGCTGCTATAAGACAGACTCCTGCAGCTGCGAGTGGTATTCCCACAGATACATGGGTTTATTACTATGATATGACTTCCAATGAAAGTGATGGTACGGTTGCATTTTCGATTACCTATAAAGACAGGGCAGGCAATGATGCTGCATCAGCTCAGACTGCACTGGTTGGTGATTCAGACGGGGCAGTTTCTTTTGATAAAACCCAGCCTACGCTTAGTAACATAACTTTAGTCTCTGATAATTCGATTACAAATGCCTATGGCAGAGAGAATAGTATCATTACTCTTACTTATAGCGCTAGTGAACAGTTAAACAGTGCTTTGAATGTAGTCACTATTGCTACAGAAACCGTTTCTCCGTCTATAACTGAAACTTGGGCTGCTAGTGGAAATACAAAAGAAACATGGGCGGCAACTTATACATTAAGCTCAACTGATTATGTCGGCCAGAGCGATATAGAAATTCCCTTTACAATTGATTTTGTTGACTTGAACGGATATGCTGGTACGCAGGTAACTGAGACATCTGCTCTCGCCGCCATGACTTTTGACAGGAACATTCCAACTATAGTCAGCTATACTGCGACTTCCAGCAGTGGAACAAATTATGCAAAACAAAATGACGTGATTACTTTGACTCTGGTTGCGAATGAAGATTTAGATGAGCCGGTAATTACTATTGCAGGGCAGACAAAAGCAGGAGGGTTAGTTGCCATTAATCAAGGAGGCAATAAAAAGACCTGGACTGCGACTTATACTATGAGAGGTGCGGATGATGATATTTCCATTATAGCATCAACGTTATCATACACAGATTTAGCTGGAAATGCAGGTGTATCGCAAGCCCCAACTCCAAATATTGCATATGATAAGACATCTCCAACTGTAAGTCCGGTTTCAATTGCATCTAATAATACAAATTCTACAGCATCAAATCCTGCTGGTACTTTAGCGAAGCCTGGAGATATAATTACCTTATCATTTACATTTTCTGAACCGATTGCGTCACCGGTCGTAACTATTACAGCGCAAACTCCTACAACTCTGACAAATGCATCTGGAGATGAGATGAACTGGGAGGCTACGTATACAACAACTCCCGCTACGCCAGATGGTACAGTAGCATTTACCATTGATTTTACAGATGCATCTGGAAATACAGGTACCAGAGTAAGTGCCGTTACTGCAGGTAACGATAATGTAACATTTGATGGTACGACCAATGCCTTATCGTCTGTATCAATTAGTTCAGACAATACCTATACCAATTTTGCCAAAGTTACCGATTTAATTACACTTCTCTTTAGTTCTGATGAAGATATTGATACCCGCCAATTACCAACGGTATCCATGGCGGGTGCTCTGCCTTCCGGTGGAGCCGGTAATTCTGCTTCTGTTACTCGTATCGGTGTTTCTGCAGGAGTTTATAATTATTCAGCAACGTATACTATGGGTAGTGGTGGTGTTGCAGATGTAGAAGGAACAGTGAAGTTTGTGATCGCATTCGAAGATATAGCCGGAAATTCTGGTACTAGTGTGGTTGCAATCACAGGGGGAGAGAACGTTACTTTTGACAAAACAAATCCTGCAGCAAATACGTATACTTTAAATTGTACGGAAGTGAACACATTAACATCCAGGCGTGTGAAAACAAATGAGGTTGTCACTTTAGCGATGGTTTTTAATGATGAGATTATGAAGCCTTCAATAACTATCGCAGGGAATTCAATTTCAGCAACTGATGTAACCGAAGGAGTCGACAGGACTATCTGGTCAGCCGTATACAGTATGACTTTAGCGGATATTGAAGATGGGAATAGGATGAATTTTACTATTTCGATGACTGATTCAGCAGGGAATACCGGGACGGCGATTAATGCCACTGCAGGGACAGATGGAAGTTTTGTTATATTTGATAAAACAGCTCCGAGTGCAGGCACCCTCACCATAGCATCAAATAATACCTGGGATGATTACGGTCTGGGCCATCCTATAAATTCAGACCTATATGCTATATCCGGTAATACAGTCACAGTTACTGCCATTAGTAATGAGCCGCTCTGGACATCATCAACTTTTATTAAAACGGCTGTTTCTGGTGCTGGTGATACTTATACTGCGGCAAATGCAGTTTCTTCAAGTAACAGTGATAAAACATGGGCCAGTACATATATAATGCAGCCAACAGATTGGGAAGGCGTAGTCACATTTAAAGTTGCCTTAACAGATTCCGCGGGGAATGTATCCGATACATTGAAAAATTCGGATATATCAAATGCCTCATCCATTACGTATGATAGATCTAAGCCGCTATCCAATAATATTGTTATTTCTCTTAGTTCTGGAAGCGATACCGGAATAGATGATGCTGATAAATTGACAAAACTAGTCAGGCCTAAGTTTGATATTTCCAATACGGGAGGTATTCTGACTACAGGTGACAGTGTTTTGGTAGCAGTAGATGACGTAATTATATACAGGGAAGTGGTTGGGGTTGGTATTACATCATTTTCCGAGATTCAGTTAGATTCCGATATGACGCATGAAGTTAATACGGGTCATGAGGTAAAAGTTTATATTCGTGATCCTGCTGGAAATCTTTCGGATCCGTCACCGGATATTACAGTCAAAGTTGATACAGAAATTCCAACTCCAGGTTCTGTATTAAACCTTGTAGACAATGATGATACTGGATGGTTTAACAATGATAATACTACGAATGTACCTGCACCTAGTTTTGAGATAACGGGTTTAACTACTGTTTTGGATTCCATCGATCTTTATTCAAGAGGTTTAAACCCGGTCACAGCGCCAATATTGGTATCAAGTGATAGAATGGCAAGTCAGTATAGTCACACTATTACAGTACAGAACCAGATCACATCTAATGGCAAGTACGGGTTATATTATGTAATGCATGATGATGCCGGTAACGTAAGTGTTAAGAGTGATTCATTGACTGTAATATTCGATTTTACTGCTCCTGCTGCTCCTGCTCAGCCCGATCTGCTCACATTGACCGATCTTGGTGAACTTGTTGATGATAATAAAACTGATACCAATATAGTAGACATTAAAATTGATTATCTGGAATCTAATACCAGAGGATACTTGTATCGTATAAACATGGATGCAGTCCCTATCGACACTACTCAGGTTTCTGCAACTTATGCGGCTTCTGCAGATTTCATTGTTGGTTCTGATGGTACCAAAACCTATAAATTAGAGGATGAGATTGCAAATGGGGACTCTGCCAGGTTTGTATACTACCCGGTTACCATAGATTCAGCAGGAAATTCTACAGAAGGACCTGATTTGACCATGTGGTATGATTTTAAGGATCCAACCGGAATTGTGACATACAGTGATGCAGATGACACAGTTTGGGCTGGCAATTCATCAACAATTGCTACGATAAATTTTAATGAAGCAATCTCTATTTCTCCCAGACCTACTATTACATTAACATATCCAGGCGGTGGTGGAACAGTAGGGCCTATTAATCTTGTTAATGATGATAATGGTGTGAATAAAAAATGGCGGTACACAATTGATTTAGATGAACCGGCATATCAGGCTATCGATGGTTATATGAATATTTTTATCACAGCTGATGATATTGCCGGAAATCCTGTTTCATCTGCTAATCTTGTTGGAGAAGATAATCTTCTTTTTGACAATACAAAATCACAATTTAGAAATATAACACCAGGTGCCAATTCCTATATCAATGTACTGAGTGAATTCAGCTGGATATTAACTGAAAAACTTCAGTCCGGAATTGTTCATTTTGATAATCTCACTTTGCCTGCTGAATCTGATATACAAGTTAATTTAACAGGAACTGAATTAACTAATTACGGTTTTCAAACTAATGCTGCTGGGTTAATAAATGGTCCACCGGTGCTTAAAGATGGAAGTTTATATAATATAACCTATCAAGGTATAGATATAGCTGGCAATACAGGTTTAGATACCGTTTTCAGCGTAAGATATGATACCACGCTTCCTTCAGCAAATTTAAACTTTAGTCGTCTGTTTGCCAGCGAAGATACCACTGTGGTATGCACGGTAAAATTTAATGAACCTATGTTGGCTACCCCCCGTATCAGTCTTGATTATGGCGGAACAGTAAGCACTGCTGATGATATTGACAGTGTTGCCATGACTGCTACGGCTGATGATTCAATCTGGGTCTATACTGCAACTATGCCCGGAGGAGAAATTAATCAGGGATATGTTAAGCCAACTGTCTATGCGAAAGATCTGGCGACCAATGCTTTGTACGTTTCTGAAAATTACCCAGGAAATGATAATGATTCATTAAAAATCGCTACCGCCGATTCACTATACCTTGATAATACGGTTGCTACTGCAACTTTGGAATATACCAATATTACCCAGGATACGATACTTGTATACCATCCCGCTTCTCCTCCTGATACATTATGGAACGTAGGAATCGGTGGAGATACTATAAATATCAAGGTAACAATGAATGAGCCTTTACTTTCTAGTCCTGCGCCGACCCTGACCTTGAAGTACAACTCAGGTGCAGGAGATACAAGAACTATTAACGGGGCTGTCGCTTCTAAAGGTGATTCTGTCTGGACATTTAATAATATTGTATTACTAGACAGTATTCAAAATGATGGTGTGTTAAAAATTGAACTGAATGCTTTGGATCGCTCTACAAATGCTGTATCGCAGTATGCAATTTCATCTGATGAACTGTTTAAAGTAGATAACAAACCTCCTGCAGCTTTTGATTTAAGTAATATTCGTTTAAGTTCTGTTAATCCGTCTCTTGTGGTAGACTGGCAGGATTTGGGTAGCCAATGGAAAGATATGGATAATGATCCCATTCATCATTGGTATAATAAGAGAGTAACTCACTTTTTTGTAAATGTACCCTTGCCTCCATATGATATAGCTGGTTTAACAGATACCACAATGTGGGGAGGATTAGTTGGTATCGAGTTTAAAAATCTGAGGGGATTAATGAATGGGCAGGAGTGGGTACAAATTGGGCCTCCTGATACCCTTGATCCTCAAGTTGATTTTGATTCAACTTTATTCTACAGGGATACGACTATTGTAAATAATCTTATACTTAATGAATTGGTACTTGGAGATTCCCTGATAGTTCGTGTCAGCCAGACTGATATCCACGGTAATAAAACTTATAATACTCTTGATTCCGGTGATAAACATAAATTTTTCTTTGATCGTACCCAAATGAATGTTGGGCAATTGGTTGGTGGTAATCTAGTCAACCAAGATACTTTAGTCTCTACGGATACACTTAAAGCTATGTGGACACCTTTCCTAGATCCTGGCGGCACAGGTGCTTCTGGATTTTGGAAATACACATTCACAGTGGCCCGTCATAGAGTTACAGCATTAGGAGATACACTGCATGATACCACAATGACGGGATATCTAGATATAAATAATGATGGTGTGATTCATGATACAGAGATATGGCAGGATTGGGTTGAAGTAGAAACCGCTAACGACACGGCTGAATTTGTTTTTAATTCTGCTGCTGTAGATACTCTCAAACATAATGAGATATATGAATTTTTAATATTCGCCCAAGATTTGGCTGGAAATATGTCTGATACAGTTTCTTCAGGTTTAAAGATAAAGGTTAATTCTAAACCAATTCTTTCTGCAATAAATCCCTGGACGATGTATGAAGATTCAGTTTATACTGGATTCCAGAATATTATTACCACAGATATTGATTCTTTTACGTTTCAGGGAGAAATAATTAACTGGTCGGTAAAAACATTCCAGGATAATAATTTGTATACTCAACACCCCATTGAGATTAATGGTAATGTACTAAGCTGGATGCCGCTCCAGTCTGATGTTGGAAATTACAATATCAGAGTGATTGCGGAAGACCTTAACCAGCTAATGGACAGTACTGAGTTTACGCTTGAAGTGATTGCTGTTAATGATGCTCCGGAGCTTGTATTCGTAGATTCTATGGGGTTTTTGATTAATCCAGATAGTGTTCTAGTCTTTAGTTTTGATGAAGATGTTCAAGAAAAAACTACGTTAAATCTTACACAGTATGTTACTGATGTGGATAATAATGATTCAACTGAGATCACCTGGCAGGCTGTTATTCTTGATACAAACCAACTGGGGAAACCATACCCCATGGGACAAGTTATCGCAGGCCCGGGTACATCTATGAAACAGAAAGTATCTTTGATGAAAGAATTTATGGGATTTAACCCTGAGTTCGAATTTATTCATCAATCAAGAAATAGAATGAAGAGTGAAAGTCAAGCCAGAACAATAGCATCAAACAGAAGTTTAGGGGCTCATCCTATCTCAATTTCATTGGATACGATAGCAACTGGTGAAATTATGGCTGTATTTGACAGTGATTCTAATTATTATGGTGATGAACATCGTGTAATATTTATTGTTCAAGATCCCTTTGTCCCTGGTGACCCTTTTTCTAGATTAGAAGCAAGGGATACAATAATTGTTAGTGTTAAAGAAGAAAATGATTTTCCAGTAGTACAGGAAATAGATGATTGGACTATTGCTGAAAATGATTCATTGGTATTGGATTTTGGAAACTATACTTCTGATGTAGATGATTCAGTATTAACCTTTGTAATTAAGGCACTTACCAATGCTAATTTTATGACAATTTCTCCTGATTCATTCCTTTCATCTGGTTTAGGTGACTCTGTTATTTTAAAACCTCAATCTCTATGGTCTGATAAAGCCGAGATTCAGGTAGTAGCTATGGATGAAGCTGCATCTGATACATCTAAGTTTTTACTGGATATTATCCGCGTACAGCGTCCAGCCCCTGCAGTATCAATAGTCCAGAACAATGTTTTTTCTCACTACCTGGATATCATTATTGTAGATACTGTTCAGAAGACGACAAATATCTCTTTTGATGTCCAGAGTGAGCCAATGGTTCTGGATACTATTGCTCCGTATACCTGGACATCAAATTTTAATTTTGGAGTAGAGAAAAGCTATTCATTTGAAATTCGTGCTGAAGCAGTTGTCGGAGATACGATGTGGGGCAATGCTTTTGTGCTGGCATTGGCAAAGTCTGCGGGAAGATGGTTTGGCTCTAGTTCAGATGGCTCTTTTACAATTGCAGGTGGAATTGGGAGTGTATCATCTGATCAGCCATTATTAATTGTTGATTCAACTCTTTTTAGTAAGAGCTTTACTGATCGTGCTTCGTATATAATTGGTAATGAAAATTATGAATTTAATGCTCCTGTACGATTATCTATGGCAAGTAGAGATCCCGACAGGGCACTCTATCATAGGGATAATGGATCCTGGAAAGAGCTTCCGTCGATTAGTACTGAAGGGGCTATTATTACCTATTCAGATGGAGCAGGATATTATCGATTAGGGCCTAAGACAATTATTGTTCCTGAAATAACAAATCTGTACCCCAATTATCCAAACCCGTTTAATCCGTTAACCAATATTCGGTATGATATAGGGCTTTTAGATGGTTTAAGTCAAAATGTTTCGATAAATGTATATAATCTGCTTGGGCAGCGTATCCGTAGATTGGTAGAAAATGTTGACCAGCTTGGTCAATTTACCATACAATGGGATGGACGTAATGAAACTGGGAAAGATATGCCAACTGGTATATACTTTGTTCAGCTAACCACTGGCACTGGTATAGTAAAAAATTCAAAAATGATGCTCTTGAAATGATAAAATATTATAAAATAATAATCCATATATCGTTTATCCTATATATACTATCCATCGGTTTGGGTTGTAGACAAAATTATGTACCTACTGATGATGAATTAGCTGATTACGGATGGGTATTATATAGCCAGGGTGATTACGTAGGCGCGAGAGATTGGTTTCAGCGTTCTATAGATAAAGATTCGACCTATATGGATGGCTATTGTGGTATTGGATGGGCTAGCGGTAAGCTAGGTTACGCAGACTCTGCTTATCATTATTTTTATTTAGGTAAGGATATGATATATGATGACGTTAGATTTCCAAATCAGGTCAATTTACCTATCGATATTGTAGGTGGTCTTGTATTTTCCAGCAGTGCTATAGGTGACGACTCTTTGACAATTGCGTACAGCCAGGAATTTGATTTTAAGCAGACACAGATTCAGGTGGATTTGGGTGATGGTGATTATCGATGGACCCTTAAAGCAGTTTTATTTAATTCTCTTGGTTTCGATTCAAAAATTGATGCCCAGGATGTACGCCTTGCATGGGCGATGGCTCAGTATAACTCAAGTCAGTTTGCAGATTGTGTCTCAAATATAAGAATAATTTGGGAAGATGCTGCTATTGCTGGAGCTTTCGAGCCTGATATATCTACTGTTCATGGGCGAAACATCATTGCAAAAGAACTTGAGAAACTGCAAAATCTCCTCAGTAATTAATATCTCATGAATCAAATTATGGATGTATTCCCATCCAAGTCTGATCATTCTACCTGGATGGCACAGGCACTTAAATTAGCAGAGCAAGCATACCGAGAAGGTGAGATACCAGTCGGAGCGTTGGTAGTTCATAATAATAAGGTTATTGGAAAAGGATTTAATCAACGTGAACGTTTAAAAGATCCTACGGCCCATGCAGAAATTCTTGCTATAACAGCAGCCTCTGGTGCATTGGATGACTGGCGTCTTTCTGATTGTACCTTATACGTAACCAAAGAACCTTGTTCAATGTGTGCTGGAGCAATTATTAATTCCAGAATCCGTCTACTCGTATTTGGGGCATACGATGAAAAAAAAGGATGCTGTGGTTCTTTATATCAACTATGTGGAGATCAGCGCTTAGACTCTAATACGGCCGTTCAAGGCGGAGTAGAAGAAGAAAGGTGCTTTAGTTTATTGAGAGAATTTTTTATTAGAAAAGCCAGAACATAAATAATTTTGTCCATTATATATTTAATTCTATTTGGATTTTGTATAGTAAAAGGAGAGGTGGCAGAGCCTGGCTGAATGCGCCGCACTCGAAATGCGGTTTTGGGGTAACCCAAACGGGGGTTCGAATCCCTCCCTCTCCGCAAAAGAGACAAGGATATAGAATGAAATCATTTCATAAAGAACTATGGTTCCATGTACCTGAGAGAATGGGATTCATTAACATTACATCAGATGTAGAAGAAGTAATTAATGAGAGTAGAATACAAAATGGACTGTGTCTTGTTAATGCCATGCATATTACCGCTTCTGTATTTATTAATGATGATGAATCTGGACTCCACGAAGATTACAAAAATTGGCTGGAAAAAATTGCACCTTTTGATCCCAGTCCAGAGCGTTATCAGCATAACAGAACCGGAGAAGATAATGGCGATGCACACCATAAGCGGCAAATTATGGGGAGGGAAGTTGTGGTTGCCATAACAAATGGGGAATTACACTTTGGTACATGGGAAAGGATATTTTATGGTGAATTTGATGGGAGAAGAGATAAACGGGTACTAGTTAAAATCATAGGCAAATAAGTTGTCCTTTCAAAAAGTACTTAATTTTTCAACCGATCATCACGAAGATCTAGTTGAAATTACTTCGGAAATAAACTCATTAATTTCCGATTCTGGAATTAATTCTGGAATTTGCAACATATATGTTCCACATGCTACATCTGGTGTATTGGTGAATGAAAATGATGATCCCAATATTATTCATGATGTGTTAGGAGTATTACGAAAAATTGCGCCCAAAGGTTCATTTTTGCATGATCGTATTGATGGTAATGGCGATGCACATGTGAAATCTGCTATTATCGGACCCAGTGAGTCCATTCCATTTGAGAATAGTCGATTATTGCTAGGTACCTGGCAGAGTGTAATGCTGTGCGAATTTGACGGGCCAAAACGAAGCAGGAAGGTAATAATTACACTTTTTAAGGTTTAGATTTTGTCTTTGAAAAAATTAATCAAAAATTATGCTTTTTTGTATCCTGATGAGTGCGCTCCTTTAAAGATGTTGGAATATCTAAATTATGAAGATTGTTTTTCTAATAATAATTACAATGGTCATTTCACTGGTTCGGCTTGGATTGTTAGTCCAGATAAAAATCAAATTTTAATGCATCACCATAAAAAAATAAATAAATGGCTTCAATTTGGAGGCCATGCCGATGGTGAAGAAAACCTATTAAAGGTTGCTATGCGTGAAGCCAGAGAAGAATCCGGTATACAGCATTTTACAAAATTAAGTACAGAAATATTTGATCTGGATATTCATGAAATACCCGAACAAATTACTCATCCTGCCCATAAGCACTATGATGTCCGATTTATATTTGAAGCTGACCCACTAAATAGCAAAGTTATTGTTAGTGATGAGTCTTATGATGTAAAATGGGTATATAGGCAAAAAGCAGTGAAATTAAATCCTGAATTGTCAATTAAAAGAATGGTGCAAAAGACATTATTAATGAAAAATAGTTAAATCTTATTATTATAAGGAAGATGAAATGCGAAAGATATTATTTTTTTGCTTCTTTTTTGGTTATGCAAATGGACAAATGAAGACTGGTAATGACCTGTATACTGCACTAACATCAGTTAATGAAACTGAAAAAAATTATGGGAAATACTTTATTGCTGGATTTGTTACTGGACATTGGTCCGCTCTGGATGGCTTGAATCCCTATAATAAATTCGATGAAAGATATCCTAATGATATTAGATATAATAAATTTCTCGAATCGTCCATTATAAAAATTGAATTATATCCCAAAAATCAAATCGTTGGCTGGGAGCAGGTATTTCTGATTATTGAAAGGTATTTGAAACATCATCCGAATGAGAGGAATGAAAAAATTGAACTTTTAATTGCTAAATCTATGCTGGATGCCTATCCAATGGAATATAGACTGGGTTTAGATTAAGGCTCATTGATTGATGAAAAATATGGATATTATTTAAACTTTATGAAGTTATAGAGAGCATTGGAAGAATATCTTCAAAATTTTTCACTGTATAAGTAGGTTTTTCAAGGAGCAATGCTGTTTTCTCACCAATCCCGTTGGTAATAGCGATTGAGTCCATGCCGATGGAATTTGCAACCCGAATATCCTGAAAACTATCTCCAATCATAATTGCCTGTGATACTCGAATATTGAAAGATTTCATAATGCTTTTTAGACCGATGGGATGGGGTTTGGGATGAGGAAAACTATCACATCCATAAATGAATTCAAAAAATTTATTTATGCCCAGTGCGCTAATAATTTTTTTTGCAGGAGCAATAGGTTTATTTGTAAGAATTGCCTTTTTTATATAAATTGTGTTTTCTAAAAAATCCATTACTCCTGGATATAACTTTGTTTTTTTGAGAGAGTTAGAATGATAGTGTTTCATGAATAGTTCATAGGTATGCTTATCAGGTAACCGATGATTTGGAAGGCATACTTTTAATAAAGTTCTGGCACCATCTCCAATAGCATTTTTTATAAAATTTTCATTTTTTGTAGGATAGCCAAGCTCTGCTAGGGTAAGATTGACAGATATAATCAGATCTTGCAAACTATCAACAATTGTGCCATCAAGATCAATAATAAAAGCTTTTTTATTTTTAATCAAAATAATAATCAGCGATGTATTTATTTTGGGAAAAGTGCGGGTAAATTTAGCTACTTTCTAAAAGGATCTAATGTGAAAAAATTTATAATAATTTCTCTTTTTATGACACTTTGTAATGCAAAAACTCAATTTACTGATCGGCAGGTTGCGTTGATGATTCCAAAATACTTTGCCCGGGATCATAATTCTCCACCAATTACGAGAACCCGTATTTATGGTGAAAATGGGAAAAAAGTATTTCATCTGGAAATAAAGGTGAATCGTAACCGTTTTGAAGGAGAAATGGATTATACAGTGGCGGCAATGGCCAGTGTTTGCCAGTATGCAAAAAGACCTTTTGATAAATTTGTTGTTATTATGCATCCAGATGGGAGAAATATGGATTCTGAGATGCTTGAAGCTGAGGCTAGATGTTCAATTGATCATTTTGTCAGAAAGCGTATGAAATACCAACGATGGCAAAAAAAATGTGCTACTCTGAAAAAGATATAATATTTCCTGAAAAATAATACTACTTGAATATTTTAGATGGTATTGATAATGTTGGTAAGATTAACATTTATTTTAAATAATTCAATAAAAGATGTATCAGATAGTAAAGTGTCCAACTATAATAACAGTTCTTTGTAGTTGTATTCTAGCTCAGAATTCAAGCTGGGAAAAAAGTTATATCAGAAAAATTAACGGCTTGATCTATGCTCCTGTATCCAAGTTGCCTTATACTGGCGAAGTATTTGAATTGGATGAAACTGGAAATGTGATCGAGCTTGTGATTTATAAGGATGGTTTACCTAATGGGGAATCTCATTATGTTAAGTGGTATAGGAATGGCCAAAAAAAAGAAGAGAGGAATTTTGTAATTGGTGACAATGATGGATATTGTAATAAATGGTATAAATCTGGCCAGAAAAAGGAAAAACAAGTATGGAAATCTGGAAAGAAGCATGGTATCTGGACATTATGGTATGCAAATGGACAAAAAGAATATGAGGGTAACTATATTGAAGGTGAAAAGGATGGGAAATGGTCATTCTGGTATGAAAGTGGACAAAAAAAACAAGAAGGAAGCTATAAAAAAAATAGACTCTATAATGGCATATATACTGAATGGTTTCCTAATGGTCAAAAGAAAATGGATGGCTCCTATAAAAGCGGTAAAAAAGATGGCGAATGGACACTATGGGATGAAAATGGATATAAACTTTCAGATGTAGAATATTTAGAAGGTAGGAAACACGGAATATCATCTGAATATTTTTTAAGTGGATTAAAAAAATTTGAAGGCTCCTATAACCAAGATCAGAAAGATGGATCCTGGAAAGAATGGACAGATAGTGGATTTTTAATTTTAGAAAAGACATATCACAAAGGTAGATTAAATGGTAATTGGGAGAGTTATCGGAGTGACGGGACCAGATACTGGGAAGGCAGCTATAAGGAAGATATGAAAGATAACATTTGGATTTGCTGGTATGGTAATGGGCAGAAAAAAAGTGAAGGTAATTTTAAAGAAGGAAGTCTATATAATGGAATGTACACTGAATGGAATGATAAAGGAGAAATAATACTGCAAGGAAATTATAAAGATTGGGGTAAAGAAGGAATCTGGAGAGGGTATTATGATAATGGAAATAAAAAATTTGAAGAATTCTATCAGAACGGTGCTCTAATGAAAACAAGATCATTTTAGATAATATGCAACAATGACTGTTAATTATTCATTTGTTTTTTAAAAAAAATTGTTAAATTTGATTTTTGAGGAAATTTTTAATGAAATTGATAATTAGAAAAATTAGTTTATTATCTTTGTTTCTATCGATGGTGTCAATAGGTAATGCTCAGCACAAAGTTAATGTAAACCACCTTTTAGAGTATGGTGGTCTAAAATATATGCCATTCTCTGAAAAGCCTTTTAGCGGAAAAGTATTTGAGCTGTATGATAATGGTGAAAAACATTGGGAGAAAGTCTATAAAAATGGTGTAGAAGATGGTTACTATAAATCTTGGTATCCAAATAGTAACCCCCAGATGAAAGTAATGCTCCGAAAAGGGAAGTGGCATGGGAAATACACCTTTTGGTATGAAAATAGTAAAGTGAAAGAAGAGATACGATACTCTAATGGAGTCAAGAACGGAAAATTTGTTTTTTGGAATGAAGACGGCGTGAAGATTGAGCAGGGGCATTACAACAATGGGAGGAAACATGGTTTGAATTTTGTTTACCATGATGATGGAAGTAAGCAGCAGCAAATATCCTATAGGGATGGCCAATTGCATGGTCAGAGAAAAACTTGGTATGAAAATGCTAATGTTAAGGAAGAAGCAAGGTATATAAATGGTAAATTGGATGGTGTCTACAGTAGCTGGTCTACCACCGGTGCAATGTTAAAACAGAAAAGTTATCAGAATGGTAGGCTTCATGGTCCAAGTATAACATGGTGGTATAAGAAAAGGAAAATTAATGGGAATGAAATTAATGGACCTTTTGGATCCCCAAATCAGAATCATTTTAAAAAAGAAGAAGCAAACTATTCTAGCGGAATGCTTGATGGTATCTATAAAAGCTGGTTGGAAAGTGGTATTCTTGAAAAAGAAATCCACTATAGCTCTGAGAAACTAGATGGACCTTATATTACTTGGTGGCCTAATGGAAATAAAAAAGAAGAAATCAATTATAGAGATGATCAGCCAGATGGTGCAGTTAACTATTGGTATATGAATGGACAGAAAAAAGAAGAATATTACACTTCTGATGGAAAGAAAAATGGCATACATAATACTTGGTTTCAAAATGGACAAAAAAAGTATGAACATACATATAAGAAGGGCCGATTAAATGGGAAAAGCTCTATATGGTACAGTGGAGGGCAGAAAAAAGAATCTGGTATTTATAAAAATGGAAAACCTTCTGGTTATTTTACTTATTGGAATGAAAATGGTCAGCGTAGAGAAGAAGGTAATTTCAATGTTGGAGAAAAGGAAGGATTGTATACTTATTGGCATGAAAATGGTCAAAAGCGTCAGGAAATCTTATATAAAAAAGGTAAACGCCATGGTAAGACAACTGTCTGGTGGCAAAATGGCCAAAAGAAAAAAGAAGGTTTAAATAAAGATGGTAAGCCAGTAGGAGAGTGGGATTATTGGTCTGAAAGCGGTGGTTCATTAAAGAAAAATTCTTCATCAAAAAGGAAGCAAGTTCCTTTAAATAAACAAAAGGTTACTCCTGAAATTGTAAAAGAAGAGAATCTTTCTAATACTGAAAAGCAAACTGAAGGTTCTTATGTGACCCTCCATGATAATGGTATGATAAAAGAAAAAGGGAAATATGTTAATGGTAAAAAAGAAGGGGAATGGCGATCATATAATTCAAAGGGTCAGATTTTACAGCTAGAAATTTATTCATCAGGAAAAATAGAAGATCTTAAAAAACCAGGGGTGATTCAAAAATTTGCGACTTATCATGATAATGGTCGTGTAAAGGCCCAAGGGCTTATAAATAATGGTGAAAGAGATGGTGAATGGAAGATTTTTAATCAAAAAGGAGATCTGGAGAAAGTGTCCTATTTTGATTTTGGTGAGCTCGTTGTCGAGAGAGACACAGATATAACGAAAAATTTTATTTCTTATCATGATAATGGTCGAGTTAAAGAAGAAGGAAAAACTTTTCACGGCCATAGAGATGGTAAGTGGAATTTCTATAATGAGAATGGTCAATTAACTAAAACTGTTTATTATTTGCTTGGCCAAGTAGTAACTCAAGAGAATCCAGATGATCTCCAGGAATTTATTTCTTATCATGATAATGGTCGACTTAAAGAAAAAGGTATAACGAAAAAAAATATACGTGCTGGTGAATGGAAAATGTATAATTCCAAAGGAGATCTATCTAAAATAGTTTTGTATGAAAATGGTCAAATTATTATTGAAAAGGATCCAGATAAACTAGATGATTATGTCACTTTCCATGACAATGGTCGTATCAAAGAGCAGGGTCAGACATATATGGGGCATCGGGACGGAAAGTGGAAATTCTATAATGAAAAAGGTGAATTAAAAAAGACAATTCTCTACCTGGTTGGTGATGTAATTGATCAAGATACATCTTTATAAACTTGCTATAACAATATTAAGATTTATATTTTTTGATTCTCAGCTTATTTTTTTTCTTATTTTGAAAAATTCTCATGAAAATTTTTGCAGTACTGATATATGGCGCACTTGAATTATTCATGTTATAAATCCTGAGGATAATACTCAAAAAAACAATTCCCATTAATATGGCCGTAAATATTGGAGTAATAATTAACATATAATGTTCAAGTTTAATTTACTATTTATTGTAGTAAGAGTAATAACCACTAACATTAATAAATACGTAATTTTAAACCACTGCTATTGAATTTTTAATAAGAATTATTTTGCTAAATATATTAAATAACAAAAATTCATAAATATTAAAGGAATCTGTTTTGAGAAAAATTACATATTTTTTATTAATCTTAACCATTTTTACAGGCTGTGGAAAAGAGTCTAAGGATAACTATGTAAAAGAATCTAATCAGTTTAGGCAATTTGACATAGCACCTATACCAAAATCTCCAATTGCACCAACAGTGAATATAAATCATTCTGGGACTTCAGTAATGGTTCAGTTTTTTGTTAGTTCTAACGGCAAGGCTAGTAGAAGTAAAATACTGAATAGTTCGGGTAATAATACTATAGATCAAGCCGCCATGAGTGCAATTGAAAATACACCTTTTACACCTGCTAGTCTAGATGGAGAAACTGTTGCTGTAACAACAGAATTAGAAATTTTATTTCCTGCTAGTCAAAATAAAACATCAAAGGTTGTAGCTATTACCCGAGATGAGTTAGATAATGTATATACCACTCAGGTCGCTAATGCTTTAAAAGAAGTGACTGGGTTGAAACTGAGTGATAAACAAAAACTTGATTTTTCGATCAATTTCCAGGCTCAGATTTCTGAATCTGATATTGAAGTGAATGCACTATTTCTGGAAGAAGAAATTTCCTTTCTTAAGAATGAAATCCAGAATTTTATTTATCATATGAATAATGAAGACGGTTCACTCCAAAATGGTGTACAATTATATCGTTCGACATCACAAGTAAGAATTACTCTTATTGATATGGATGGTGATGTATTAGCGGAGTCTCATTTGGAAGAGAATGATATTTCTAAAATGGATAATCATGGTGATCGTCCTGAGATCATCGCTGCAAAAACATCAGAATATGGAGTAGCAACACGTTATAGTGAAACTCTAAATAAAAAGTTGTTATATGTAGCTCATGGATATGAAGAAGAAGATGACTCCAGAAGGATTTATGTACGCTTTTCAAAGACAATGCAGGATATAAATGAAGACCATGCTTTAAGAATCTATGAACAAGAACTTTTAAAAGCTCTTGCAGAATCAGATATTAACATTGACTCATCTCAAAAGAAAACTTTTCTAGCCACTTTTTTATTGAATATGAAGTCCAAGTTAGCTGAGAAAAATATAGATTCTGATTTGAAAAAAAATGAAGAAGTTGTAAGAGTTTTCACTCTGAAGCTAGAAGAAAAAAGCCAGGAAATTGCTGAGCATCTGAAACTTGAGGTTCCTACTGTTTTAGAATATCTTAAAGAGGGGAAAAATAAGCTTCAACTTTCTTCTGAAACATATGCACAATCATCAGATATTAGGATAACTCTCATTGATAAGGATGGCGTGGTTATTGCAGATTCTGAATTAAATAAAGCTCTTGTTAAAGAAATGCAAAATCATCAAAGTCGTCCAGAAGTAGCTCAGTCGAATACGCTTCCATATGGGATTATATCTCGCTTCAGTAATACAATGCAGCAGAAATTTGTTTATGTTTGTCATCGGTTATCCGAACCAATGTATGGTATTCAATACGTTCGATTAGCTCGCTCTGTTAGAGCCGACTACTCTCAAATTAAAATTAATATTGATAAGATTGTTGAATTATACCAAACCTTAATAGCAAAAAGCCTTTCACGCTCTGGAGTAGATCTAAGTGCAAGCCAAGATAGAAACTTTAAAAATAACTTTAAAACAATAGTATTGAAGAGAAATCGTGATATCAAATTAAACCATAAAATAGAGCAGTATCGTTTGTACATTGAAGAGATAAATAAGACATTTGATAAAATAAAGCTTGAATTAAATGAAGATGATGATAATACCTTTTTTAAGATATATCAGGAAAATGTGATTCGTGAGTTTGGTTCAAGTAGTGATATAGATGTAGTTGCCAATGAATCAGCTGTAAGAACATATTTTAATAATATGGAATTAAAAAGCAAACAAAAGAAACGGTCCGATTTAAAAGATGGCCCAGTTATTACATATCATACTAATGGTCGAGTAAAGCAGAAAGGGCAGTATATAGCAGGGGAAAAAGATGGAGATTGGATGACATTTACTTCAAAAGGGAAGCTAACTACTATTATTACCTACAAAAATGGTAATATTGTGAAGACAGAAAATCCTGGTTCCATTCAAGATTCTGTGATATACCATGATAATGGAAGGATAAAGATGCAGGGTCTGACAAATTCTGGTATGCGACATGGAGAATGGAAACGCTACGATAGAAAGGGGAAACTACTTACCATTACTATTTACGATTTTGGGAAGATTATTAGCCAAGAGAATCCTGGGGCGATTGAAGATATTACTCTTTACCATGATAATGGACGACTTAAAGCTGAAGGAATGATTAGGGATAAAAAACGAGAAGGAGTTTGGAAATTTTATAATTCTCGAGGTATACATGTAAAAAATGTGACCTATACCAATGGAACAATTCTTAAAACAATATCTTTGGTTAAAGAAAGTGGCCCCAAGCTTCGAGAAGGAACTGCTGTTACATACCATGATAATGGACGAATTAAAGAAACTGGAAGATATTCAAAAGGAAAGAAAGATGGAGAGTGGAAAGAGTATGACTCCCGAGGTAAATTATTAAAAATAAAAATTTATAATAAAGGTAAAGTGATAAATGAACAAAGCAGGCAAAAAATAAAACCTTTTATTTCATACCATAATAATGGTCGTATCAAAGAAAAAGGGATGTTGAAAAATGGAAAAAGGAATGGAGAATGGCTTTTATATAGTACTAGAGGTAAACTTATTCGAACAACAAGTTATCTTAATGGTGAAATTGTTGATAAAAGTAATTCTGGATTGGTAGGACCCGTTACTAATTATTATGAAAATGGTTTTATTAAGGAAGAAGGTATTATTAATAATGGTGAAAGAGACGGTGTATGGAAAATCTATAATGAAGATGGCAGTCATGTAGAAAATATAATCTACAAAAATGGAAAGATTATAAAAAAGGATAAAGTATAGATGCGAGTACTTAATATTTATTATTTCAGGTCTATATTTTTACGAAATTTTTAAAAAAATCTTCCCACTATTATTTGTATAAGGAGGTAATAATGAAACAATATTTTACAGGTCTTATTACTGGAATTTTATTTACAACAAGTATAATAATGTTTATAGGAGCGAGGACTGTAAATGTTACGAAAAAGAATCTTGGACACATTGTTGTAAAATCCATCACGATGAAGGATGAACAAGGAATCAGCAATATATATCCAGGTACAATTATTCTAAAAGATAAAAATTTATCTGAAACGGTTCTCACACCAGATATAGTTAGTATTAACAATTATACAAGAAATAATGATCGGGAGTTATCACTAACAAATGAGAAATTAGTATTTAAAAAGAATGGATATGTAAACTATACATTGCCTCACCATAGGCTTAACTAATTTATAATCTAAATATTTAAGTTCATTTTAATGTGGTATTTTTATGAACAACCAAACTTTCCTAAATATGATATATTAAGGTGTGTTTATTTGAAAATAAATTTATATTATATTTGTCTTTTAATAATTGAAGGAAAGTTTTAATGTGTAGAATCTATTCCGCTCTACTGGTTCTAGTACAGGTTTTAGTTGCTGATAAAGTTTCGATACTTGTGGATGGATATTATGTAGATCAATTTGGCTCAGATTCTGTCCAGATTGAAGGATCTGATCAACAGATTATATTATCTATGATGGATGGTGAAAGGATACATTTTAATATAACCGATGCGGGGAAGTACAGGTATGAAGCTTTTCCAGAAGACCATTACTATGATATAAAGGTTGATAACAAAGAAAAATTTAGTTTAATCAATAGAGGAAACAATCAGGTAGCTACTTTCACTTTATACAAAAGGCCAAGCCTTTTGAACAAATTAATTGCTATTCTTGTTGGAAGTGCACTTTTTATTTCAATATTTCAAGCTTACCTGAAACTTAATAAGATCTGGAAGCGGAGAAAAATTAAAGAAGTTGCAAACAGCATATCTATCGTTGCTTCATTAATGGGTTTTGCCGTTTTGTTTCCATTTTTGATGAATAGCCTAATCATAACAAATGATTATCCTGCTGCTGGTAAATCTTTAATTGGCCTTTTCTTGGCCGCACTTTTCTCATTAATAAGTGTTGGTTATTTTGTAGAAGAGAATCGGGGTAAAGGTTTGATACGTTTACTAATTAATGCCCTGTCTGCAGAAAAAAATGAATCTACTGATCTTATCAGTGCAATGCTACGACCACATGGTGCAAAAAAAATTATTCAAATATTAATAAAACTTGCTGCTATTGATGATGAAGTAGCGCAAGAAGAGATTGATCTAATTACTGAATTTGCAGATAAATGGAA
>TARA_B100000686_G_scaffold30113_1_pt1 | contig 33993 bp, 29 predicted proteins | sample TARA_B100000686 | Tara Oceans TARA_B100000686 (sample SAMEA2622733) | marine metagenome | biome: marine biome (ENVO:00000447); feature: marine epipelagic mixed layer (ENVO:xxxxxxxxx); material: "saline water (ENVO:00002010), including plankton (ENVO:xxxxxxxx)" | depth 150 m | reverse complement strand
GATCGCTCTCTTCTGCATTGATGCTTTTAGGTATTGCTATTCTTTTCGGCGCAATTGGCGAAACAACGTTCAGGTACATGGAAAGCGTAATGAGCGCTCTCTTGGGAGGCTCTGGTAACGACCCATCAATGACAGTGATTTTAGGATTGGCATTATTCTTTGCAGGCATAGGTTTCAAGCTGTCTTTAGTTCCTTTTCATTTGTGGGCCCCCGATGTTTATGAAGGTGCACCTACTCCGATTACTGCTTTTATAGCGGTGCTGTCTAAGGCTGCGGTTATTGCTTTGTTAATTCGTTTTCTTGCGGAAGCGGGTTATCGAAGCATGGATGATTGGCAACTCCCACTTGCCATACTTGCTGCTGGCACAATGACTATTGGGACTTTGACAGCATTGGTACAGCAAAATATAAAACGGCTTTTTGCATACAGCAGCATCGCTCAAGTTGGATTTATTCTCGTTGGGTTAATTTCACTTAATGAAAATGGTGTGAATGCTGTTATCTTGCACATGTGTGGCTATGCCTTTACCAACCTTGCAGCATTTTCTGTAATTATGGCAATTGAAGTAGGGCAAGGAGATGAAAGCATTGAGGGATTTAGTGGATTGGCATCACGTTCGCCTTTCATGGCGATGGTAATGGCCTCGTCGCTTTTTTCACTTGCCGGGCTTCCTATTTACGCAGGGTTCGTCACGAAATTTTTGTTGTTCACGTCTGCAGTTCAAGCAGGCCTGACATGGTTAATGGTAGTTGCTGTAGTTAATAGCTTAATTTCTCTTTACTATTACATCAGAATAATTAAGCAAATGTACGTACATGAGGCTGTCAATAGCGTGAGAGTTTCTCCTAGTATTGTGGCTTCAATCCCGATCTGGCTGCTCTTTATTGGTATGGTTCTTATCGGTATATACCCACTTCCTTTGATGACTGCCATAGATAGTGCTACAAATGCTTTAGGTCCATTTTTGGGCTGATGGTAGACAATGCTTTGAATATTGAATCCTTAAAGCCTAGAACTCTAATAATTTCGGTGATTGGTGGCGCAGATCCTCCTAAGCATGCAATTGATATGGCCTATTCGGTCGGTCAATTACTTGCCAAAAAAGGTGTAGCTGTTGTTTGTGGAGGATTACGAGGCGTAATGGAAGCGGTATGTCGAGGAGCTAAGTCCGAAGGTGGGCTCACGATTGGGATATTGCCTGGCAACGATCCAAATTTGTCGAATGAATTTATTGATTTTCCCATCATGACAGGCATGGGATACGCGCGGAACATAATAGTTGTAAAAACTGGTCGTGCTGTAATTGCTATTGACGGAGCGTATGGAACGCTTTCAGAGATAGGTCACGCCCTTGGGGACGGGATCCCCGTGATCGGGCTAGAAACTTGGAAGTTGCCAGAGCGTTCGGATTTGCCGATAGGACTGCAAATAGCCAGCTCTCCTTCAGAAGCAGTCAATAAAGCTATTGATGCGGCCTTAGCTCGCAGTAATTGAATATTTTAAATAGTGATGGTGATTGAATGTCGCGAATATTAAAGGTCCATGCAAGGGAAATCCTCGATTCTAGAGGGCTCCCAACTGTGGAAGCAGAGATAATCTTAGAAGATGGCTCTAAAGGATGGGCTGCTGTTCCTTCAGGTGCAAGTACGGGAAGCCATGAGGCACTAGAACTTCGAGATGGAGATAGCCTGCGCTTTGCAGGAAAAGGTACCCAAAAGGCTGTATCTAATGTGAACAAAGTGATTTCTAAAGGTATTGTTGGCCTTGATGCAAAGAACCAAGAAGAAATAGATAATACGATGCTTTCACTGGATGGGACTCCAGATAAATCAAAAGTAGGTGCAAACGCCACTCTTGCAGTCTCGTTAGCTAATGCGCATGCAGCCGCAGCTTCTACGGGCGTGCCTCTTTTCAGATACTTGGGAAATGGTGTGACGTTACCCTCCCCTATGCTGAATCTTTTGAACGGAGGACGACATGCTATGGATTCCACGGATTTTCAGGAATTTATGGTGATGCCGCTGAAATTTGATTCATTTAGAGAGGCTTTGCGGTGTGGAGCTGAAGTCTATCAATCATTAAAATCGATAGTCGGTGCCCGAGGCCTTTCGACCAACGTTGGAGACGAAGGAGGAGTTGCTCCGTCATTGGATACCAACGAAGCTGCGGTTGAACTTTTAATAGAAGCCATTGAAAAAGCTGGATATCGGCCTGGAGAGGATTGCTCAATTGCCCTTGATGTTGCGGCGAGTGAGTTTTATGAAGATGGCAAATACTTTCTCGCAAAAGAAGGAGCAAAGCTATCGAACCTTGAGCTTGTGGGCTATTACGAAAGCTGGATTTCAAAATACCCCATAGTGAGTATTGAGGATGGTCTTACAGAGGATGATTGGGAAGGCTGGAGTATGCTCACTTCTAAGCTAGGAGGGAAAGTTCAACTGGTTGGTGATGATCTATTTACTACTAACACTGAAAGAATTTCACAAGGCATAGATTTGAAGGCAGGTAATGCTGTTTTGGTAAAACTGAACCAAATTGGAACACTTACTGAAACGCTCGCTGCTATAAATATGACAAAATCTGCAAATTGGAATGCAGTAATCAGCCATCGTTCTGGAGAGACAGAGGATACAACTATTGCAGACCTTGCTGTTGCTACTTCAGCTGGTCAGATAAAGACAGGAGCTCCAGCTAGAAGTGAGAGAGTAGCAAAATATAACCGATTACTGAGAATTGAAGACGAATTGCAGTCGGAAGGTTATTACGCTGGTATTAAACCTTTCCAAGGATGGCGATAGGGATCTCTTGTCCAATGCTTAGTGTCTAGGTAGCATTGGGATTGCTAAAAAGCACAGTTATGGAGGCAAAGTAAGTATGAGTACTAGGGTTGGAATTAATGGTTTTGGGCGTATTGGCCGGCAGGTATTGAGAGCTACGCTAGAGCGCCATTCAAGTGAATTAGAAGTGGTGGCAGTCAATGACCTTGCTGCTCCAGAAGTTAATGCGCATCTCTTAAAGTATGATTCCAATTACGGCAGATTCCCTGGCACTGTTAAAACCGTGGATGGGGGGATAGAAGTAGATGGAAAACTGATTAAATCGCTTTCGGAGAGAAACCCCTCAGACTTACCATGGGGAGATCTAGGAGTCGATATCGTCATTGAGTCTACCGGTATATTTACGCAACGCGAAAAAGCAGCTGGGCATATTGAGGGAGGTGCTAAGAAGGTAATCATCTCAGCTCCAGCCTCTGGCGAAGATAAGACATTAGTATTGGGCGTAAATGCTGATCAATATGACCCCGATACCCATCATGTAATTTCAAATGCCTCATGTACTACAAACTGCGTTGCTCAATTAATAAAAGTTTTGAATGATGAATTCGGCATTGAGCATGGACTGATGACCACAGTGCATGCTTACACGAATGATCAGCAAATACTTGATCAAGCACATTCTGATATGCGCAGGGCTCGCTCCGCAGCACAGAATATAATTCCTACTAATACCGGTGCAGCCAAAGTCGTGGGAGTTGTGATTCCGGAATTAAATGGCAAGCTTCATGGAATGGCTTTGCGTGTGCCTGTACCAACTGGTTCGATCACGGATTTTGTTGCTGACCTTGGCAGGAAAGTGACAGTTGATGAAGTGAACAACGCATTTAGAAGCGCCGCGGAAGGTCCTCTCAAAGGAATTCTAGAGTACACAGAGGATCAAATTGTGAGCAGTGATATCAAAATGAACCCGGCAAGCTGTATTTTTGATGCAGATTCGACGATGGTAATGGAAGGAACAATGGTAAAAGTCCTAGGTTGGTATGACAACGAATGGGGCTATTCCTGCCGAACTTCAGATTTGACTGCGATGATTGCGCAAAAAGGATTATGAATAAATAGATATAGCGGAGACTAGTAACCAGTATCTCCTGGTATTTATTTTTATGCGTAGGTTTCGTTTTGAATAATTCCCGCGCCCTAATAAAGCAGAGGAAAACCCAAATAATCTTGGGTTTAATTTTGCTTCTTTCTCTTGCTTTGCGTATGCAAGGACTTGATTGGGATGGAGGAAATTTTTACCATCCTGACGAGCGCTCGATATATATGCGGGCTGAGTGCATGCATTTAACTTTGACTGAGCAACCAGGGTGGCAATCTTGCCAAAATAGAGACTTCCCCAAGGATGCCCCTGGTTTACCTGGGGTGAGCGTATTTTTTGATAAAGATGCAAGCCCTTTAAATCCTCATTGGTTTCCATTGGGGTCAATAATAATCTACCTTTTAGTGGCCGTTCGCTTTGGGTTAGATTTCTTTATGGAAGAGATCAGACTTCAGGATTTGGCGACGGCGGGCCGTATTATTGCTGCATTAGTAGATACTATTTCTGTCGCGTTTCTTTTCTTTCTCGGGCGCAGACTATTTGGGGTCGCTACAGGGTTATTTGCCGCAGCATTGATGGGGCTGATGGTAATTAATATTCAGGTGAGTCATTTCTATAGGCCAGAGTCTTTTGTGATGCTCCTTGCGATAATGGCGTTTTGGTGGATGTTAAACGTTGTTGAGAGGCGGCGACTCGTTGATCACATTGCGTTAGGTCTAGTGATAGGTGTTACTTTTGCATTTAGAGGTAGCAGCGCTCCAATACTTGCCCCTCTTGGGCTGACTTATGTGTATTTAATATGGAAGAATTATCAAGATAAGGGGCTATGGGTGGTAGCGCTTCGCCAAAATTTTACTCCGGTATTATTGGCGTTCATTTCAAGCCTTTTTGTTTTTTTAATTTTGCAGCCGTACGCTCTCCTTGATTTCCATAAGTACTTTGGAGATTTGGGATGGGAAACAGGGATTGCACGTACCGCAGGGTTGGTTCCTTATACTTTGCAATACGTTGGGACTACTCGTACAGGATTGTATGAACTTCAACAAACAATCGTTTGGGCATTAGGTGTACCTCTCGGATTACTTGCCTGGGGGGGGTTGGTTGCAACTATAGTTCATGCACTTAAAAAACCAGCCTACAAGAATTGGCTGTTGCTCTCGTGGGTATTGTTTTTGCTGGTAGGCGTCATTCCCTTTTTTGAAGTTAAATTTCTACGATATGTAATTCCTGTATTACCAGTGATGGTTTTATTCGGCAGCTATTGGTATGTGCAGCTCTATTATCAGATTAGAAAGAAGTCTCACTTTGGCGCCTATTTGGTGTGGGTAACGGGAGCTTTAGTTTTGCTTCTGACGTTCTTTTATGCGATCTCTTTCGTCGGTATCTATAAACAAAGCCACCCTGGTATTCAAGCCTCAGAATGGATAAATGCTAATGCGCGTTCTGGAGACTTTTTAATTACGGATAATCACTGGGATGAAGGGTTTCCAAATCTAGGAAAGTTTTCAGTAGTTCAGCTACCAATGTATGAACAAGATTCTTTACGTAAAGTAACCGAAATTACAAATCTTTTGTCTGATGCAGATTACATTATGTCTTATAGTAATCGCCCTTGGGGAAGTATTGCACGATTGCCTGACAGGTATCCTTATAGTAGTGCCTATTACCATGCACTATTTTCAGGAGAATTAGGGTATGAATTAGTGCATGGATTTTCTCGTAATCCTTCGTTCCTAGGCATTACTTTATCGCATGATCCTTTTACCAGAGCTGGAGTGACTCGACCAGAGTTGATTCCAGGGATAGAGGACTCTTTCTATAACATCGATCTTGGTTACGCGGATGAGAATGTAGTCAATTATGATCGCCCGTTAGTTCTTATTTGGCAAAACAAATCTAGGTTTAGCGTTGAAAAATTGCGTACGATTCTTTTAACGAATGCGCCAAGTTCACCAGAGCGTGCATTAATGTCCGCTGATGTTGCAAAAATCCAATACGAAGGAGGCACGTGGTTAAATATTTTCTCGGATGATGGGTTAAACAAACTCGCGCCATGGCTAATATGGCTACTTGCTATTGAATTAATTTATGTGATCACGATTCCTATTGCCCTAAAGGTCATGAGATGGTTACCAGACAGAGGGCTTGTACTGGCTCGGCCATTAGGTCTTTTACTGGTGTCTTGGTTGGTTTGGTGGGGTGCTAGTACAGGAATATGGGAGTTTTCTCGCGCTAGCATTCTAATATGTATATTGATAATAACGTTCGTATCAACGGGGATTTTGTATCGGAATCCTCAATTACTGAAGTTAGCTCGTCGGAATTGGCGATATTTGCTGAAGGTAGAAATACTGTTTCTTTTGGCATATTTCACATTTGTGCTTATACGAGCTGCAAACCCAGAGCTTTGGCACCCATGGAGAGGTGGGGAGAAGCCGATGGATTTTACGTATTTACTTGCAGTTGTGAAGTCCTCTGTATTTCCTCCGTATGACCCATGGTTTTCGGGCGGATTCATTAATTATTATTACTTTGGGTTTGTCATAGTGGCGTCCATAATTCGATTAACGGGAATAATCCCTGAGATAGCCTACAACTTAGCTATTCCTACATTCTTTGCAATCGCGTTTTCAAGTGCTTTCAGCATAGGGTACAACTTCGCTCAATCTATGAGGCGAAAAGCCAATTTGAAAGTGAGACCTTCGTCAGCGTACCTTGCCGGACTGTTGGTGGCATTTTTTGTAATGGTGCTTGGAAATATTGACGGGATTGTTCAAGTAGGGCAGGGCTTTCTAAGAGTGCTGCAAAATGAAGCTTTTGGATCCTTTGATTATTGGCGCAGCAGCAGAATGATGCCAGGGGAAATAGCAATCACAGAGTTTCCTTTTTGGACGTTTTTGTTTGCAGATCTTCACGCACACCTTATCGCTATTCCTGTACAACTTTTAATTATAGGTTTAGTTTTGAATCTTATTCTCTCTGGATATAAAGACGCTCTATTGTCGCGATTACTGCTTCCTGTAAGTGTACTTGCTTTGGCAGTAGGGAGCCTTGCTGCAATTAATACATGGGATGTTCCGGCGTACGGACTGATTAGTATTGGCACGATAATTTTCCTGTTTTACTTAAGAGGAAGAGAGTCTAATCTGCTAATGGTTTTGGCCAAATGCTTCGCTACCTGCGTAGCATTTGCAGGCATTGCATACCTTTTGTGGTTTCCGTTCCATCTATCCTATGATTCTGCATTCTCAGGATTCAGGATGAGCCAATGGAGGACCGAAGTTTGGCAATATTGGGGGATTCATGCGCTGCTAGTATTGACTGCGATTTCATGGGTTAGCCAGCAGTTTTACCAACGGTTTCATTTCAAGCGAAAAAGATATTTTACTAGTGCGCTTCTCGTAGTAACAGGAATACTTATTCTCAATTTCAGCCCATACCAAGAATGGTTAAATGCTGCACTCCTATCTATTTTATTGCTACCAATAATCGCTATTGGTTTTTCATGGCTAAAAGAAAAATCTAACCCTGAAATGCCGTTTTCTATATTTTTGATTACATTGCTGTTACTAAGCTTGGGCATTGGAGTCGGTGTAGACTTTGTTACGGCGGAAAATGATATCGATCGAATGAATACCGTATTCAAGTTCTACCTCAATGCTTGGATTTTTTGGGGAATTGCAGGCAGTCTTGGCCTGTGGGTAATGTGGGCAAAGGGAGTGTTAAATTTCGAAGGGACCCGAAATGTCCTTGCATATAAAAGTATTTGGCTTACTGTCTTAGCATTAGCTATAATTAGTTCTGGAATTTTCCCAATTATGGGAACTTACGCTCGTGTAAAAGACAGGTTTGATGCTGGCAAGGAATGGTCCCTAAACGGCCGAGCCTATCAAGATAGCTCAATTTACACTGACCCTGGCCCTACTTCTAGCGAAATAGATGATACTCCTTATGGGTTTAGAGAAGATGCGGCCGCTATTGAATTTATTAGATCGGAAATTAAAGGATCTCCCATATTTCTTGAAGGAGTCACTGAACATGCATATAGATGGTACCCACGGGTTGCAAAATACACTGGATTACCTTCGGTACTTGGATGGAATTGGCATCAGATTCAACAGAGAGGGGCTGGTGGTAGAGAGCCTGAATTCGTGACGCAAAGGCAGCAGGATGTATATACAATCTATGAATCTGAGGATTTGGAATTAGTTGAAAAATTATTGAGAAAATACGAGGTTCAGTACATATACATTGGACCTACGGAACGAGTTTACTTTGATTCAGAAGGAATAAGTAAATTTAGCAAGATGGAGGGACTCCAGTTACAAGTGATTTACCAAAACCCAGGAGTTACAATTTACGAATTTTTAGCGAAATAACAGCTATGTCTCACTCAACGTAAGATTGAAGCATTTTGAAATGAATGCTAGCCTAGAAGTGCTTGATGGAGAAACAATGGAAGACTTTTTGAATAATGTTCCGGATATTTTGATTAGCGCCTATTTAATCGTAGGGATTTTTGTAGCGCTTGCTCTTTTTGTCTTTGCATTCTTAATCTTTAGGGCCGTACTTGGTGTTATAAAGTCAGTAGGGCGGGTAGTTAACAACGTAGAACGAGCTTCCGATGTCGCTGTAGATCGTATAGTGACTCCTTTGGAAGAAGGGCTTTCTTTTGCAGCAGCAGCAGGCAATGCTGTTGGATTTGCTACAAGCTTCCTTTCTGGATTAACGGGAAAGTCGACGAAAAAACAATCGGACAAATCAGGTAAAGGAAAAGGCGAGAGTAAGAAAAAACAAGAATGGGGCTAATGCCGCCTTGGATAGGATCCGAGGATTTTCATTAGTGAAGCTTGTGTTGATATAATGTTGAGTAGCTTAATAATTTCTGTATCCGTCCGATGCCCCTCAAAGTCCATAAGGAAATAATATTTTCCCAGCCCTAGCCTTGTAGGGCGCGATTCTATTTTCGTCAAATTGATGTTACGTGCAGCAAATTCTTTTAAAACGGAGAATAATTGACCTGCACGATCCTCTGAAAAAGAGATGGCAATGGAAGTTAGGTCATTGCCTGTTGAAGGGCTGTCATTTTTACTCAGAACCACAAAGCGGGTGTAATTATTATTATCATCCTGGATTCCTTTTTTCAGTACTGTAGCTCCGTAGAGATCCGCTGCTCTTATTGGAGCTATCGCAGCCGCTGGTATATCAGAGTTTAACGCGTCATTCACAGCTCCAGCAGTGCTAAGTGCAGCAGCTAATTCAATATTTCCCAATGCAGAAAGGTACTTTCGGCATTGGCCTAAGGCTTGTGGATGAGAGTAGATTCGTTCAACTTGAGCAATCGTTGTACCAGGTTTTGCCATAAGGGTATGTTCAATCTTTAAAGCTAATTCCCCTCGTATATGTAGGCCTTCTTGATGCAATAAAGCATCTAGCGTATCTGTTACTGCCCCTTGAAGGCTATTTTCAATGGGGCATAAAGCTGCATCGGCTTCATTTTTTAATACTGCTAATGCTGAATCGCCAATTGACGGGTAAGGGAGTAAAAGGGCAGAGGGATAGCTGCTGACTGCAGCCTGTTCAGTAAAGGTCCCAGGAGGCCCTAAGTAAGCAACTTGTCGTATTTCATTATTCAGGTTTTTAGTTTCCAAATTTTTCGAGAGTATCCTCTGGACCAGCAAGAATCAGCTCATCCCCTGTTTGTATTACTTCGTCTTTGGAGGGATTTAATATAGGAATGGAACCTCGGTTTATCGCAATAATAGTGGTTCCTGTTACATCTGAAGAAATGGTACTTAGACCTGCTTTTTCCAAAGTAAGCCCCACCATTTTAGTGGTTACGCTTACTTTACTGAGACCAAACGTATCATTTAATTCCATATACTCGAGTACTTCACGCTGGAAGAGACTGTGGGCAGTGCGCAGTCCGGTTTCTTGTTCTGGGTAAATAACTCGATCAGATCCTACTGCCTCAAGCGTTTTTCCATGTAGTTCGTTAGTTGCCCTTGCTACCACCTCGGGAACTTCAAAAGTACGCTTGAGAAGCACGGTAGTCAGTACGCTAGCTTGAATATCTCCAATTGCTACTACTGCGGTATCAAAATTTCTGATACCGACTTCATCAAGGAATTGCATGGATGTCGAATCACCGGTAACCGAATAAGTTACTAGGCCCATCATTTGCTGAGTCAGTGTTTCATAACGGTCAACTGCAAGGACGTCATGCCCGATACGATAGAGCTCGCAGGCAAGACTTATTCCAAATCTACCCATTCCTATAACTGCTACTTGATGGGACATATCAAACCCCTATTACCCAATTCTAACGCGTTCTTCAGCGTACCGATATACAGGTTTCTTTTCTTTAAATGCTAATCCTAAGATTATAGTTAAAGGACCTAGGCGACCGATTAGCATTGCTATGGATAAAACAAATTTACCTAATTCTGAAAGTTCGGGAGTGATACCTTTTGAGAGCCCAACTGTGCCGAACGCAGAAACGGTTTCAAACATAATGTCCCTGAATGAAAAGATACCCGAATCAAGTTTTTCCAATTCTGTGAAAGAAAGAGCTAAAACGAAGAAAATTACACCAATTGCGGCAAGTATAAGTAAGGCTAAGGCACGAGCAACTTGCGAGTAAGGAATTTCCCTTCTCATTACCTCAATATTTGGCCGACCTCTAATTGCGGCTAAGGCTGCAATTGAAAGTACCATAGCAGTATTAATTTTAATGCCTCCAGCAACAGAACCTGATGCACCCCCGACAAACATTAAAAGCATAAATATAAAATCAGTTCCTGCACGTGTTTCACTAAAATCTATAGTACTGAACCCTGCTGTCCGGGAAGTGAACGCCTGAAAAACCGTATTTGTTATTTTTTCACCAAGCGGTAAATTCCCTATAGTTTGCTGATTCGTGCCTTCAAATAGAAGTATTGCGATAATTCCAAGAATCCAGACTCCTAATGTGCCAATTACTACAAATTTCGTATCTAAGGTCCATCTGCGGTAACCCTGTCGCCTAGCTAATTCATTGATTACAGGGAAACTGAGTGAACCTAAGACAATACTGACACCGATAATTCCTTGCACGAAAGGATCTGACTGGAAGGATTGTAGGCTTGTTGATTCAGGGAAAATGGTGAAACCGGCGTTATTGAATGCGGAAATTGAATGGAAGAAGCTATGCCATAAGGCTTGCCCTAATGAGTAATCCGTAATTAATCGAAGGAAAAGTAATATGAAAGTAATAAATTGGACGAATACTGCAAAAGCAACAATTAGGAATCCTAATCGCGTAGCGTTTCCTAATGGCACGGCTCCACCAAGTGTTTCACGAATTAAGAGCCTTTGAGTAAGGGAGATACGGCGCCCGACTGCTACAAGCATAAGCAACCCAGCGCTCATTATTCCGAGTCCACCCACAAACATAAGTATAGAAATAATAAATTGCCCAAAAGGACTCCAATAGTCATTACTTGATACAACTACCAGACCAGTTACGCAGACAGCAGATGTTGCAGTGAACAGAGCATTAATTATCGACACCTGTCCCTCTTCGACTGTTGAAATTGGGAGACTTAATAGAACAGTCCCAATTAGAATTAGAATTACGAAGGAAAGTGAGAAAGTAAGCAGCGCAGAAAATTGGGATGGTAAAACTGATCTGCGTCGGCTTGTTTCTTGAATAGTTTGGCTACTTGATGGAGGCAAAAATACACTCTTTCTATTTTGTGTTATTGAAAGATAGTCTTTTGAAGGAGTCAACGATAAAGGCTGCCCAATTGCGGTCTTTTAAAAATAAGGGAAGTATTTGAGATGGATGAAATTAATCGAGTAGGTTTGTTTGGCATGGTTGGGAATACACCTATTGTTGAGTTAACTAGGATGACTCCTAACCCGAGAGTCCGTATTTTTGCAAAACTAGAAGGGCAAAACCCTAGTGGTAGCATAAAAGATCGCATCGTCCTATCAATGATTGAAGCTGCTGAGAAACACGGCGATTTAAAAATGGGGGATACGATTGTAGAAGCTAGTACGGGAAATACGGCGATTGCTGTTGCCGCATTAGCACCTAGGCGTGGATATAAAGTACATGTAGTTTTACCTAGAGGAATAGTGCCTAGCATAGTAGATATATTAAATTTGTATGGCGCGCATATAGAGTGGGTGGAGCCTCAAGCGGGAATGGGAGGAGCATTGAATAGGGCGCAAGAGTTGCTGGAAACTACTGGTTATCACGCTCTCGGCCAATTCACGAATCAAGTGAATGTCAATTGCCATTACAGCACCACTGGCTTAGAAATCGCTAATGAGATGAAGCAAGTGGATGTTTTTATTGCTGGGATAGGTACCGGTGGCACTATTATGGGTGTCGGCAAGAAACTTCGAGAGAAATGGCCTAATTTAAAAATTGTGGGTGTTGAACCTCGCCTCGGAGAGAAATTACAAGGACTTCGAAGCCTGTCAGAAGGATTTATTCCTCCATTATTAGATTTAGACTTTTTGAATGGTAGGTTTATGGTGGAGAGCTCCCATGCAATCAGAACTGCAAGGCAAGTTATTCACGCTGAGGGTATTTTCGCTGGCGTTTCCTGCGGGGCTACCCTCCATACTGCTCTTCGAGTAGCCCAAAATATGGAAAGTGGGAACATTTTAGTAATGTTTTCTGATGGAGCATGGAAATACTTGCCATCAAAACCTTGGGATGCAGCAGAGGTATCTAGCCCTGATTTAGATGAAATTCACTGGTGGTAATAAAAGAAATAGGGTTATTTCAACACTTCTTCAAGTGCCCTTCGTGCGAAAACAACCGACATATCTTTTTTGTACCACGCTGAACCACGCGGATCGTCCGTAGGGTCAACTATTTCCGCAATAGTTTGCGAAATTTCCTTTAGCTTTTCGTGAGTGAGGCTAGATTGTCTCATTCCCACTAGAGCGTTTTCAACAGTAGCCGCGCGAACGGCAGTAGAAGAAACTGCGCCAAGTGCAATTCGCGCTTCTGCTACTTCTCCGTTTGTGATTTTTCCAATAGCTGCTACGGAGACCGTTGCGTAATCATCTTCCGTCCTAGGAAGATATTTTATGTAAGTCCAATTTGATCCCGCAGGTTGAGCGGGTACATGGATTTGAGTGATAATCTCGTCGGGTTCCAAAGTCGTTTCATAGTAGTCTGCATAGACTTCTTCGATAGGTAATGTTCTTGAGCCTTTTGATGAAGCAGCAGTTATGCTTGCATTGAGAATTAGCAACGATGGGGGTGGGTCCATTGCAGGGTCGGCTTGTGCGATTCCACCGCCAACGGTTGCAACATTTCGTATCCGGACAGTGGCAACTCGTCGATATGCATCTGCAAGTAGAGGCGCGTGTTTTTTAACGATATCGGAGAGTTCAACTTGACGCTGTGTGACCAGCCCGCCAATATTGAGAGTATCTCCTGAAACCTCAATTGAATTGATTTCCGTGATTTTATGGAGGCTGATTATATGAGCCGGCGCAATCAAAGACTGTTTTAGTAATGTAGTTAGAGAAGTTCCGCCAGCCATAATTTTTGCATCATCATTATGTTTGGAAAGAAGAGTAAGAGCTTCGTCTAAGGACGCAGGGGCGTGAAATTCAAAATCATGCATCTTGGTTTGCCTCCGCAGCGGCTTGGATAGATTCAATAATCTGATAATAACCCGTACATCTGCAAAGATTACCCATCATCCATTCTTTGATTTCTGGTTCACTTGGGTGAGGATTGTGCTCCAAAAGGGCTTTTGCTGCCATTATTTGGCCAGGCGTACATGCACCGCACTGGAAGCCACCATGATTGATAAATGCTTCCTGAATAGGATGGAGCTTTTCGCCATCGGCAACGCCTTCAATGGTAGTTATATTGGCACCATCTGCCTTAACCGCGAGAGTTATGCATGAGGCGGTAATATTGCCATCCATTTCAATAGTGCAGGCGCCACAGACACCCACACTACAGGCTTCTTTTGTTCCTGTAAGCCCCAAATCATATCTGATGAAATCAACCAAAGTTCTGTAAGTTGGAATCTCTTTGGTATACGCTTTTCCATTTATTGTTACAGTAACTGACTGTTTTACTGGCGTTGTCGTCATTAGAGTGCACCTTCTCCATAGTTTGCAGCAATTATGGATGCTATCGCAATCGAGGGCGATAGCCAAGAGAAAGCGGCCTATTCTAGCGTGATTTCTTCCAAATTAGCTTCCAAATGCCTAAAAGAAACACTGCAGTAAAGAAAATTGATATCACTGCAAGAGCTGCTGCTTGCCCTGTATCGTAGCCCCAAAGCTTCCAGATTAATGTGCTAATTAAATCAGGAGGGCCGCCACTATGTATTATCAGGGGCAGAGTCAGTTCTTTTAGCGAGTAAAGCGAAAGTAATACCCAAGCACCTGCCCAGTTAGACTTTAAGAGAGGCAATGTGATAAATCTCAAGGTAGCCCACAACCCAGCACCACTTGTAGCAGCAGCTTCATCTAATCTTGTGTCTAATTGCGCAAAGCCTGCTTTCTGGATTCTGTAAGCTATTGAAATTCTGTATGTGTAAGCAAATATTAGTACTACCAGAGTCCCCCAAAGCGGTACCCATAAAGGCAATAAACTATTTAGGCGCAAATAAAATAGCAATAACCCGTTTGCTGCAATAACACCCGGTATCGCAATTGATGATGAAGCTAGTAGGTCCAGTAATTTTGCAAGCTTTGCTGTAGCAAGATTGCGCTGCGTTGACCATGCTGTGATCACGGCAATAAATACTGCAAGTGTAGGCGCTACAGTTACGACGATCATTGTATTGGTCAGTGCAGGTAAGAAGCGAGAATCTTCAAGTAAATTCCTATATTGATCAAGAGAAATTAGATTTAATGAGCTGAAAGATGGCTGGACGTAATGATCATGAAGACTGGTCCAAATCAGTACCGCAAAGGGCAGAAGAACTGTGACGAAGAAGAAAAATGTAATAATTGCGATTGCTGGTAATTGCCATTTACCTAGTCGAATCAAAGAAGATTTCCTCATAGGAATCATTCGGTACGAGTATGATTTCTTGACAAGCTGAGCATATAAATAAAACAGAATTGAAGTAATTAATAGAAAATGAAGCCCAAGAGCACTTACTGTTCCGTATTTTGGAGCGTTTCCTGCAGCGTCATTTAACGCGAAGAAAACTCTACTCGCTAGAATATTCGCATCGGCTCCCAATGCAAGGAATAGTGGTACCTCAAAGGCTTCAATTGAAAAGATAAGTGCAATCAAGGCACCTGCAAGTAGATGAGGTCTCAGTAAAGGAAGCGTGATAGAGAATAAAATCCTGCGAGTATTGGCCCCAGATGCTTGTGCAGCTTCTTCTAATACGTTGTCAAACCCTCTAAGAGCTGCAATGAAAAAGATAAAAAGTAGCGGAACTAACGATAAGCCCTGGGCTAGAATCATGCCAAACATAGAGAAAATATCTATGGGGCCACTTTGTAAGAAAGGCAGTACAGTGCGGATCAATGAATTAATCATTCCCGTACGCTCACCTAAAAGCAGAATCCATCCGATAGTTGTTATTACTGGTGGTACAAGAATAGGAATTATTATTCCAACCACAACGATGTTCTTAAAACGTAGATCAGTGCGTTCCACTAACCATGCAAAAATTATTGAAATTATGGTCGCAAGTAATGTTGAGGCCCCTGCGAAAATTGCAGTGTCGAGTAAAGTTTTATGCAAAGCACCCTCTGCATAAAGATTCGTAAAGTTTGTAATCCCCCAAGAAGAATCGGAAATAAAAAGTTGCGACTCCGGCGGAACTTGAAATGCACTAAAAAATGTAAATACTAAAGGTGGTCCAACGAATAGGAGTATCCCTAATAATGCAGAAACTGGATAAATGACATGATGATATCTATGCCACGCTGAAGAAGCATGTTTATGGAGCGTAATTCTCACTATTACATAATTATACGACTTGCGTAGCGCCTAGCGTTTACCTTCAAATAGCTTCTCTTGGAAATAGCGAGTTCGTGCGCTGCGGAGGCGATAGGTATCAGTGCTTTCAAATACCATTTTGTCATAATCAAAATGAGGAGCTACTTCGTGGAGAGTTCCATATGCTGGCCATCCCTGCCGAATGGATTGCCAAGATATATCTGCCGCACGCTGAGAGGATGACCACGCAGTGAATAGTTTTGCGGCGTTAGGGTGAGGAGCGTCTGCGGCAATTGCGTGGCTAAAAAGATTAGCTCCTAAGCCAGGATTCCAGAAAGGCTCAATGTAGCCGGTATCAAGCAAATTATAGGGTAACCCATACCCCATGTAGGTAAGCGGTCGTTCACCCGATACGAGGAGGGCATCGCAATCATTAGTCACGAGCATGTCATTTTCATCAATTAGGTGTCGGTGCAATTGAATCATCACCTCTGGATCATAAAGTAGACCTAGGAAACCATTGCCCGCTCGAAGAAGGAAATCTGGTGCACAAATGAGGCCCTTGTATTGGGGGTCTGCCCAATCAAATATGGTAGCAGGCATTTCTTGGATGTAATTGGTATTAGCAAAATGCGTGTACTGGCTCAGAATAACGCCAACTGCATTTCCGCGTTCACCATCAGACCAAATTTTACTTTGATTAATACCTAAAGACTCCCAATCCGTAGTAGAGGCTAGACCTTTGTCAAAATACTGTGCCATTTGCGACATTGAGAGATAGGCAACATCTGTTTTTGGCTGTTTTGCGTCACTCTCCGCTGCCAGCGATGTAATAATTTGCCTCGCGCTTACACCTCTGCCTGAACAAGGGACATCGAATTCATTAGTAAATGCTGCGCACCAAGCGTCAATTTGCACTTGATTGTAACCGGACCAATAGATTCCTCCTTCAAGCCGAGCAGCCTTCACAAGCCGATTCAGTCTCATAGGATCAAGTTTCCAGTCTGCTTTCAGAAGGGAAAAAGTTCGTCCTGAGTTGAGTGATTCTATAGGCAATGAAGGTGAAATTGAGGTGTCAAAAATAGATGCAGTATCACTCGGCGCTTCATTGGTCTGTCCGTCACTGCAGCTTAGTAATGCTAAACTCATAAGTATCAACATTACATATGCTATTTTGGAAAAAATGATTCTAGAAGATTGCATATAGGAATTACCGGATACGCGATAATTTTACGGCATACATACCAAAGATCCAACTCCAGAAGTACTAAGTTTTAGAACGTACTCCAATCAATTCAGCGTGAACTAAGAATCGCTTTTCATAAGTTAAGCGAGGGAAACACGTAACAAGAACTACTTCGGAACGCAGAGAATTGGTTATCTTTAATTCATTTTCTGGTAGTAAGTCTGTTTTGTAGGCGGAGTAGAGGTATTCATCGTTTTCAGTACTTAGCAATATATGAACCTCATCACCTGTACGTAGTAATTCTGCAATTTTAGGTAATTGCGAAAAAACATTGCCCTCGCCACCCACTGGATTATCTAGATGACCAAAGTACCAACCGCTTCCCTTAGAACCAGGGTTAGGTGTAGCGGGTATATGGCCTACAGTAAATTTTGGAGTTTCATATTCAAGGCTTGACCCTAGGTTGGACAATGCAAGTTCAACGATACTTGCTTGAAGATTTAATTGAGGGATTTGAATTTCCAATGCCCTACCCTGGAGGCCATGAATAATTGGCTGTTTAATACTGCTTAAAGGTACGAAGGGGCCGCCGGATAATTGATTAAGAGGGAATGTTCCTCTTGGATCTGACCATTGCCTTACAGGTAGTTGGTTACCTGGGTAGAGACTATTGTTTCCAATCTGGCTTGGTGACAGTGAATCGTATGCAGATGATGTAGTAATTATAATTTCATCATCTGCAGGAGAAGAGAGGTATAAGTAAAGTGCATAGGTTGCCGTTAGAACCGTAACAATTAAACCTATGGAGAATAAGGTTAATCCGATTTTCTGAGTTATATATCGTGGCATATTGTTCACTAATACCGGAAGCTTTTCCGAGATGATTGTTGAAAGATTACCTTGCACATAAAGTCTGTGTACAATAGATATCCCCATGAGGGCGGTTAGCTCAGTTGGTTAGAGCGTCGCGTTGACATCGCGGAGGTCAGAGGTTCGAGTCCTCTACCGCCCACCACTTTATACACAAGAGATTTAATGTATTTATGAAATTATTAGTGTTAATTCTACTGTTCTCAGTAATTTTATGCTCCTGTGCTTCTGCAATAAAAGATAATTTGCGATACAGCGGGATTTTAGCCGCTTCTGAATTTATCCCAGGGAAAAACCGTGTTCCATTTGGGTTAGTTTCAATGAATGGGGATTTTCTTGAAAATGCTGATGTAGTAGTAAAAATCGCGAAGCTGGAAGACGAAGGCTGGAAGGTGACGGATGAGAAAAAGCCAGAATGGCATGTTATTAAAGGGATCACTCCGCACAAGCACCCAGACGGGGAAGTGCATCTGCATTTAGATTTTCAAGGTATATATATCCTTAAGGATGTGCACTTTGATTCAGCAGGTATCTGGTCTTTGAACTTTAGCATCGCCGATGGAACACCTACTGAAGAGGCTGTCTTCCGTGTGAAAGAAACAGGATCTGCTCCTAAAGTTGGAGAAGCAGCAATTCCAATACGTAATTTAACGATATCCCAGGTAGATAATTTTAATGAGATTTCTAGTCGTGCAGTTTTACAGGACGGGATGCACGAGTATTCAGTAGCGGATGCATTGGAGCTTAATGAACCATTTGTGGTGTTTTTTGCGTCTCCTCAATTTTGTATTACCGCGCTATGCGGGCCAGTAACTGACACTTTGGAAGCGGCGAAAAAGGCATTAGATGATCGAGTGATTTTTATTCATATTGAACCTTGGAATTTAGCGGTAGCGCGTAACGAGGGCAAGTTATTAAAAAGTGAAGCTATGGAGCAATGGCGCCTACCAAGTGAGCCATGGACGTTTATTGTTGACCATCAAGGTGTAATCACAGATAGATTTGAAGGGATTGTGACGGAAAATGAAATACTTGACTCAGTAAATCGATTGTTAGATAGCAATACCAATAAGACGGCCAATTAGGTACGCAATAGCTACCCCAACGCCTGCAAGAAAGATCATTTCTAAGCCATTGATAAAAGCGTTCCCGCGACTGAGAGCGGCCCTCCAGCTGCCTATCCCAAAAAGAGCTATGCCGGTGGATGCGAAAGAGGCAATAAGCGCATTTTGACCAGACATAAACAGATATGGCATAACAGGGAAAAATGCCGCTAATGCGAACGCAAACCCGATAATTAGGGCAGAAAAAATTGGACGAGGAGGGTGGTCAGGGAAGCCAAGTTCTTCAGTCATCATTATTTTTATCCATCGCTCGTGATCCTTAGTCACTGCATCTACAACTTGGCTTAGTAGTGGTTCTTCAATTCCTTTTTCGGCAAAAATCTTTTTAGTTTCGTCTAGTTCTTTCTCGCGCAAGTTTTCTATTTCCCAGCGCTCTCGAGATTCTTCCGAAGAACGGAAATCACGTTCGCTTTTTGTAGAAACATACGCACCAAGGCCCATTGAAATAGCCCCAGCGACTAGGCCTGCAATTCCTCCAAGAATAATTATCTCTGCATCAGAAGTACCCCCTGCTATTCCAGCTACTAATGCAACATTTGAAACAAGGCCGTCATTGGCACCAAAAACCACTTCACGTAGTGCTACCCCTTCATCAGGGTGGTCTTCATCATGGTCATGCCTTCTTGAGACCCAAGGCCTTATGATCTTTCGTACTCTACGAACATTTGAGTCCCACATCGAGTAATTGTTCATTAAAAATACAGCCCCGCTTGCGGTAGCAAAAGGATATCTTCCAATACTTGTTTCCCCGAGATTGTCATAGCGTTGAATATACTAGTGGCAACCTCTTCAGAAGTTAGCATTTCTTCGGGCGGTAACGGAGTCGATAAGCCTTCCCAAATGGGCGTATCAACTGGTCCACAGTAGACATTAATAACCTTTACTCCCTGACGCCTGACCTCAGTCGTAAGAGCACGAGCAAAACCTGTAACAGCATGCTTAGTGGCTCCGTAACCAGTCATATTTGCATAACCCCTGTGAGCGGCAATAGAAGAAAGTATTACGATATGGCCAGAGCCTTGCTGGAGCATTCCTGGTAGGACTGCTCGCGTTGCGAATAATGTTCCGTTTACGTTTGTCTCCCAGAGGTTTTTCCAAGTTTGATTGTCCAATTCTAGTAAAGAAGAAACACTGAAAATACCGGCAGAATTTACGAGAATATCGATGGATCCTAGTTCTTTTTGCGTTTTTTCAACCATCAAGTTGATTGATTCATCGTCGCGCACATCGCATTCAATAGGTAACCACATGTCAGCAGGGAGATTTTCAGCTGCACTTCTAAGCCTCGCTTCATTTCTACCTACCAAAGCAACTTTTACTCCCGCATCAATGAACTTGGATGCCATAGCGTAGCCTATGCCGCTAGAACCTCCAGTGACTACAGCTATTTTACCTTCAAGGAGTGAATTTTCAGATGCCACTACTCACCTCTACTTTGGGCTCCGGGTATATAAATTGATTGTTGCGCGTTTCATCCAAAGTAACGCGCCATAAAGAGTTTTTCAATGAAGAGTTTAAGCGCTCCCAAATTTGGTAAACCATATTTTCGCCAGTAGGAACATTAGTAAAATAATCTTCCACATCAACATTTAAATATTTGTGATCATAAGCGCTGATGACCTTGTCGAATACGATTGAATCGAGTAATTCTAGAGGCAAAACGAAGCCAGTGGCTTCATCAATATTGCCTCTTATTGTTACCGTAAGACCGTAATTATGCCCATGGCCATTTGGATTGGCACACTTCCCAAAGATTTGTTCGTTCGCCTCCTTTGAGAGGCTATCTGTATATAACCGATGAGAAGCACTGAAATTGTATCGTCGGGATAAGTAAACAGTGTTTTTCATCATTTTTAATCTCCGTAATAATCTACGAACAGGTCATCAGTTTCATACAATCGTAAATGGCTCAGCCTTGAATCAGGCAGATGAGCGGCGATTAAATCCCATAGGACCATAACAAGGTTTTCGGTAGTTGGTATCCGTTCATGAAAGTAAGGGGTATCAAGATTTAAATGCTTGTGATCGAACTCTTCAAGTATACGATCGACGATCGATTTTAATTCAACCAAATTGATAACCATCCCCGTTGATGGATCTGGTCTGCCTGCAACAGAAACCTCGAGGGTGTAGTTGTGGCCGTGCCCGTTTGGTAGTGCGCACAATCCAAAGACTGAATGATTTTTTTCGGCACTCCAATCATCCCTATAGTAGCGATGAGATGCAGAAAAATCGAACCTTCGAGAAATGATTAATTGATTCATATCGACCTGCTTTAAGAGTTAACAAATTTTATCATGAACAATATCGTTTATATCAAATTAAGCTTTTGTAAAAAGATTCATAATGATCAACCATCTGTTCATGTGAAAATTTCTTTTTGGCATGATTGCTTACGGCCTTTCTATCTAGCTGATGGACTTTGGCGATAGCGTCTACTGCTTCTGCTTGGGACTGAACAATAAACCCAGATAAATGATCTTCGACCAGCTCTGGGACCGAACCCCGGGGAAATGCAATGACTGGAGTACCACATCCCATGGCTTCAGTTAGAACTAAACCGAACGGTTCATCCCATTGTAGGGGAAACAAAAAAGCTTTTGCTTTAGAAATTAATTCAATAACTTTAGTGTTTGCAAGTTCACTGAAATGAACAATCTGACTGCCGTCGATATGGGGGAGGACTTCTTGTTCGTAGAACGATTTACTCCACGGAATATAGCTACTTACAGCACCGATCAGAATTAATTTAGTTTTTGCTTTTTTGGCGATTTGAATTGCTTCTACAATTCCTTTTGAAGGAACCATTCTTGCAACAAGTACAAGGTAATCCTCAGGGTCGTTGTTGAAGATCGTGGTTTTGAAGTTAAGTCCATTATGGATTACCGGTAGCTCAGGATCACCTATCAAGTCAGCTTGTCGCTGACTTACACAGACGGGATAAATAGAAGGAAAATTTTGTTTGTAGTACTTATGTAGTTCGGGCTCGATGTAATGGTAAGTAAGGACTGTCGGGGTTGTTGTGAATTTTGAGAAATATGGAGCCAATACAGGCCAATGCGCGTGAATTACGTCATATTGATCTGCATCCCTGTAAAGCTCAAACGAGTTTCTAGTTTCTAGTTCTTTCTCTAGATATCTTGTGAGTTCTATCTGATCTAATGTTGCTTGATCAGTTATAGCATGCAAGGTTCCTTCAGTTACTGAGTCACCAGAGGCATAAAGATGTACATTGTGATGTCGTTTGTGCAGTTCTTCTGTAATTAGGCTGACAATTATTTCAGTGCCTCCATGGGTGGGAGGGGGTACTGGAATGTAGATACTGGTTATTTGCGCAATATTCATTTCTTTAAGGATACATATATTTTGCAAATTTGCTTTCTCATAGGGCGTAGACGCTGCTAGAATTCTGACACTTGATTATTTGGAGGCTTGCGATGTCGCAGAAAACGCGTCAACCAATTGAAAGGAACCTGGCGATGGAGCTGGTTCGTGTAACTGAATCGGCTGCCATGTCGGCAGCGCGCTATATGGGCCTTGGCGATAAAGAACTGGTAGATCAAGCCGCTGTTGATGCCATGCGTCACACTTTGGATGGTATCAGCATGGATGGAGTGGTTGTCATTGGTGAAGGGGAGAAAGACGAAGCTCCTATGTTGTACTTGGGTGAACGGATTGGAGATGGCTCTGATCCGAAAATTGATATTGCAGTCGATCCAATAGATGGAACTACTTTGCTTTCTAAAGGACTTCCGGGAGCTATTGCGGTTATTGCAATGGCGAACCAAGGCTCGATGAAGGTTCCAGGCAGTATTTTTTACATGGACAAAATTGCGGTAGGGCCTGAGGCAAAAGATGCAATAGAAATAAGCGCTCCTGTAAAAGACAATCTGCAAAATATAGCGAAAGCATTAGGCAGAAGTGTCGGAGAAGTAACTGTAGTCATTCTTGATCGCCCTCGTCATACTGATTTGCTAAATGAAGTGAGAAAGGCTGGAGCACGCGTAAAGTTAATTTCAGATGGTGATGTTGCTGCAGGTATACAGGCCTCGTTACCTGAAAGTGGAGTAGATGTATTAATGGGTATTGGTGGAAGCCCTGAAGGCGTACTTACTGCAGCTGCAATAAGGTGCATTGGAGGAGCAATCCAGTGTAAGCCATGGCCTCGAGATGATGAAGAAAAGAGAAAAGCAATTAATGAAGGTGTGGATCTTGACCACGTCTATGATGCTTTTGAGATGGTCGGCGGAGATGACGTTTTTTTTGCAGCTACTGGTGCTAGTACAGGTGAGATGCTCAAAGGAGTTCGTTTCTTTGGTGGCGGTGCTACAACCCAATCTCTAGTTATGCGCTCGCGTTCCGGCACTGTTAGGTGGATTGACTCAATTCATAACCTGGATCAACTAGACAAGATTAGGTTTGATTAGTCACATGATTTCTATAGGGACGCCATTAGCTAGTAATTCTACGAGGCTATTGCTGTTAGGTTCTGGGGAACTTGGGAAAGAAATGGCTATTGAGGCGCAACGCTTAGGTGTTGAAACTATTGCGGTCGATCGATACGAGAATGCCCCTGCAATGCAAATTGCACATAGGAGCCATGTGATTTCCATGCTTGACGGAGAGTCCATTCGATCAATTGTAGAAAACGAGAAGCCACATTTAATTGTTCCAGAAATAGAAGCAATTAATACTGACTCTTTGATCCAATTAGAAAAAGAGGGCTGGAATGTTGTACCGACAGCACGTGCCACGAAATTAACCATGGACAGGCAGGGTATTAGAGAATTAGCAGCAGTTAATTTAGGCTTACCTACTTCACCATATAAATTTGCGGCAAGTCATAATGAAGTACTCGAGGCTTTGGAGCAAATTGGACTACCAGCAATCATAAAGCCTGTTATGAGTTCCTCTGGACGAGGTCAAAGTTTAATTAATTCTAAGTCTGAGGCACAGAATGCTTGGGAATACGCAATAAATAATGCAAGAGGAGACACACCTCGTGTCATTGTTGAGGGGTTTGTATCATTCGATTATGAAATAACACTACTAACTATTAGACATTTGCAAGGGACTTCATTTTGTGACCCTATTGGTCATCTCCAGATAGATGGCGATTATCGAGAGTCATGGCAGCCCCATCCTATGGGCAGCGAGGTTTTGATCAAGGCCAAAGAAATTGCCAAAAACATAACTGACGAGCTTGGCGGTTACGGAGTGTTTGGGGTAGAGCTATTTATAAAAGGCGAGGATGTTTTCTTTAGTGAAGTGTCGCCTCGGCCCCATGACACGGGCATGGTTACCTTAATTTCGCAAAACTTATCTGAATTTGCGCTTCACATACGTGCTATTTTGGGCTTACCAATACCAAATATTAATCAATTCGGACCATCGGCATCATGTGCAATTTTGGGAGAAGGTAATTCTTCCGTAATCAGCTACGGGCAAATTGATGCAGCATTGAGCCTCGTAAATACTAACGTGAGATTATTCGGGAAACCCGAGATTGAGGGGCATAGAAGACTTGGAGTGGCTCTTGCATGCGGCGACTCAATAGTAGAAGCTCGTGAAAAAGCAAGATATGTAGAGCAGCAGATAAGACTTACGTTTAGTTAGCTCTAGTTAGTTCATCTTCCATTTGCGCAGAATATTTACCTTGGCGAGCGGCACTAGTAAGTATGCACCGCTGAATAAATGCTTGTTGTGCCGAAGGGACATTTTCTTTTATACCAAGCCAAGTATTTAAAGGCAGCGCTTGTAGGCCACGACCAAATGAGTAGCTTAATTCCCACGGTGCGTTGTTATTTTGACCTAATAGTGCAATTTCATTCATATTTAAAGTAGCTTCATCATCTGGTTGTCCTCCCGAGAGAAAAACGATTCCAGGTACAGATGAAGGAACGGATTTTTCGAAAGCTTCTACTGTTCTGGAGGCGACTTCGGTAGCAGGAGCTCGATTAGAGGAGCTTGATCCGGAGGTAACCATGTTGGGCTTGAGAAGCGTACCTTCTAGCGACACTTTGTAAAGATCCAGCATTTCGTAGACCTTTGTTAGGGTTTTGATGGTGATATTTTGATCAACCTCGATAGTGTGATCTCCATCAATCAGAACCTCTGGTTCAACAATAGGTACCAACCCCGCTTCTTGACTCAGAGAAGCATACCTAGCTAAACCATGGGCGTTGGCTTCGATACAGGTGTCTGAAGGGATTCCATTACCTATCGTTATGACGGCGCGCCATTTAGCAAAGCGTGCGCCTATTCGATAATACTCTTCTAGTCGACCTCGGAGGCCATCAAGGCCTTCAGTAACTAGTTCACCCTGGAATCCAGCTAATGGCATTGCTCCAGTGTCGACTTTAATGCCCGGTATGATACCTTTGCTTTGGAGCACATCTACTAGTGCCGTTCCATCGGCTCCTGATTGCCGCAAAGTCTCATCGTAAAGAATAATGCCACTGATGTAATTTTCTATTCCCTCAGCCCTAAAAAGCATTTCTCGGTAATCTCGTCGATTTGTTTCGGTACTATCCACTCCGATACTGTCAAAACGGCGTTTAATAGTTCCCGAGCTTTCATCAGCTGCTAGTATTCCCTTAGAAGGAGCTACTAGAGAGCCTGCGATTTGTGATAATGCGTTAATATCTGCCATGGTTCACCTGAATTTTTGAGCGGAGTTCGGGTATCATACCTTGCGGATTTAAACGTGGCTACACCATTTCATGCTGGCATTAAGTTCACTCTAATAATAAAGGTAAAAATATTATGGATAGCTTAATAATTGCCGTTCCTTCCTTTTTAGCTAGCGCTGTGGTTGTTGTGCTTGCTGGGATTGCGCTGGCTAAGTATGGTGATGATTTGGCGGTATTGACAGGATGGGGCGCACTATGGGTGGGGACCATTCTCGTAAGCGTTGCAACTTCTTTACCCGAATTGGTTACAAATATTTCATCAGTTGTTTTCGTAGATCCACCTGCACCTGGGCTTGCATTAGGTAATGTCTATGGTGCAGATATGATTAATATTTTCACCATATCGCTTGTCGCTATAGCATTCGGGATAGGAAACATTTTTGGGAACCAAACTAAAGATACGCAGACCTTGATTGTGGTGGCGATTGGTATTGGCATGATTTCTGTGATTTTTGGTGCTTTGGGTGACTGGGGATTAGGCTCTACAAGTGTTGGAGCGCTAGTCATTGCGGCATCTTACTTTCTGGGAATGAAGCTTGTTTACGATGCGGGAAGTGACAAAGTAGAGGAAGAATCAGATGTTGATACTTCCTGGGCGAGCCAACGGCCTGCTTGGATTGGTTTTGGGCTTGCGGGTCTTGCAGTTCTTGCGGCTGCACCTGTTCTTGCCTTGAGCGCAGACGGGATTGCTGAGGCTACTGGGTTGGGGCGTAGTTTTATAGGGGTATTACTAGTCTCGATAGTCACCACTCTTCCTGAAGCATCAGTAACTGTGGCTGCAGCACTCCGCAAATCGTATGCATTGGTGATAGGTAATATTTACGGAAGTTGTGCATTTAACTTATTTGTTATTCCTATTGCGGGTTTCTTTTATACAGGTGGTCCGATACTTCAAGAAATGGATAATTCTCATTTCGTTGCAGCAGGATCAGCGATAGCATTTATGGCTACAGGGTTTTTGATAGTAATGAGCTTTAAGGTTCAGGCGATGAGTTGGCTGAGGTACGTGACTTTTGCTATCCCGCCTGCCTACGTGGGTTCACTTGCACTGGTCTACAGCCTTTCTGCAGCTTAGGTTAAAGAGAGAATTATTTGCCAACAGCTTCTTTTTGAAGCTGTTGAATAGTTTCTGCACGTACAGCTGAACGCAGTGCTAGGAGCAATGCCGTGGCTATTACAAAAGAACCAGGTATCCACATGATCAATCCTCCGATCTGCTGGTCTTCAAGTGCGCTGACGCCATAGGCGAGTGTGGTTGCGTTATAAGTTTCGTACCATGCTGCAGGCGCGAAAGTGAGGAACGAACCCAATACAAAACCAGGAACGATAGTTATAAACACATAGGGGACCTTGGCTAATTTGGAAAGGTTAGATCGTAAAGGGAAGGGGTCAATTATGTTCCACCACCATGCATACGCACCTGCTACGAATACAAAATGTTCAAAAAAATGTATGAGGTCGCTTTCAATCGCAGCTTCGAAGGCAAAAGGGAAATGCCAGATTGCTAACGATCCTATGAAGAATGGCCAGGCAATCAGCGGTTTGAAGATTAAACGCAATAAATACCTGATAGAAAGAGACGTAATTATTGGAGTTAGCACGTTTTTCCTAAGTGATTTAGGCGTTCCTCTTAAAATCGGAATGAGCGGAGCTCCTATTTGAATTGCAGGTACTGCAAAGAAAATCAAGATCATATGTTGAGTCATGTGAGCAAGGAACAATTGGCTTGAAAGATAATCAAGAGGACTTACAAGTGCTATGAATAATAATGATAGGCCTACGTAGAAGCAGGCTATTCGACCAAAATGATGAGATCTTGAGGTTTCCTTGAGAGTTTGTAGGCCTCTTGCATATAAAACTCCTGCCACTGGCACCCCGATTAAGATGACAGGGTCAGTACTCCATTTAAGCCATAGTGAGGAGTCCATAGGGTTAGGTACCTGATTCAGAGTGAAGAGCAGTAGTCAATGTGTAGTTAATCAGCAAACTTTAAGAACACCGCTAGTAACACAAACATGATGCTTACCATAATAACCATAGGTGCCACGAATATCATTAAAAAGCGATTGTCATCGAATTTGAGATGCATGAAGTACATGACTACAAGGTAAAACTTGGCAGCAGAGAGACCCAATAGGATTAGCGTCATTGCCAAGGAGCTTAACTCTAGGTAGAAAACGCCAACCTCGATTGCAGTGATGACAGCTAAAATGATCCCGATGATTACGTATTCTTTTGGTCCGGGATGACTGTGATTTTCGCTATGTGAATGCTCAGTTGCCATTCTGATGTCCTTACATAAGTCCTAATAATTGACCGGCATGTTTCGCACCTTCAGCAGTATGTCCTTCTTTGCCGTAGGCACCAATGAGGTATACCACCCCGAATATAACAATCCATACTATGTCGACAAAGTGCCAGTACAGGCCAGCAATTTCGACTTGAAGTGAATTGTCCTGACGAATTTTCCCCTTATAGGAGGAGAAGACAATTGTCCAGAGCCATATTACACCGAGAGTAACATGCGCCCCATGGAACCCCGTCATGATTAAGAAAGTACTTCCAAATAAATTGGTTTGCGGTACTAGCCCGTAGTGTTTAAATTCTGCGAATTCATACATTTGGAAACCAATAAAAATTGATCCTAATAAGGCAACTGAGACTGTCCAAAAACGGAATGAACCCATATTCCCACGTTGAATTGCAGCAAGCGCAAGGACCATTGCCAAACTGCTCATAAGAAGCACGAAAGTGCTGACGGAGGTAACAGGTATATTAAGAATTTCCTCTTGGGGGCCACTAAGAGATTGGCCAGTATAAATAAGGTGCGTAGCAATCAGCGTTCCGAAGAACATGACATCCGAACCTAAGAAAGCCCACATAAGGAGTTTTCGGTTATCGAGGCCTGTTGAGGTTCGATGATCATCTATGCCGCTAACGTATCGCATTTATTTCAATAGTTCCTTAAAAGCCATAATTTAATGTCCGGATTCCTCTGCAGTAAGTGGCTCAAAGACCCAACCATATGCACCACGAAAGAGAAGACAGCCAAAACCTACCATCACTGTAATGCCAGACCAGAAGTAATTATCATAAATCAAAAGACCTGCAGCAATCCCTGTAGCAGCGAACGCGAGTACTAAAGGCCAGTATGATGGGCTGGGCATGTGTGGCTCTCCGTGTTCTGGTAATTCTGGCGGCTCGACAACATTCGCCTCTTCATCCCACAAAGGATAAAGACTTTCTACGGTAGGCACCACCGCAAAGTTGTAATGATGCGGTGGCGATGGAATTGACCATTCCAGAGTGGCAGCTTGCCATGGGTTCATCCCCGAAGGTGCACCAGAGCGGGTAGATACGATTAAATTGTAGATCAAGACTAGAATGGACAAGGCAATAATAAATGCTCCGAAACTGACAAAAAGATTTAAATCGTCCCAATTTTGATCAGCCGTGTAGGTATAAATTCGCCGTGGCATTCCTAAGACACCAAGGATATGCATGGGCATGAAAGTGACATTAAAACCAATAAACATTAGCCAGAAATGGAGATGTCCAATTTTTTCACTCATCATCCTGCCGGTCATTTTGGGGAACCAGTAATACAGCCCTGCAGTAAGACCAAAAATGCTTCCTCCAAAAAGAACATAATGGAAGTGCGCGACAATGAAGTAGGTATCTTGTTGCTGCGTGTCTACGGGTACCGCGGCGTGCATAACTCCGCTTAGGCCACCAAGCATGAACATGCTGATAAATCCAAGGCTAAACATAAGAGGTGTCCTGTATTGAATAGTCCCTCCCCAAAGTGTTGCAAGCCAATTAAAGATTTTCACGCCCGTGGGGACACCGATAGCCATGGTTGCTGATGCAAATGCTGCAACTGCCCAAGCTCCGATTCCGGTAGTGAACATATGGTGAGCCCAAACGCCAAATCCTAGGAAAGCAATGACTGCACCTGCAAATACAATAGTGGCGTAGCCAAAAAGTGGTTTTCTTGAGAAAGTGGGAAGAATGTCAGAGACAATACCCATTGCGGGAAGAATCAAAATATAAACTTCAGGATGACCAAACACCCAGAAGAGGTGCTGCCATAGTAAAGGATCAGCTCCTGCGCCGACAGTATCAAAGAAGTTCGTGTCAAAGAAGCGGTCAAACATCAGAAGGGTAAGTGCAATCGTTAGTGGAGGGAATGCAAAAATAACCAAGAAAGAAATAATGAGAGTCATCCATGCAAATACGGGCATTCGCATCAGGGTCATGCCCGGAGCTCGAAGGTTAAGTATGGTTACAACGAAATTAAGACCCGCAGCTGTTGTGCCTATACCCATAATCTGCAAGCCAAGAACCCAGTAGTCGGTACTGGCCGATAATGTGTATTCACTAATTGTAAGGGGTGCGTACCCGAACCAGCCCATGTCAGGGAAGGCCCCCACGAAGAAGCTAAAGTTCATAAGGAGCGCACCGAACAAATACAGCCAATAACTAAATGCATTTAATCGAGGGAACGCAACGTCCCTAGCACCAATCATTAGTGGTATTAGAAAATTAAAAAATGCTGCACCGGCTGGCATGACGACCATGAATACCATAGTGGTTCCATGCATTGTGAATAATGAGTTATAAGTTCCTGCGTCCATAAAAGTACTGTCGGCAGAGGACAGCTGGACTCGCATAAGGAGGGCTTCAATCCCGCCAAGAATGAAAAATATGAAAGCGCTTATGCCATAGAGAATTCCAATTTTTTTATGATCTACCGTAGTGATCCACCCCCAGATACCTTCCGTTGATACTGGACGTTTGATTACTCCGATATTCACTAGATTTGCTAAATTCGCTGCCATTTTTCAGTAATTCTCCGCTTGTAGCCTTAGCGTTTAAGACTCTGTAAATACGCGACTACTTGATCGATTTGTGCTTCAGTCAATAAATCGGTATTAGGGTTACCTCTGTGGAAGGTGGGCATTAAGCCGCTCCCCTCTTCAGGGACAGGTTTTAGATCTCGCACATTTGAGACCCATTGCTTAAGATTTTTACTATTGTTGTCGAGGATACCGGCACCAAGAGTATTACGTTCACCAAATAAGGTTAAGTTAGGGCCGATCTTGCCCATGGCGTTAGTGCCATTAATTGCATGGCAACCTGAGCAACCACCAGCAAGCTCAAATACATTTTTGCCTAACGCTTCTACGCTTCCTGCTGCAGGTGTCACTTCTGAAGAATTCATGCTTTCTACCCACCGGTCAAATCCGCCCGTGGTATCTACGTGAACCCTGAATCGCATCAATGCGTGAGCAGAGCCACAAAATTCAGCACATTGACCGTAATAAATCCCAGGCTCAGTTGCAGTGAATTTTTCTAAAGGATTTTGACGATTAGGAACCATGTCTGTTTTTCCGACAAGCTGTGGAACCCAAAATGAGTGAATTACATTGTCAGATTCTAGGGTTATCGAGACCTGTCGCCCAACTGGGATATGAAGTTCATTAGCGGTGATTAGTTCAGAGCCATCAGGACCTAGGCCTGGATACTGAAACTCGAACCACCATTGCTTCCCCACAGCGGTAATCTCTAAGACATTAGCATCGGGCTCATCTTGTGTTTGAACTACCCATAACACGGTAGGTATAGCAATAGAAATCAAGATTAATATAGGTACTACAGTCCATGTAATTTCTAATCCTGTATGGCCATGAATCTGCTGTGCTTTTCTGCCGGGCCGGTCACGAAATTTGACAAGAATATATGCCATACCAATTAGAACGAATGCTCCCACTAGAGCAGCAGCCCAAATTACATAGATATAGATGTCGTAAATTCGTTGAGTAGAATCTGAACGTGCGACAAAAGTGTTTTGTGGGGTATCACAAGCAGCTACCAGAAGTAAAAATACTCCGGCAATGGGCACAAGAGCAAGCAAGCGATTTGCTAGGCCCCTTTTATTAGTCGTATGAGAAAGGTATTTTTTGTTGACTTGCATACTAAATTGGCACACGTTTGACTTGTTACGGATATCACAGATTGGAGGGTAAGGTCAAGCAGATATGCCTGTAGATGACCCTTTTAATAGCCTCATAAATTTTCGAAATTTGAGGTTTCAGGCCGTTGACACTTTTACCTGTAATTCCGTATACTACTTTGGCTGTCGTTAGGACTGCATGGAGTTAGCATAGAATATGACCGAGGTCGTAAGTAACACCTAAGACACTAACGGCATGGCTACCGATAATTAAGGGCGGTGGCACGCCTGAGCGGCCACCGCCTTTGCACGTTAACAAGAGAATATCGAGTGAGTACGAGCAGCAGTCCATCTGAACAGGATGGATGGGCTGCAACTTCATCATCAATTTGATGATCATTGAGCCAAGAGAATCATATCTGCATTAAGCAGATGTAAGAGTTAGGTCAAGTTATTAAGGGCCAACGGTGGATGCCTTGGCGTCAAGGGCCGATGAAGGGCGTAGCACGTCTGCGATAAGCCTCGGCTAGCTGTCAAGCAAGCTTAACCGGGGATTCCCGAATCGGGGAACCGGTCCTAGAGAAACTAGGACATCCTCAGCTGAACACATAGGCTGAGGGAGGTAACCAGGGGAACTGAAACATCTAAGTACCCTGAGGAATATAAAGCAACCGCGATTCCCTAAGTAGTGGTGAGCGAACGGGGATCAGCCTAAACCTGCAGGGTTTAGTGGCCTGAGGGCCTATACCTTGTGGGGGTTGTACGGCATATCGGCATGAGCCTCAGTGATTGCACAGAGTTACAAATCTGCTTTCTAGCTGAAGGAACCTGGAAAGGACCGCCATAGGGGGTGATAGCCCCGTAAGCGAAAGGAAGTAGACTCTGGATATGTTCGTGAGTACCACGGGACACGAGAAATCCCGTGGGAAGCTGGGGGGACCACCCTCCAAGGCTAAATACCCTTGACGACCGATAGTGTACAAGTACCGTGAGGGAAAGGTGAAAAGAACCCCTGAAGGGGAGTGAAATAGACCTGAAACCGTGGGCCTACAAGCGGTCGGAGCCTCGATTTATCGGGGTGACGGCGTGCCTATTGAAGAATGAGCCGGCGAGTTACTCCTGTGTGGCAAGGTTAAGGAATTTATACGTTCCGGAGCCGTAGCGAAAGCGAGTCTGAATAGGGCGTCCAGTCGCACGGGGTAGACCCGAAACCGGGTGAGCTAGCCATGGCCAGGGTGAAGCCTCGATAGTCTCGAGGTGGAGGCCCGAACCCGTGTACGTTGCAAAGTGCTGGGATGAGCTGTGGTTAGAGGTGAAATTCCAACCGAACCCGGAGATAGCTGGTTCTCCCCGAAATGCATTGAGGTGCAGCCTCAAGGGAGAGGAACGGAGGTAGGGCTCTGAATGGGCTAGGGGGCGCAAGCTTACTGAACCCAATCAAACTTCGAATGCCGTTCTATCTATGCCTTGGGAGTGAGACAGTGGGGGATAAGCTCCATTGTCGAAAGGGAAACAGCCCAGACCACCAATTAAGGTCCCTAAATACAGGCTAAGTGTCAAAGGAAGTATGGTCACCCAGACAACCAGGAGGTTGGCTTAGAAGCAGCCACCCTTTAAAGAGTGCGTAATAGCTCACTGGTCAAGGGACTGTGCGCCGACAATTTATCGGGGCTAAAGCCTGTTACCGAAATTGTGGCTTCCGCTTACGCGGAGGGGTAGGGGAGCGTTCTATATGCGCTGAAGTTCAACTGTAAGGTTGGGTGGAGCGTATAGAAGTGAGAATGCCGGCATGAGTAATGTGAAGATGCGTGAGAACCGCATCCGCCGAAAGTCTGAGGTTTCCTACGCAACGTCGTTCGGCGTAGGGTTAGTCGGTCCTAAGTCGAGGCCGCAAGGCGTAGACGATGGATAGCTGGTTAATATTCCAGCGCCACCCATGGATCGTTTTAAGGCTAAGGAGGGACACGGGAAGCTAGGTAGAGCGTGCCTATTGGACATGGTACGTCGGAGCCTGTAGGTGATCTCGGGATAGGAAAATCCGTTCCGAGGCTTGAGCTGAGGGGTAATGCGACTTTAGGGCTTAGCCCTAGGGAAGTCTATTGATGCTACACCGGCAAGAAAAACTTCGTAGCTAGAGTCATGGGTGTCCGTACCGCAAACCGACACTGGTGGACTGGTATAAATGTACTAAGGCGGACGAGAGAACCATCCTTAAGGAACTCGGCAAATTGACTCCGTAACTTTGGGAGAAGGAGTGCCCTGGGACGTGTACCCCCTTGCGGGAGAAGCGTTTTGGGGTCGCAGATAAGAGGCTCTGGTGACTGTTTAACAAAAACACAGGTCCCTGCTTAAGTCG
>TARA_B100000686_G_C16806734_1_pt1 | contig 34041 bp, 32 predicted proteins | sample TARA_B100000686 | Tara Oceans TARA_B100000686 (sample SAMEA2622733) | marine metagenome | biome: marine biome (ENVO:00000447); feature: marine epipelagic mixed layer (ENVO:xxxxxxxxx); material: "saline water (ENVO:00002010), including plankton (ENVO:xxxxxxxx)" | depth 150 m | reverse complement strand
CACTTTTAATTTGTTTTAAAGTTGTATTTACTGAAGATATATGATCTTCAAAATTTGGATGAGAAATATCTACAATATGCAACAAAACATCAGCTTCCTTTACTTCATCAAGGGTGCTTTTAAATGATTCAACCAACTCAGTAGGCAATTTTCTAATAAACCCTACCGTATCACTCAACAAAAAAGGCAAATTCCCGATAACAACCTTTCTCACTGTAGTGTCAAGGGTTGCAAACAATTTATTTTCAGCAAAAACCTTACTTTTTGATATTAGGTTCATCAATGTAGATTTCCCTACGTTTGTATAACCAACCAAAGCAACTCTAACTAAATTCCCTCTATTTCCCCTTTGAATTGCCATTTGTTTATCAATTGAAATCAATTTTTTTTTAAGATTAGCAATTTTATTCCTTACTATCCTTCTATCTGTTTCAATCTCTGTTTCACCTGGCCCTCTCATTCCAATGCCACCGCGCTGTCTTTCTAGATGTGTCCATAGACCTCTTAATCGGGGTAATAAATATTGATATTGAGCTAATTCAACTTGGTTTTTTGCATAACTTGTCTTTGCTCTTTGCGCGAAAATATCCAAGATTAATCCTGTTCTATCAAGAATTTTGCATTTTAAAATTTTTTCAATATTTCCTTGTTGAGTTGGTGTTAATTCATCATCAAAAACTACAGTAGTGATTTTTTCTTCTTGACAAAAAATTGTGATTTCTTCCATTTTTCCAGAACCAATAAAAGTGCTAGGATTTGGAATATTCATTTTTTGAGTATATCTCTTAACAACTTTTCCCCCAGCAGTAACAGCTAAAAACTCTAATTCATCTAAATATTCTTTTGATTGATTTAAATCCTGTTCTGAAGTTATAATACCGACTAAAATGGTCTTTTCAAAAATCAGTGACTTTTGTTCAATCATTTTATTTCTTCCAATTTTTTAAATGAATATTTTTTCCATCAAATTCAGCATAACTAAAATGTGAAATCCAATCTCCCAAATTTAAATATAATGATTTTCCTATTGGAAAAGTCAATGGAAGATGACTATGCCCAAACAAATAGTAATTCCTTGACTTTTGGTTTTGCTTTTTTAGAACATATTGACAAATCATGTCTTTTTCTAATCCATTAAAACTTTTTTGATTTTGATTCTTTTTGTTGAAACCTTTAAGTGAAATATATTTAGCTAGTCTTATACCAATATCTGGATGAAGCCAACGATATATAAACTTTGAGACTGGATGTACAAAAACTTTTTTCATAATCTTATATCCAATATCTCCAGGGCCTAATCCGTCTCCATGTCCAATTAAAAATAATTTTCCATTAATATTAAACTCTTGGGGCTCATAAAAAACAGTTATTCCTAACTCTGATTTAAAATAATCTCCCAACCAAAGATCATGATTGCCAACAAAAAAATAGATTGGTAATCCGTTATCAGTCAAAGCTGCAAGTTTTCCAAGGATTCTAACAAATCCTTTGGGAACGACTCTTTTATATTCAAACCAAAAGTCAAAAAGATCTCCAACTATAAATAAAGCTCCAGCATTTTTCTTAATAAAATTTATCCAATTCAAAAACTTCTTTTCCCTTAATTTGCTTTCCTTTAAATTTGGAGCACCAAAGTGAAGATCAGATACAAAAAAAATCTTTTTTGTCTTTGAAAATGTTAAATTATTCATTTCAACAAATATAGGAAAGCTTATTTATTAAGTGCTTGTTTCAAGTCATCTATCAAATCTTTTTCATCCTCTATTCCAATACTTAATCTAATCAGAGAGTCAAGCACGCCACTCTTTTCCCTTATTTCTTTTGGTATAGACGCATGAGTCATACTAGCAGGATGTCCAGATAAACTTTCTACACCTCCTAAAGATTCTGCCAATGTAAAAATATTTAACTTTTTAATAATTTTTATTGAGTCTTTATAATTGGCTTCTTTTGGAATAAATGATATCATAGCTCCAAAATCTTTCATTTGCTGTTTAGCAATATTATAATTCGGATTTGATCTAAACCCAGGCCAAAAAACTTTATCTATTCTTGGGTGTTTATTTAAAAATTGTGCGATTTTTTTTCCATTATAGCAATGACGTTCCATACGAACAGAAAGTGTTTTAATTCCTCTTAATGTTAAAAAGCAATCCATAGGCCCAGGAACTGCTCCACTTGCATTTTGAATGAAAGCAAGTTTTTCAGCTAAATCATCTGAGTTGACAATTATTGCCCCTAAAATTACATCACTATGTCCAGCAATATATTTTGTAGCTGAATGCATTACAATATCAGCTCCAAGTAAAAGTGGATTCTGCAAATAAGGAGAAGCAAAAGTGTTGTCTACCGCCAAAATTATTTTTTTTTCCCTTACAATAGACCTTATTGCCTTTATATCAATTATATTCATCATTGGATTAGTTGGTGTTTCAACCCAAATCAATTTAGTCCTATTATTAATTTTAGATTTTAATTCATTAATGTTTCGTAAATCCAAAAAATGAGATTTAAATTTGAACTTATTGAAAATCTTAGTTAAAAGTCTAAATGATCCTCCATATAAGTCATTTGATGCAATTATTTCATCACCTGAATTCAATAATTTTAATATTGCGTCCATAGCGGCTAAGCCTGAAGCAAAAACAAGTCCATGCCTTCCACTTTCAATACTTGCTAAAGAATTTTCTAATGCTGTTCTAGTTGGATTATGGGTTCTGCTATATTCATACCCTTTATGATTTCCTGGGCTTGTTTGAGCATATGTTGAAGTTTGATAAATGGGAGGAATAACTGCTCCATAGCCCTTCTCAATAGATTGACCACCATGTATAACCCTAGAATTAAATCTTAACTTTTTTTTCATTTGGTTAATCTTGTAACAAATGTATTTGATTTTAAAATAATATCCATTTGATGTTACTAAAATATATTTTCTTTGCAATTATAATCATTACAATATATATGTAAAATAGATCTTGATGGATAAAAAAAAGCTTATTGCATTAATTGCAGCGTTTACTGCTACAACGATATATGGTTTAAATCATACAATTGCAAAAGAAGTAATGCCGCATTATATAGGTGGTTTTGGGTTTATTCAGCTAAGAGTAATGGGGGCAGGATTTCTTTTTTTTATATGTGGGTTTTTTGTTCCAAGACAAAAGATAGATACTTCAGATTATCTTCGATTATTTTTTGCTGCATTATTAGGAATGTGTATAAATATGTTAATGTTTTTTAAAGGCTTAGAGTTATCCACTCCTATTAATAGTAGTGTTATTATAACATTAACGCCTGTTATTGTTCTTGTCCTTTCATATATTTTTTTGGGAGAACAAATTAGTTTAAAGAAGCTACTTGGAATAGCAATAGGATTTACTGGAGCAATTGTGTTAATAGTTTATGGTAAAAAAGTTAGTCTTAATGCTCCCAATGCTACACTAGGCAATATTATGTTTTTGATAAATGCATCCGCTTTTGCTGGTTATTTAGTTTTATCAAAGCCTCTAACCCAAAAATATCATACAATTGTTTTGATGAAATGGATGTTTTTGATTGGAATTATATTTACATTTCCAGTAACATTTACTGAATTTCAAAAAGTTGAATGGACTACTCTTCCTTTTGATGCAATTTGGAGGATGTGTTTTGTTGTAATAGGAACAACTTTTTTAACATATATGCTTAATATTTTTGCACTAAAAACATTACCCGCATCCACAATAGGTGCAATAATTTATTTACAACCATTAATAGCTATTTTATATGCTATAATTTCTGGAAATGACTCATTAGATTTTGTTAAATGCTTTGCCATGCTACTAGTTTTTTGTGGAGTTAGTTTAGCTGCATCAAAAAACAAAGACCAAAAATGATTTCATTACTTTTGAATCAAATTTAAGGTATGAAAAAAAAATATTTTTCTTTTTTGCTGATTACACTTATCATTTATGCATGTGAATATTCGAGTAATAAAACATCAACAAATGTTGTAAATGAAAACAAACAAGCTATAGAAAAAGAAATAACTATAATCTTAAATTCAGATGACTTAATGAAATTCGATCAAAATATTTTAATAGTAAAAACTGGACAAAAAATTGCTTTAACATTGAATCATTCCGGTAGATTAAATAAATCTTTAATGGGTCATAATTTCGTTTTACTAAAGAAGGATGTTGATATAACAGATTTTGCTGAAAGAGCTATTAAAGCAACCGAAAACGAGTATATACCTGAGGGAGATGAAACAATAGCTTACACAAAACTTATTGGAGGGGGTGAAAGCGATACAATCACTTTTGATGCTCCAGAGAAAGGGGTCTATACATATATTTGTTCATTTCCAGGACACTATTTGATGATGAGAGGTAAATTTATTGTTAATTAAAACTTTATATATATAAAATATATTAAGGCTTACTACTAATACCAAGCCTTGCCACCTGTTGTTTCCTCAAGATTAACACAACCCTTTTGATTACCTGGAATTGGTCTAAAAACCATACCATTATTAGCAATGAGTTCATTATGAAACCTAAATGCTCTTACACCCCATTCTCTGATATTTTTAGTCGCTAAAAATGACATCGCTTCTTCCAAAATTAAATTATCTTCTTTTTGTGATAATTTAGATTCATAATTATCTATTAAATTTTTCCACTTATTTATTTCGGAATCTTCTGCTAATAGAAATTTTTTTAATTGATTTTCATAATCATTGTAGGTTAATTTAGAAATCTCTGATTTTACACTTGATTTTATAGTGTTATTGATCAAAGAATCAATGAAAATTAAAACATCTGTTTTGTTTTTTTTGTCTATGACTAAAAAAGCATGAGCATCTATATATCTAATTAAGTTAAGCTCTGATGCGCTTGGCAAATCATTAGTTTTAGGAATAATTATATCTAAAAAATTAGATATCACCTTTATTTGATTATTTGAAAAGAAATTAGGCTTCCATTCACTCTCACTTTGACAACTTTCAAATAAAGCGGCTATTGTTGGAGTCATAGAAATCGATCCAATTGAAAGACCTATGTTCTTTATTGCATTTCTTCTATTCATAATTATGATTATAAATTCATTTTTTTTAATTCACCAACTGCATGATTAGCAGCCCTTGCAGTTAAAGCCATATATGTTATAGATGGATTTGTGCATCCAGATGAGGTCATACATGAACCATCAGTCACATAAACATTTGGGACAGAATGAATTTGATTATTGCTATTAAGTACAGATGTTTTAGGATCATTTCCCATCCTTGCAGTTCCCATTTCATGTATTCCTAGACCTACATTATAATTGTATTCATGTCCTTTGACATTTTTAAATCCTGCAATTTCTAACATTTCAATAGCTTGTTGTTTCATGTCTTTTCTCATATTAATTTCATTTTCTCTGATTGATGCATCAAACGTTACTGTCGGTAATTCCCATTTATCCAATTTACTGTAATCTAAAATCATCTGGTTGTCGTGATAAGGAAGCATTTCTCCAAAACCTCCTAAACTAATTCCCCAATCACCAGGTTTAAGAATTGCTTTTTTAAATTCTGGTCCATAGGCCATTTCTTTAGTATATTCCCGCCATGTTCCTCTACTACCTCCTCCCTGGTAACCATAGCCTCTTATAAAATCTTTTTGATCAGTTTTACCTCCTAAATTTCTAAATCTTGGAAGATAATGTCCGTTAGGCCTATTCCCTACATAATATTTTTCCTTATGGTTATAAGATACTCCACTAGCTCCAATTCGAAAATGATGATCCATTAAATTATGGCCTAATTCACCAGAATCATTTCCCATTCCATTTGGAAATCTGTCAGATTTTGATTGCATTAAGATACTTGTTGAGGACACTGTTGATGCACAAATAAAAATTACTTTAGCTTTATAATCTATGCTTTCATTGGTTTCTGAATCTATAACTCTAACTCCAATAGCTCTTTTTTTGTTGGCATCATATATAATTTCATGAACAATAGAGTTAGGTCTTAATGTCATATTACCAGTTTCTTCAGCAGCAGGAAGAGTTGAAGAATTCGAGCTAAAATATCCTCCATAAGGACATCCTCTTCTACATTTATTTCTATACTGACATGTTACTCTGCCTAAACCTGGTTTTGTTCCCTCTGTAATATGAGCAACTCTACCTATTGTCAGTGTTCGATCATCATAGTTTTTTTCAAGAGCCCTTCTTAAATCTTTCTCAACACAGAACATTTCCATAGGTTTTAAAAACTTTCCATCTGGAAGTTGAGGTAGCCCTAATTTTTCCCCGCTTATTCCTATATATTCTTCAACATAATCATACCATGGAGCAATATCTTTATACCTGATTGGCCAATCAACGGCAATTCCTTCTTTTAAATTTGCCTCAAAATCTATCTCACTAAAACGATACACCTGTCTCCCCCAAAGCAATGATCTTCCGCCAACATGATAACCTCTAATCCAATCAAAAGGTTTAGTTTCATTATAAGGATGTTCAATATCATCAACAAATAAATGTTTTGTAGACTCAGTATTAACATATCCAGTTCTACTTTGTTTAGGCTGCCGTTCTCTAATTTTTTGAGTAATAACATCTCCTGCTGGGTAATCCCAATGTTGATCATTCATTGTAGTATAGTCCTCTACATGTTTCAACATTCTGCCTCTTTCAAGGACAAGTGTCTTTAGTCCTTTTTCACATAATTCTTTTGCTGCCCATCCACCACTAACTCCAGTTCCAATAACAATCGCATCATATTTTGTTTGATCCATATTTTAACTTTATTCTGATAATTTATAAATTTATTTCAATGTATTACGAATTCCTTAAATATCAAAGTTTTTTCAAATCCTTCAATTTTAATTACTTTTAAAGGAATAATTTTTTTTATGAATAGAAAAAGATTTTTAAATAGGATAACATATGCTGGACTTGGACTTACTGCAATAGGGTTCTCTTCATGTAGAAATGATGTTAAAAAAGAAATTAGTGCTAAAAATGCAAAGAAACCCTTTTTTAAATTATCTCTTGCTCAATGGTCAATTCATAATATGATAGCTAAAGGAGAAATTTCCCCATACTCATTTGCTGAAATTGCAAAAAAATGGGGTTTTGAAGGTCTCGAGTATGTAAATAGTTTATATCAGGATATCATGAAATCTACAAACAAAAATGAAGAATTAAAGAGTTTTGTTTCAAAAAATAATGCCTTAGCATTAGAACACAATTTAAATAATTTATTAATTATGATTGATGATGAAGGAAATTTGTCAGATTCAAATAAAAGTGCTCGGGTTTTAGCTATTGAAAACCATAAACCTTGGGTTGAAGCTGCTAGTAAAATGGGATGTCACTCTATAAGAGTAAATCTGCATGGAAGCACTAACAATATTGATGCATGGAAAGAAACATCTAAAGAAAGTCTTACTGAATTATCTGATTTCGCTATGAATTATAAGATCAATATAATCGTTGAAAATCATGGCGGGTTCTCCTCTAATGCTGATTTTTTAATGGAAGTAATAAATGGCGTTAATAAAGAGAACTGCGGAACATTACCAGACTTTGGTAATTTTTGTATTTCAGGAAAATGGGGATCTAGTTCTGGTGAATGTGATAATGAATATGACAAATATCTTGGAGTTAAAAAGCTAATGCCAAAAGCATTTGCTGTTAGTGCAAAATCATATGATTTTGATGATGAAGGATATGAAAAAAATATAGACTATAAAAGAATGTTAGATATAGTAAAAGCTGCCAACTATTCTGGTTATATTGGTGTAGAGTATGAAGGAAGCAGACTTTCTGAAAAGAATGGAACTATTGCTACTAAAGATCTATTATTAAAAATTGAATAAATAATCAAAATACTATGAAAATTAAAACTAAAGTTCAATTATCTTTTATGATGTTTCTTGAATTTTTTATTTGGGGAGGATGGTTTGTTACAATGGGAACATTTCTTTCTCAATCTTTTAATGCAAGTGGGTATCAGCTTGGTCTAGCATATGAAACACAATCTATAGGGGCAATAATTGCTCCTTTTATAATTGGTTTAATTGCTGACCGGTATTTTTCAGCACAAAAAATTCTTGGATTTTTACATATTATTGGAGGTATACTATTGTATTTAGCAGGAAATTCTGATGACTTCTTGTCATTCTATCCATTTGTCTTAATCTATATGATACTTTATATGCCTACTCTAGCTTTAGTCAATTCTGTTGCCTTTCGTCAAATGGAGGATCCCTCTAAGGAATTCCCTCCAATTAGAGTTTTTGGAACTATTGGTTGGATAATTGCTGGCTTAATAATTGGATTTTTAGGGTGGGAGTCTCAAGAAATTCTAGAATACACATTTTATTTGACTGCATCGGCTTCTGCTCTTCTTGGAATTTTTAGTTTCACTTTACCTGACACCCCGCCTACTGCAAAAAAAGGAGACTATAGTATTAGTAAAATTTTAGGACTAGATGCTTTATCTCTTTTAAAAGACAAGAAATATTTAATCTTTTTTATAGCTTCCATCTTAATTTGTATTCCTTTAGCATTTTATTATCAACATGCAAATCAATTTTTAAACGAACTTGGAATGCCTAGGGCCGCAGCTGTCATGACACTGGGTCAAATTTCGGAAGCTCTTTTTATATTATTACTGCCAATTTTTTTAAAACGATATGGTATTAAAACCACATTAATTGTTGGGATGCTTGCATGGGTTATAAGGTATCTTTTATTTGCGTATGGTGATGTTGGTGAATTAGCATGGATGTTAATTTTTGGTGTAATACTTCATGGGATTTGCTATGACTTCTTTTTTGTTTCAGGTCAAATATATACTGATTACAAAGCTGGAGATCAATATAAGAGCTCGGCTCAAGGTCTAATAACTTTAGCTACTTATGGTTTAGGTATGCTAATAGGTTTCAGGTTAGCCGCGTATATTACAGATCAATACGTTATTGATATTGGGCATAATTGGACAGAAATTTGGCTGATTCCATCTGGCTTTGCATTTTTTGTTTTACTAATTTTTATTATGTCATTTAAAAATGAAACTATAAAACTAAAAGAATGAGTAAAATTAGATTAGGTATTCTTGGAGGAGGTGCGGATTCACTTATAGGTATTGTGCATAGGGTTGCCTCACAAATGTTTGATAGTTTTGAGTTAGTCGGTGGAGTTTTTAATCCCAATTTTAAGGCCAGCAAAAAATTTGCAAAAAAAATTGACCTTCCATTAAATAGGATATATAAAGATGTTGATGAATTAATAAATAAAGAAGATGAACTACCTGAAGATAAAAGAATGCAAGTAGTCTCTGTTTTGACTCCAAATTTTTTACATTTTACAATGGCAAAAAAATTGTTAGAAAATGGGTATAATGTTATTTGTGAAAAACCACTAACTACAACATATCAAGAAGCTATTCAGTTAGGTAGACTTCAAAAAGAAAATAAATCTGTTTTTGCTGTTGCCTATACATATACAGGTTATCCAATGATTCGTCAAATGAAACAAATGATTGCCGATAATATTATTGGAAAAATTCAAAAAGTTGATCTTCAATATTATCAAGGATGGATTAACCCTTTTATACATGATTATGATAAAAGAAAAAAGGTTTGGAGACTAAACCCTGAAAAATCAGGTATAAGTTGTTGTATAGGTGATATTGGCACACATGCTTTTCAAATGTTAGAGTATGTTAGTGGACTTAAAGTGAATTCATTGCTTTCTGATCTTAACTATCTTTATGATGAAAACAAAATGGATGTTGATGGAACTATACTAGTTAGATTAAATAATGGTAGTAAAGGTGTTATTCGTACAAGTCAAATTGCTACAGGAGAGGAAAATAATTTAACTGTTGCAATCTATGGCATGCAAGGAAGTCTCAAGTGGGAGCAAGAAAACCCAAACTATTTATATCATCTTAATCAGGATCGTCCATATCAAACTCTAAAAAAAGGTAATGTATATAACTCTGATATTGCTGAAGATAGTGTAAAAATTCCAGCTGGTCATCCAGAAGGAATTTTTGATGCAATGGGCAACATTTACAAAGGAGTAGCTAAAGCAATTAATAATGAAAATGCTTTTGAAGGAGAATATCCAGAAATAAATGATGGAATTAGAGGAATGTTGTTTATTGAAAAGGTTATTAACTCTCATAAACAAGGAAATAAATGGGTTAAACTATAAAATAATTTAAATTGAAAACGATAAAAGGTCCAGCTATTTTTTTAGCACAATTTGTAGATAACAAGTCTCCTTTTAACTCACTTGAAGGTATGTGTAAGTGGGCATCAGAAATGGGGTATAAAGGTATTCAGATTCCAACATGGGAAAGTTTTCTTATTGATCTTGATAAAGCAGCTGAAAGTAAAAATTACTGTGATGAATTAAGAGGAATTGTTGAAAGTTATAATCTTGAAATAACAGAACTTTCTACCCATTTGCAAGGGCAGCTTGTTGCTGTTCATCAGGCATATGACTTAATGTTTGACAACTTTGCTCCAGACAAGTATAAGAATAATCCTAAAGCTAGAACAGAATGGGCTATTTCAACAGTTAAAAAAGCAGCTACTGCTAGTAAAAATCTCGGATTAAAAACACATGCTACATTTTCAGGGGCACTTTTATGGCACACTTGGCATCCGTGGCCCCAAAGACCCGAAGGTTTGGTTGAAATGGGTTTTAAAGAATTAGCTAATCGCTGGATGCCTATTTTAAATCATTTTGATAAAGAAGGGGTAGATGTGTGTTATGAAATTCATCCTGGTGAAGATTTACATGATGGTGTCACTTTTGAAAGATTTTTAGAAGCAACAAAAAATCATAAAAGAGTTAAGATCCTCTATGATCCAAGTCACTTTGTTTTACAGCAACTTGACTATATAGAGTATATTGACCACTACCATGAGTTTATTAAATCTTTTCATGTAAAGGATTCTGAATTTAGACCAAATGGAAAAAAAGGAATGTTTGGAGGATATAATGATTGGATTGATAGAGCAGGAAGATATCGTTCGCCTGGAGATGGTCAAATTGATTTTAAACAAATTTTTAGCAAACTTACTGAATATGGTTGCGATTTATGGGCTGTAATGGAGTGGGAATGCTGTATAAAGAGTCCTGAGCAAGGAGCAAAAGAAGGTGCCGAATTTATAAAAAAGCATATTATTGAATCTACTCAAAAAACTTTTGATGATTTTGCTGGAGGGGAAATTGATAAAAACAAACTAAAAAAAATTTTAAATATATAATATCATGAAAAACATTATTTTATCCTTAGCTATCATTTTGATAAGCTGTAAAGAAACAACTAAAGAAAAACAGAAAATAGAGTTGGATAATAAAGCTGAAAAAGCAACTAGCAATGACTGGGTGTACTTATTTGATGGAGAAACTTTTAATGGATGGCATCAATACAATAAAAAAGAAATGAGCCCTGCATGGTCTATTAAAGATGGTGCGATGACTTTCTCTCCTTTAGAAAAAAACTATGGAGGCTCCCATGATATTATAACTGATAATTCATTTACAAACTTTATACTCTCATTGGAATGGAAAATTTCTAAAAATGGAAATAGTGGGATATTTTGGAGTGTTAAAGAGGACCCTAAATACTATGCCCCATATCAATCTGGACCAGAGATTCAAGTTTTAGATAATGATGGGCATCCAGATGCGTTTATTAAACCAAAATTTCATCAAGCTGGAGCTCTTTATGACCTTGTTGAGCCTAAATCTGATGTGTGTAATCCTGCTGAAAACTGGAATCATGTACTGTTAGAAATTAACCATAATAAAAATCAAGGAAGTGTAAAATTGAATGGAACAGAAATAGTTGCTTTTCCAGTAAATGGAAAAGAGTGGCAAGATTTACTGATTGGCTCTAAATTTGAATCTAAAGAATTTAAAGACCTTGGCATTTATCAAACTGGACATATTGGCCTACAAGATCATGGTGATATTGTGTCTTTCCGAAATATTAAAATTCGTGAGATTGAATAATAAGTATGATTGAATCTATGACAGGTTTCGGTAAAAGCGAAATTTCATTAAAAGAAAAAACAATATTTATTGAATTACGTTCTTTAAATAGTAAAAATTTAGAAATAAATTCTAGTATTCCCAGTAAATATAAATCTTTAGAACCTGAAATTAGAAAAGCTATTTCAAAAAATATTAAAAGGGGTAAACTAGACTTGTATATAAGAGTTGCAAATAATAGAAGTCTAAGTGAAACTTCAATTGATAAAAATGTCGTTAATCAATATTTGAAGGAACTTAAGAGTATTGTCGATGTGTCAGAATCTAAGCTTTTACCAATTGCAATGAGACTACCTGAAAGTTTTAAAACCAAAAAACAATTTGTTAATCAAATAGAAAAAAAATCAATATTAGTTATCGTTAATAGAGCAATAAAGGATTTAAAAAAATTTAGGATTAAAGAAGGAAAAGAGCTATTTAAAGACTTTAGAAAGAGGCTTAAGTTAATTGAAAAAAAAATAGATTTAATCCCTAAAATAGATTTTAATCGAATAAAGAGAATCAAACAAAAACTTAATTCATCTCTTTTTGAAATAAATTTAAAAGTAGATAGAAATCGTTTTGAGCAAGAATTAATATATTATCTTGAAAAACTTGATATAACTGAAGAAAAAGTAAGGCTCAAATCACACATTAAATATTTTGTTGAGACTCTCAATCATAAAGAATCTCAAGGCAAAAAACTTGGTTTTATAACTCAAGAAATAGTAAGAGAGATAAATACAATAGGTTCAAAGGCTAATGATGTCAAATTACAAAAGCTTGTTGTACAAGTTAAAAATGAATTAGAAAAAATTAAGGAACAACTTCTAAACGTTCTGTAGTGAAAAAAAATAAGATGATTGTTGTATCAGCTCCATCAGGTGCAGGAAAAACTACTTTAGTTAAATATTTACTATCGAAAATTCCCAATCTAGGGTTTTCAGTTTCTGCTACATCTAGACCTCAAAGGAATAAAGAAGTCAATGGAAAAGACTACCATTTTTTTTCAAAAAATTCTTTTGAAGATAAAATTCGAAATGAAGAATTCATAGAATATGAAGAAGTTTATCCAGGTGTTTATTATGGCACTTTAAGGTCTGAAGTAGAAAAACTATTAAATGATAATAAAATTGTTGTTTATGATATTGATGCTATAGGAGGGTTGAATATAAAAAAACTATATCCTGATAAAACTTTGGCAATATTTATTAAACCTCCAACTATTAAAGATTTAAAAGAACGACTTATTAAAAGAAAAACTGATAGTATTAAAGAAATTGAAAATCGTTTGTCTAAATCAAAATTTGAAATATCTCTTGCAAAACAGTACGATGAAATTATAATTAATGATAATTTGGAATCCTCAAAAATAAAGATTGAAGAAATTGTATCTGAATTTATTTTTAGCTAAATGGAAAAAGTTGGTCTTTTATTTGGCTCATTCAACCCTGTCCATAATGGGCATATAGAAATAGCAAAGTTTTTTTTAAATAAAAGTGAAATTGATAAAATCATTTTTGTTGTAACTCCTAATAATCCTTTTAAGTCAAAAGATAAATCAATGAATTTTTCCAAGAGGCTTAAGACTGTTATTTTAGCCTGTAATTCCATTAAAAACTCAAAGATAAAAGCTTCAGACATTGAGTTTTCAATAAAAGAACCAAATTATACATATAAAACATTAAGATTATTTAGAGAAAATAATCCAGGAACAGAATTTGTTCTTTTAATGGGAGAAGACTTATTGCTAAATTTTGATCAATGGAAAAAGTATCAAGAAATTTTAACCAATCACTTTATCTATATTTATCCAAGAAATCATTCTAAAGAAATTATTCCGGAAATAATAAAACATAGAAAAATAATTTTCTTTGATGCTCCAAAAATGAAAGTTTCAAGTTCTCTTGTAAGAGAAAATATATTAAATGGAAAGTCCATAAATAATTTAGTCCCAAAAGAAGTGTTTGATTTTATAATAAAAGATAGATTATATAAATGCTAAAGCTTATCAATAATTTTAGATAGAGCTATTGCAGTCTCTTTCCTAGAGAACTTTAATATTGGAGTCTTGCTATTTCTTAGTTTGACACCTTTATTCCATTTATTATAATTATTTAAAATAAAAGATGTAATTAAGGGGATTTCAGTTGATTCAAATGTTGAATTTAATTTTTGCTTAGACAACAAATTAGCAGCTTCACTATTACAATCACCAATCATTAATATAGGCTTACATGTAGCCATATATTCAAGTGTTTTTCCAGACAACATTGTTGATTTCCCTTGTTGAATATATAGGAAGTTAATTAAAAGATTAGCTTGATACATTAAATTAATAGCATCAATATGAGACAAATAGCCTCTATAATCAGTCTCCATAATTTTGTTAAATTCTTTCAAAATTTCAGGTGCAATTTCTCCAGAAAGAATTATTTTTATTTTAGCTTTTGGATTAATTGATTTAAACTTATTAATAGACTTAAGTAAAGACTTATAGGGATGATTACTAGTCAATAATCCTGTAAATACTAATTGAAATTTTTTTGTTGAAATTTCTTTTTTATTATAAAATAACTTTTCGTCATATCCATTGTAAATTTTAAAAAAATTTTGTTTTACACTTATTTTAGATTGCAATTTTTCATGAAAATTTTTAGAAACAGTAGTTAATATGCCATCTGCTTTCAATAAAACATTAGATTCTAAGGATAAGTCTTTATTAATGGAAAAAGGAAATCTGTGGAATGACTTTAGATAAAATAGCTCTCCCCAAGGATCCCTAAAATCAGCTAGCCAATTAATCTCCATTTTTGATTTTACATATAGTCCTACTAAATGAGTAGAGTGAGGAGGGCCAGTAGTAATTAAAGTTCGAATCTTATTTTTTTTTATTATCTCTAAGGCAATTTTTTTGCTTTTTTCAGCCCATCCTACTCTAGCGTCTGGAATAAAAAAGTTTCCTCTAATAAAACCAGCAAAGTAATCTAATAGTCCACTTTTCTTATATTCACCTTGGGGAATTACATCCTTTTTATTTTTAAAACTTTTTATTCTAGAATAAAGGTTTACCCAACTAAATGATTTTACAAAATATGTTGGTAGATCCTTTACATGTTCGTTGAATGAATCATCTAGAATTGGATATGAAGCATTTTTTGAATTTATAGTTAAAATGATGGGTGAATAGCCTAATTCTTTAAGATTTTTTGCAAAATAAACCCAACGTTGAACTCCTGATCCACCAGATGGAGGCCAATAATATGTAATGATAAGAATTCGATTTTTAACCATAAGTTCTAAGGTAAAAAAACTAGATAATAATATCTTTAATTAGATTTCCAAAGTGGAACGGAAGAACAAGCTTCTCCATAAGAGATTTTTTTTGCTATCCCTTGAAGTTTTTCAATTAAAAAACCATAAGCAGAATCAGGTATTTTAGGGTCACTACAGCCTTTTAAAATAATGGCTTTATCTTTATATATTTTAAAATCCATTTTATCAATAACTTCTTTAAAAAGAATTGTTTCCAAGTTTTCCATACTGCCAATTATAACTTTTTTTGCATATGGATTTATTGAGCTTATAATCAATAGTTTAGTCCAAGAAGGAAGAATTACTTCTGAAGTACAATTAATTGCAACAAATTTATTTGAAAATTTATTCCAGTTATAATCTCTTATGAAATCTCTAATTTTCTTTTCCCTTACAATCAATTCGTTTTCTAGCAAAATATTAAGATCAAAAAATTCTCTTTGTCCTTTTAAACGAAGCTCTTCCAAATTAATTGTAATTAATGGGCTATTAGATACTCTATTTACTATATTATTCTTCATAATTTCTATAATAATCCAAGCTCTAGTTTCGCTTCATCACTAATTAGATTTTTTGACCAAGGAGGATCAAAAGTTATTTCAACCTTAGCGCTTTTAACCTCATTAATAGACATAATTTTTTCCTCAACTTCAACAGGAAGAGTTTCAGCAACAGGGCAATTTGGTGTTGTAAGTGTCATTATTATTTTAACTTCAAATTTTTCATTAACAAGTACATCATATATAAGGCCTAATTCATATATGTCTACCGGTATCTCAGGATCAAAAATAGTTTTAAGCACTCTTACTATTTTATCACCTATATCCTTAGTGTTAATTTCATTTTCCATAATTCTCTACGCTAATTTAGTCCTAAATGCAATTGCATACATCTTTATTTGTTTAATCATTGAGGATAAGCCATTTGCTCTTGTAGGTGAAAGATGTTCCTTTAGACCTAAAACATCGATAAAATCAGTGTTAGCATCTATAATGTTAGATGGGTGTTGATTAGAAAATACTCTAAGTAAGATAGCAATTATCCCTTTAGTTATAATCGCATCACTATCTGCAGTATATATTATTTTATTACCAACCAATTCAGCATTTAACCAAACTTTACTTTGACAACCGCTAATAAGATAATTGTCAATTTTATACTTTTTATTAATTAAAGTTAGTGATTTTCCTAGCTCAATAATATATTCATAACGTTGAGTCCAATCACTAAAAATATTAAACTCTTCAATTATTTCTTGTTGAATTTCAGAAATAGTTTTCATATGTAAATTATTGCAACATTTTTGTTGCTCTTATTAAAGAATCAACCATAATATCAATTTCTTCTTTGGTATTGTAAAAAGAAAAAGACACCCTAATAGTTCCTGGAATTTTGTAATAATCTATTATTGGTTGTGCACAGTGATGTCCAGTTCTAACTGCAATTCCAAACTTATCCAAAATAGCTCCTAAATCATAAGGATGTAATTTTCCAATATTAAATGAAATAATAGCTGTTTTATCTTTCGCCTTACCATAAATTTTTAAATCTTTTATTTTATCTAACTCTTTAGTTGCATATTCCATAAGTTCTTTTTCATAAGAATTAATATTATTAAGTCCTATAGAGTTGGTATAATTTATTGCTTCTCCAAAACCAATAACTCCAGCTATATTAGGAGTTCCTGGCTCAAATTTATGTGGAAGTTCTGCATAAGTTGTTTTTTTAAATGTAACTTGATGAATCATCTCACCACCACCATGATATAGAGAAAGCTCATTCAGTAATCTTTCCTTTCCATAAAGCATTCCAACACCAGTAGGACCATATAATTTGTGACTAGATGCTACATAGTAATCAATGTCTAATGCTTGAAAATCTATTTTAAAATGTGGTGCTGCTTGTGCTCCATCGATAATAACTTTAGCATTAAAAGAGTGTGAGATTGATAAAATTGATTCTATTGGATTTACAGTTCCAAGTGCGTTAGAAACATGGGTAATAACGACAAGCTTTGTTTTTTTAGAACACATTGACTTAAATTTATCCAAAACAAGAACTCCATCTTCATTTATTGGAGCAATTTTCAAAATTGCTCCAGTTCTTTCACAAAGCATTTGCCAAGGAACAATATTTGAATGATGCTCCATTTCGGAAATAATTATTTCATCCCCCTTCTTTAATATTTTTGTGTACCCCAAAGCAATAATATTAATACTATGGGTAGCTCCAGATGTAAAAATTATCTCATAAGGACGACTTGCATTAAAATGTAATTGAATTGTTTTCCGAGCATTCTCATATGCTTCAGTTGCTTTTTGACTAAGAAAATGAACACCTCTATGGATATTTGAGTTATAACCAAGATAATAATTACTAATCTTATCAATTACTATTTGCGGCGTTTGAGAAGTAGCTGCATTATCAAAATAAATTAATTCTTTTCCATTAATTTTTTGATTTAAGATTGGAAAATCAGCGCGTATTTTTTGAATATTTATCATTATAAATCGAACCCAAGATTAACCCCAAGTTTATTTGCAATTAAAGACTTAATCCTTTTTTTAACAACAGGTAACTGAACTCCATTTAAAATATTATTTGCAAAGGCATAAGTCAAAAGAGCTTTAGCATCATCTTTTGGCACACCTCTTGATCTTAAATAGAAAAGAGCCTCTTTATCAAGTTGTCCAACTGTACATCCATGAGAACATTTTACATCATCTGCAAAAATTTCAAGTTGTGGTTTTGCATTAACAGTTGCCATATCATCTAATAATAAATTGTTGCTTTGTTGGAAAGCATTTGTTTTTTGAGCTAAGCCTTCAACAAAAATTTTCCCATTAAAAATCCCTTTAGATTTGTCAGAAAAAATTCCTTTATACTCTTGAAAACTTTCACAATTAGGCTGAGAATGATTAACGAGGGTATAGTGGTCTATGTGCTCCTCTCCATTTAAAATAGTTACTCCCTTTAAAGTAGAATTTATTCTTTGACCTGAATGATGAAAGTTTAGATTATTTCTAACTATTTTCCCTCCTAATGAAAAAGTATGAATAGAGGCAGTACTATTTTTTTCTTGTAAAAGGTAGGTGTTGTCAATCAAAGATGAAGTGTTAAGATCATTCTGAATTTTATAATAATCTAATAAAGCCTCTTTATTTACAAAAATTTCTGTGACACTATTTGTTACTACATCATGCGGTTTCAAACTTTGATGTCTCTCAATTATTTGTGCCTGAGAATTATTATCCAAAACAATTAAATTTCTAGGCTGTAACCAAATAGATTTTTCTTTTCCTGTTGAAAAATGAATTATTTCTATTGGTTTTTCTGAAACTATATCTTTTGGTATATATATATATGCTCCTTCTCTAGTGTAAGAAGTATTTAAAGCTGTTAAACTATCATCAATTTTAGCAACACTTCCAAAATAAGAATCAATAATCCTTCTGTATTTATATTTGGATAGTGCGGCTGACATTAAACAAATATCTAATCCATCATGAGTAGTGTCAGAAAGAAATGGACTATAAACCCCATCTATAAAAACTATCTTATAAGTGTCAATTTCATACAAAAAAAATTTTTTTACTTTCTTTAATTCAATTGGGGTTTCAGATTTTGGAAAAAGAGCATAATCTTTACTAATTAATGCGTTTAAGGAGGTATACTTCCAAGCTTCATCTTTTCTTGAAGGAAAACCTTTTTTTTCAAAAACCTCTAAAGCCTTAATTCTAGTTTTATGGACTGGATCATTATAATCAATTTGTTCTTCAAATGCTATATGCGAAGCCAACAATTTTTCTTGAAATTCCATATTTAACTAAACCATTTCCTTAATCCAATCATATCCCTTTAATTCTAATTCCATAGCCAATTCTTTTGAACCAGATTTAACGGTTTTTCCATCAAGAATTACATGGACAAAGTCTGGAACAATATATTCCAATAATCTTTGATAATGGGTAATGACAACTACAGCATTTTCTTTGTTTATAAACTTATTTACTCCATTAGCAACAGTTTTAAGTGCATCTATATCTAACCCAGAATCAGTCTCATCAAGAATAGCCAATTTGGGATCAAACATAGCCATTTGAAAAATTTCATTTCGCTTTTTTTCACCTCCTGAAAATCCTTCATTCAAAGATCTTGATAGAAATTTTGAGTCTATTTCAAATAAGGCTGCCTTTTCACGAATCTTCTTTAACATTTCATTTGCTGGCATATCTTGAAGGCCTTTAGCTTTTCTTGTAGCATTAATTGCGGTCTTTATAAAATTAGTGACACTTACTCCAGGTATTTCAACTGGGTATTGAAAAGAAAGAAAAATTCCCTTATGAGAGCGAAGTTCAGCATCCATATCTGACAAATCTTCTCCTTCCAAAGAAATAGACCCTTTTGTTATTTCATAATCCTCATGGCCTGCCATGACAGAAGCTAAAGTGCTTTTCCCAGAACCATTTGGCCCCATTATTGCATGAACTTCACCGGGTTTAACATTTAGATTTATTCCTTTTAAAATAGTTTTACCATCAACTTTAGCGTGAAGATTTTTTATTTTTAACATATACATTTATTTATATTTAACCTACTGACCCTTCTAAAGATATTTCCAATAGTTTTTGAGCTTCAATGGCAAATTCCATTGGTAACATATTCAAAACTTCCTTACTAAATCCATTAACAATTAAAGCAATTGCTTTCTCAGTATCTATTCCGCGCTGATTACAATAAAAAATCTGATCCTCACCAATTTTACTTGTTGTTGCTTCATGTTCAATTTGCGCAGAATTATTTCTAGCTTCTATATAAGGGAAAGTATGAGAACCGCATTTATTTCCCATTAATAAAGAATCACATTGAGAAAAATTACGAGCATTTATTGCTCTTGGAGAAATTTGAACTAATCCTCTATAACTACTTTGTGACTTTCCTGCACAGATACCTTTAGAAATTATAGTGCTCCTAGTGTTTTTCCCTAGATGAATCATTTTTGTTCCTGTATCAGCTTGTTGAAAATTATTAGTCAATGCAATTGAATAAAATTCTCCTATAGAGTTATCGCCTTTCAAAATACAAGACGGATATTTCCATGTTACCGCAGATCCTGTTTCTACTTGGGTCCAAGAAATTTTTGAGTTTTGATAACATATTCCTCGTTTAGTTACAAAATTAAATACTCCTCCTTTTCCGTTTTTATCACCAGGAAACCAATTTTGAACCGTTGAATATTTTATTTCTGCATCATCAAGTGCTATGAGTTCTACAACAGCAGCATGAAGTTGATTTTCATCTCTTGAAGGAGCTGTGCATCCTTCTAGATAACTTACATAGCTGCCTTTATCAGCAATTAATAGTGTTCTTTCAAACTGTCCTGTTCCTGCTTGATTTATTCTAAAATAGGTGGATAGTTCCATTGGACAACGAACACCTTTAGGAATATAGCAAAATGAGCCATCAGAAAAAACTGCTGAGTTTAAAGCTGCATAGAAATTATCCTTTTTAGGTACAACTGTTCCTATATATTTTTTAACCAATTCAGGATATTTTTGAATGGCTTCAGATATAGAACAAAAAATTATTCCTAGTTTTTCAAGAGACTCTCTAAATGTAGTTGCTACAGATACAGAATCCATAACAATATCAACCGCAACTCCTGATAATTTTTTTTGTTCTTCAATCGATATACCTAACCTTTTAAAAGTATCTAATAATTCAGGGTCAACCTCATCTAAGCTTTTATATTTATTTTTTTTCTTAGGAGCAGAATAATAGGATATAGACTGAAAATTAGGTTTTTCATAATTTATATTTGCCCATTCTGGCTCATCCATTTTTTGCCAGACCTTATAAGCTTCTAATCTCCAATCAGTCATCCATTTTGGTTCATTTTTCTTCTTGGAAATAGCAGAAATTATTTCCTCATTTAGTCCAACTGGAAATGTTTCAGACTCTATGTCTGTATAAAAGCCATATTCATACTCTTTTGTTTCGAGTTCTTTTTTTAATTCTTCTTCTGTATAAGCCATAAAATCATTTTGTTATAAAGAAAAACTTTCGCCACAACCACAAGTACGTTGGGCATTTGGATTATTAAAAACAAATCCTTTTCCATTAAGTCCTCCAGAATACTCTAAAGTAGTTCCTATTACATAAAGTAAACTCTTTTTGTCTACAATTATTTTAATCTGATTGTCTTCAAATAATTTGTCATTCTCATCTGATTTATATTCAAACTTTAAATCGTAAGACAATCCTGAACAACCACCACTTCTAACCCCAACTCTAACATAAGCTTGATTTGGGTCAAACCCCTCTTCTTTCATAAGAACTGTAACCTTATCCTTTGCTGAAGCTGATACTTTAATCATTTAATTATAAAACTTAATAATTAGATTACAAATATAAGCAATAGCTATTATTATTGGTGGTTTTCAATGATAATTACAAAATTAATTTAAAGTATTAATTATCTAAAAAAGCAATGAAAATATTTTTGTTTTGATAATTAGACGGAAAAAAATCTTCATCATTACTTTTGGTTGTTCCAACAATAACTATTTTTCCATTGTTCAACTCTGAAAGCGAATATCCTAAATCCTCATCAGTTCCTTTAATTTCCCAGTTGTTTTGAAAAAGACCATTAGGATGTGTTTGGATTATAAAAACAGCATTTTTATCATATTTCATTCCTTTTATTTTAATCGGATTTCTGGAATATCCTACAATTAATAAACTTCCATCCTCTGTTTGAATTAAGTCTTTTGCATAATCGAATTGAGAACTTCCGTGGCGTATTTTACTTATAGTATTTCCTTCCAAATCAAGATTGACCAAAAAATAATCATTCATCCCTTGATTTTTCATTCCTTCTATTTCATTACTATTAGTGTTTCCTAAAATTGTATAGGTATTATCCGCTTTTTTAATAATAGCTACTCCTTCATCAATAGCTATACCTCCAAAAGATTTTTCCCAAATCAATTCTCCAAATTTTGATAGTTTTATTACCCATAAATCATAACTTCCATTGGGGTTGCTTATATCAAAATCCCGACTTTCTGAAGTTCCGACAACAATAAACCCTCCGTCTAATGTTTCAACACTACTATAAGATCTATCATTATTTGTACCTCCAAAATACTGACGCCATATAACTTCTCCATTCATTGTAACCTTATGGCACCAAAATTCTCCAACACCATGACGACTTGATGAACTACCTTCTCCATTGGATAATGTGACATCTATAAACCCATTGAAAAATAGATTTCCATCTGAAGTTAGAATAATATTATATGAGTGATCATGCCCAGCAAAACCATAGCTTTTTTCCCATAAAATATTTCCAAAAGAATCCGTTTTAATCAACCAATTATCATGCTGTCCTTTATTTATAGTTGCATCTCCATCATCACTCTTACTATATCCAATTATATAAAAACTTCCATCTAATCCTTCAATAACATTATTGCCAACATCATCATCACTGCCGCCATATGTTTTATTCCATAATATTTCTCCTTGAGAACTCATTTTAATTAAAAAAATATCATTGCCAAGTCTATTTTTACTTTCAAAAAAACCATCAGTGCTTTTTGTGTTTCCAATTAGCACAAATCCACCATCTTTAGTAGAGACTACCTTCTTTACAATATCTTCATCATTTCCACCTAATATTTTAATTACTTTTGGTTTTTTGTAAGAGTATATAGAGTCAGAAAAATCAATTTCTGAAAAATCAGGATTGCAAGAATACAGTATTAGAAAAAATAAACTACCTGCTTTTTTTAACATTTATTCTGAAGTTTTTACCAAAAACAAGCCGCCTAAACCATCACCTATAGCAATTATTCCGCTTTGAAAAAAAGGATAAACATTCCAAACACCATCAAAACTAGCTATATCGCTTTCAGGATATGTATCAAAAAAAGCAATTTCATCAATTACTTTATTGTCAATTTGAGATATATCCATAACTCTTAGGCCTGCGGTATAATTTGATAAATAAAATTTATTCCCTACTACATATCCATTATGATCTATTGCATTAGTTGTGCCTTCGTAGGTAAAATATAAATTTGGGGAATCAAGATTACTTATATCAAAAACAAGAGTCTTTGTTTTATGGCCATAATAATACTCATCTAATTCATCCCCAAAAAACAAATACCGATGGTCTGAAGACAACCAACTTTGATGAGCATACCCAGAATTACCATAAGTTTTTGTTGTTATTAACTCTGGAATTTCTTTATCAGTAACATCTACTATAACCACTCGATTATTTGATCCCCCATCACTATTGCTGCCAATAAATATTTCTTTGTCTTTGTAATTTTCATCTGGTCCATGATAAATAACAACTTGTGCATCATGTGAATACCCCATGTTACGATATCCTCCAACTTCTATTGGATTTTGGGGATCACTAATATCAATGAATATTGGGCCTCCAGAATAACTTTGACTTCCTATTACATATGCAAAACCAGAGTCCTCATTAATTGCAATATTATGTGCACTTCCAAAAGTTGTAAGTCTTGCGTCTTCCGTAAAACTTTGGTATGAATTTAATCCTCTAAGTCTAGTTAAATCAAAAACCTGTAACCCGTGATTATTTGCCTCAGATACTATAAATGCATGATTTTTATATACTTTAATATCTCTCCATGTAGAATTTTCTGTAGCAGTAGGTAATTTACCTAAAAAAATAGGATTTAAGGGATCACTAATGTCTATAAAGGCTGTTCCATCATTCAAACCTTGAATAACATATTCTTTTCCTGTTTCTCTATCCATCCAACCCCAATTATCATTCGCAAAATTACTTCCAAATTCACTTAATGTTATTTGACTGAATAAATCAATCCCTAAACATGGAAACCCATTTGCATAACCATTTTGACAAAATATTGGTTCAGATTCAATAGGATTAGAAGGTTCTAGAAAGCCATCCGTAGAAGAATTTATTTCTTGTCGAGGTGGTCTTATATTGTGATCTTCATTAAATCTTATTTGATCTTTACTGCATCCAATATAAAGCATTAAAAGCAATAAGGATACAAAAATATTTTTCATATTGTAATATATAAAAACAGAAACTATATTAATGTTTAATCTCAATTTACTTAAATGATTAATTTTGGAAAATGTTAGAAGATAAAACTACAAAAAGAACTTCTATTGAAGAAATTGGAGAATTTGGTCTTATTGATCATCTAACAAAAAAGTTTTCAATTAAAAATGAATCTACTTTAATTGGAGTTGGTGATGATTCAGCTGTAATTGATTCAAAATCAGAAAACATTGTTGTAAGTACAGATTTCTTAGTTGAGGGGATCCATTTTGATTTAACTTATTTCCCCTTAAAACATCTTGGGTATAAAGCTGTAATAACAAATCTTTCTGACATTTATGCTATGAATGCAAATCCTAGTCAAATTACAGTTTCAATAGGAATTTCTAATCGTTTTTCACTTGAAGCCCTTGAAGAGCTTTATAAAGGAATTGAATATGCATGTAATAAATATAATGTGGACTTAGTTGGAGGAGACACAATAAGCTCAACTAAAGGAATGTTGATTTCAATTACAGCCATTGGTCATATAACTAAAAATAAAGCTGTCTTAAGAAAAGGAGCTGAATTAAATGATTTATTAGTTGTTTCTGGAGATTTGGGTGCCGCATATGCTGGACTCCAAATTCTTGAAAGAGAAAAAGCTGTGTTTAAAGTAAACCCTAAAGTTCAACCTGAGTTGGGTGAATATAGCTATAGTATTGGAAGACAACTAAAACCAGAGGCTCGAAAGGATATAATTGATCTACTTTCCAAACTCAAAATTGTTCCAAAAGCTATGATTGATATTAGTGATGGTCTTTCTTCAGAAATTTTACATTTATGCAAAGCTTCAAAAATAAGTTGTAAAATATATGAAGAAAAGATTCCTATTGATCCAGAAGTTATCAAAATATGCCATGAGTTTAAGATCAATCCTGTTACTGCAGCTCTAAATGGAGGTGAAGACTATGAGCTTTTAATGGCATTCTCACAAAAATGTTTTGACAAAATTAAAAAATGTCCCGATTTAACAATTATTGGACACTTTACTGAATCAGAATCTAGTTCTAAATTAATAACAAAATTAAATCAGGAAATAGAGTTAAAAGCTCAAGGATGGAATCAAATCTCAAGAAAAAGTTGATTATCCTAAACCGACATCCAAAAGCATCATAACAATAAAACCCCCAATAAATCCAAGGGTTGCAATATCAGTATATTTATCTTGTTGTGATTCAGGAATAACCTCTTCTACTACAACAAAGATCATTGCCCCTGCTGCAAAAGCAAGAGCATATGGCAAAATAGGGGTAAAAAAGGTTACTGCTAAAGCTCCAATTACTGCAGCAATAGGTTCAACTACGGCTGATAATTGTCCATACCAAAAACTCTTGAAACGACTAACTCCATTTCTCCTAAGCGGCATTGAAACTGCAATACCTTCCGGAAAATTTTGAATACCAATTCCAATTGCTAATGCTACAGCTCCACCTATAGATGCTTCTGGAGCTCCTACTGCTACACCTCCAAATAAAACGCCTACTGCTAATCCTTCCGGAATATTATGAAGTGTTATTGCTAAAACTAATAAAGTGGTTTTTTGCCAAGGGGTTTTAATTCCTTCAGTCTCTTTGAAATTTATATGGATATGCGGTAAAATTTTATCTAAACAAAATAAAAATATTGCTCCTAGGGCAAATCCTAAAGCTGAAGGTATTGCTTTTTCAAATCCTTCACCGGAACTCAATTGAATTGCAGGAGATAATAAACTCCAAAAACTTGCTGCAACCATTACACCTCCAGTAAAACCAAGCATTCCATCAAGAAATGCTCTGTTCATTGATCTAAAAACAAATACAAAGGCAGCTCCTAGTGCAGTTAATGCCCATGTAAAAACAGTAGCAATAAATGCAGCCATAATAGGGTTCAGGGATTCAAAAAATGATAAAATACTTTCCATTTTAATTTTGTTAAATTATTTACTTCAAAAATAAAATTTTTTATCTCTAAAATAAGAATAAAAACTATCGGTCATTATTTTCTAAATTTGATAACAAATTATGATAAAGAAACATAACTATAATTACATTATTTGTGGCGGAGGTGCATCAGGATTACTTCTTATAAGACAACTTTTTTCAGATAGTTTTTTTTATAACAAAAAAATTCTTCTAATTGAGAAAGAAGAAAAAAAATCAAATGATAGAACCTGGTCCTATTGGGAAAAAATTGATGGTCCTCTAGATTATTTAGTTTCTAAAAAATGGAAAAGAGGTTTTTTTAAATCAAAAAGTTTTGAGAAAAAATTTTCAATGGACCCCTATACATATAAATCAGTAAGAGCAGAAGATTTTTATAATTCATTTGAAAAGCTTTCTACAAAGTACTCAAACTTTTTTTCGGTTAAAGCAAGTGTTTTGAAAATTAATAGCAAAATGAATCAGGTAATTACAGATAAAGGTGAATTCTATGGTGATTTTATATTCTCAAGCATTTTGGATCTAAGTGGTTTAAAAAAACAAAAAAAATATCCCATTCTAAAACAGCATTTTATAGGTCAATTTGTTGAAACTCAAAATAAAATATTTGATCCTGAAACAATTACTTTTATGGACTTTAAAATAGAGCAAAAAAATGAAACTAGATTTATGTATTTACTTCCTTATTCAAAAACAAAGGCATTAATTGAATACACACTTTTTTCTGCAAATCATTTAAAAGAAAATGAATATATTAATGCAATTGAAAAATATCTTCAAAAGATGAACCCTGGTAGTTACAAAATCTTAGGGTCAGAATCTGGAAGTATTCCAATGACTGCTTTTAAATTCAAATCAGCTAATACAAAAAACTTACTTTATATTGGAACAGCAGGTGGATGGACAAAATCCAGTACAGGATATACATTTTTAAATGCATTAAATAAGACAAAATCCCTTAAAGACTATTTAAAGTTAAATAAACCTCTTAATCAATTTGAAAAAAACAACCGCTTTTGGTTTTATGATATGATTTTCCTTGATGTATTAGATAAATACAATTCCAAAGGACATTTAATTTTTCAAAAAATGTTTGCTAATAACAAACCTGAAATAATTTTTAAATTCTTAGCAGAAAAGTCAAGCATTTGGGAAGAAGTAAAACTATTTTCTAGTTTTAAACTAAATTGGTTTTTATTAGCATTATTGAAAAGGGCATTTAAAAGCTTCTATTAATTAAATTATTAATAAGGGAATAAAACAAACTCTTTTTTTCTTTATTAATTGATAATTTATTAATCTTGTTTAAAGCAGATTTTCTGTAATAATTAATCTTATTTTTAATTGCCTTATCAGCACCAGAGCTTAAAAAAATTGCTTTCACAATTTTAATTTTTTCAGAAGGATTCTTTGGATGTGTTTTAAACAATTCTTTTAATGTTTCATTTTCCGTGACAGAACAATTTTCCTTTGCATGTATATACAAGAATGTTTTTTTATTTTCAATTATATCTCCTCCTTCCTGTTTTCCAGTTTGCTTAGAATCACCAAAAGCATCTAAAAAATCATCTTGCAATTGATAGATATAGCCTATATCAATGCCAAGTTTATAAAGCTTGTCCACATCCTTTTGAGAAACTTTTGAAATAATAGCTCCAATAGCTAAAGCACAACCCAAAAGAACCGAAGTTTTATTTTCAATCATTTTTAAATAATCTATGATTGTTATATTTTCCTTTAATGAAAAATCCATGTCTAACTGTTGCCCCTCACAAACTTTTATTGCACTAGAAGAAAAAAGTTTAATTAAAGATAGACTAACTTCTGAGGGATATTTTTCTAGTAATTGATATGACCATATTAACATAGCATCTCCAGATAAAATAGCAGTATTTGTGTTCCATTTTTTATGAACTGTTTGCCTACCTCTTCTAATTGGAGCTTTGTCCATTATATCATCATGTACTAGAGAAAAATTATGAAAAATTTCAATAGCTAGTGCTCCATTCAGAGCATAGGTAGGTTTTGTATCAAAAACTTCCGCTGAGAGTAAAGTTAATAGAGGACGAATTCTTTTTCCTCCAAGTTCAAGAATATACTTAGCTGGGTTATATAAGTTTTCAGGTTGCTTTTTTGTAAGATTCTTTTTTAAATATTTTAAAAATAATTCTTTATGAGCAGCTAGCAATTGCATGCATTAATTTTTTATAAAAATAGCTATTTTATCTTATTGATAAATACAAAAAACATCGGAAACTAATTTGGTTTTTAAAGTTTCCTTCTATATTTTTGTAATCTTTTTAATTTAAAAATGAGAAGAAAAATTATTTTGAAGGCAACAGAACTTTTTTTGTCTCTTGGCTTTAAAAGTGTGACAATGGATGATTTAGCTCAATCGATGGCTATTTCAAAAAAAACTATTTACCAATATTTTCAAAACAAGGACCAGCTTATCAGCTCATGTGTTGAATCAGTCCAAAATAAAATAGTTAAAGATTTTAAAGACATTAGAAGAGCTTCTTCTAATCCAATTATTGAACTATTTCAAATTAAAAAAATAGCAATGCAAATATTAGGAAGTACCAAAAATGCTCCGCAATTCCAACTACAAAAGTTCTATCCTGAAATATATGAAAAGATTAAAAGTCGAGAATTTGATTTGGTAAGCACTCAAATAAAAGAAAGTCTAAAACAAGGTGTCGATTTAGGATATTTTAGAAGTGAAATAAATATGGACTTTATTACAAGAATATATCTAAACAGCATGCAAGCAATAAGAGATATAGAATTATTTCCAATTGAAGAATTTAAAATAGAGGAACTTTTTGAAAATTATCTTGAATATCATCTAAGAGCGATTGTGACAAAAAAAGGTTTAGATCTGCTTAATCGAATTTATAATACATCAGAAAAGTGAAAAATTTTGTTTATATATTATTTTTATCATTTAGCAATTTAATTGCACAAACCTTTCCTTCTGAACTAAGCCTCAAAGAGGCGATAAATTTTGCTCTTGAAAATAATTCTGATATAATTAATGCCAAAAGAGAAGTTGATAAAGCTTTTAAAGAAAAATGGAAGACAATCTCAATTGGTCTTCCGCAAATTTCTGCAAATTTTGATTATACAAATTTTTTAGAAATGCCAATTTCATTAATTCCTGCAGAGTTTTTCGGAGGTCAGATTGGAGATTTTGCAGAAGTAACGTTTGGAACAAAACAAAATTTAGTAGGTTCTTTAAGATTAAATCAATTAATTTTTGATGGGTCATATATAGTCGGTGTAAAAGCTACAAAAACATACATGGCTATTTCAAATAATGCTCTTGAGAAAACAAACTTGGAAGTAAGAAAATCCGTGGCTAATGCATATGTTAATTCATTAATTTCTAAAGCTAGTATTGAGTTTATAGAAAAAAACATTAAAACCCTTAATAAAACAGTTGATGAAGCTGAAAGCTTATATATTAATGGGTTTATTGAGGAGGAAAGCATTCAGCAACTTAAAATAACTCTAGCTGAATTAGAATCCCAAAGAAAATTTGCACACCAATTTGCTTTATTATCAAAAGATATCTTAAAAATGAGTCTAGGTTATAATGAAGATAATAACTTAAAACTTACTACCTCTATTGAGGACATAACAGATAATAATATATTTAATGCCCAAGAAATAGAATCATGGGATATAAATTCAAATATTGATATAAAAATAGCTAATAATAATGTAGAATCTTATAGACTTGAATATCGTCTAGAGCAAAGCAAATCATTACCTAAATTATCTACATTTATTAGCGGAGCTTATACAGGAAATAGCAATACTTTTAATTTTACAGAACAAAATCAAAAATGGTTTGGTTCAGCATTGATTGGTGTTAGTCTGGATGTGCCATTATTTAGTTCATTAGGTAGATCTGCAAGTTCTCAAAAAGCAAAAATATCTTATGAACAATCCAAAACAACTCTAGAGAAAACTCAAAAACAAATAAAACTATCTGCTAAAAACGCTCTGGCAAATTATCAACTTGCAATTGACAATTTCTATGTCTTAAAAAACAACTTGGATTTATCTAATAACATAGAAAAGAAAAATCAAATAAAATTTTCTGAAGGAATAGCAAGTAGTTTTGAATTAAGACAGGCGCAAACACAACTTTATAAAGCTCAAAAAAATTATTTAAATGGTCTTCAAAATTTGATGTCCAGAAAGATAGAATTAGAAACACTTCTTAATAATAAAAATTAAACTTGATGAAAAAATATAAATATATTATTGCTATAAGTATTATAATGTTTAATTGTAAATCCGAAAGGAATTATGAGATAAATGAAGCTCAAAAGTCAACTAATCTAGAACTAATTCAAAAGCAAAAATCAGAATTAAAGAAACAAATAAATCTACTTCAAATTGAAGTAAAGAAACTAGATAATATAATTGAAGAACTAGATGAAAATAAAAAATACAAATTAGTAAATTCAATTAAGTTAAAGTTTGAACAATTTAAACATTTCATAGAAATTCAAGGGTCATTAGAATCTGATAAAAACCTTGAGCTTTATCCAGAAATTCCTGGTATCATTAACAACATTTTTGTTAAACAAGGTGAAAAAGTATTTAAAGGGGATATTCTAGCTGAATTAGTAAATACTGAAATTATTGCCCAACTAGAACAACTTAAGCTTCAGTTATATTTAGCTAAAACAAAATATGAAAGACAAGCTAATTTGTGGTCAAAAAAAATTGGTACTGAAATTCAGTTTTTACAAGCTAAAACAAATTATCTAACGCTTGAAAAAAAAGTTGAACAGATAAAAGGTAATGTCAAAAAGTCTAAAATAATAGCTCCTTTTGATGGTGTAATTGATGAAATAATATCAGATTCTGGAAGTAATGTTAGTCCTGGTTTTACTCCAATTTTAAGAATTATAAATCTGGATGAAATTAAAGTGACTGCTGAAGTGCCAGAAGTTCATCTCCCTTATATAAAAAAAGGGGCTAAAGTTTCATTATACATTCCAGTAATATCAAAAAGAATAGATGCAAAAATCGCATCGATAGGAAATGTGATAAATCCCAATAACAGAAATTTCAGAATTGAGATTATAATTGAAAATAAAATTCATAATCTAAAACCAAATATGACAGTCCAAATTTCAGTTAATGATTATGTAAACAATAATTCAATATTGGTTGCACAAAATAACATTATTGAGAATAGCTTAAACAAATTTTATGTTTATAGGCTTGAATCACTTGATAATACTAAAGAAAAACATAGAGCTATAAAAACATATGTAAAACTAGGGAAAAAATTAAATAACAAAATAGAAATTTTAGAAGGACTAGAACCAGGAGATTTAATTGTTGAAGAAGGCGTTCGATTAATTAATGACCAAGAAATAGTTAAAATAATTAAATAACAATTTGTCTATGAAAAAATCTTCTAAATTAAAAGAATTTTTACCCTCTTCATGGGCAATTGATCATAGCACAGTTATATCTGTAATTATAGGTATATTCCTTTTTCTTGGGATTTCAGCTTATTTTACAATGCCAAGAGAAAATTATCCTGAAATTAAAGAAAACAAGATTTTTATAAGTTCCGTTTTCCCTGGAAACACAGCTGAAGACATTGAAAGGCTAATAACAGACCCGCTAGAAGAAGAAATAAAAGGGGTTAAAAATCTTTCAAAAATTTCTTCTACATCTTTAGAGAATGTTTCATTAATTACTGTAGAGTTTGATGGAAATATTTCAAATGAAAGTGCTAAGGTTCAAGTAAAGGATAAAGTTGACGCTATAACATCTGGATCTGATTGGCCAACATTTAATAATGCTAAAGTTGAACCTTCAGTATTTGAACTTGTAATGTCTGAAGAAATTCCAATATTAAACATAGGACTTACTGGAGATTTACCAATTGCAGAAATGAAGCTTTATGGAGAATTATTAAAAGACAAAATTGAAGAAATGCCTGAAATTAAAGAAGTTGCTTTAAGAGGAGTTCAAGACTTTGAGGTAGAGATAGCAATTGATTTAATGAAAATGACTGCAGCTTCAGTTTCATTCGCAGATGTTATAAATACAATCAGAAGAGAAAATAATACAGTTTCGGCAGGAAGCCTACAAGGGAACGGTATTAGAAAAAACCTTAGAGTCTTAGGTGAAATTAGTTCTCCTGATGAACTAAATGATTTTGTAATAAAAACTCAAAATGGAGTTGTTCATCTTGGGGAAATTTCAGATATAAAATTTAAAGAAAAAGAAAAAAATTCCTATGCGAGGTCTGATGGGAAAAAGGCTTTAGTCTTAGATATAAAAAAGAGAAGTGGTAAAAATTTAATTAAAACTGTAGAAAAAATTAGGTCTTTAGTAAATAATGTTAAATCATCTAGTTTTCCAAATTCTGTTGAAATTGATATATCAAATGATCAATCAAATACTACCAAAAATTTAGTAAGTGATTTAGTCAATAATATAATTTTTGGTGTAATTCTAGTAATTACTGTATTAATGTTTTTTTTAGGCTTTAGAAACGCACTATTTGTTGGTTTTGCAATTCCAATGTCAATGTTAATGTCTTTTATGGTTTTAGGTTTCCTTGGAAGCACAATTAATACAATGGTCCTTTTTGGTCTTATTATGGGAATGGGAATGCTTGTTGATAATGGAATCGTAGTTGTTGAAAATGCTTACCGTTTAATGGAAAAAGAAAAGATGGGTGTTGTTGAAGCAGCAAAAAAAGGTATTGGAGAAATTGCGAGTCCTATAATTGTTTCTACTGCAACAACTGTTGCAGCATTTGTCCCTTTGGGATTTTGGCCTGGAAGAATAGGAGAATTTATGATCTATTTTCCATTTACGCTTTCAATCGTTTTGGGATCATCTTTAATAGTTGCAATTTTTTTTAACTCTATGCTTGTTTCAAAATTTATGAGCATAAAAGACAACATAATTAGTAGAAAAAAACTACTAAAAATGAGTTTTGTTTTATTTGGGCTTGGAACTCCACTAATTTTTTTTCCCGGAAGTTATAGAGGTCTAGGAACAATTATGATCTTATTAGTTATTCTTTTATGGGCTTATAAGTTATTCATAAAAAAATGGGCGTTATATTTTAGAAAAATTAGTCTTGTTAAACTCGAAAAAGTTTATACAAAACTTTTATATTTTTTTATTTCTGGAAGCAAACCAATTTTATTACTAATAGCTACTGTTGGATTGCTTTTTTCATCTTTTATAATTCTTGGAATATCTTCTCCTAAGGTTGAGTTTTTTCCAGAAAATGAGCCAAATCAAATTTTTATTTATATAGAGTACCCTGAAGGAACATCTATTGATAAAACAAATTCAATTTCAAAATTTATTGAAGCAGATATCTTAAGAGTGATTAATAATTCCAAGTATATGGATAAAACAAATAACTTTATGGTTGATTCCAACGTTACTTTTGTTGGAGCAGGTTCTCACAATCCTGAAATAGATAATGGAGGAGACCAAGACATGCCTCATAAAGCAAAAATAACCATAACTAATAAAGAGTTTAAATATCGACGAAATCTTTCTAGTGAAAATTTAAGAAAAGAAATTCAACAAGCACTTAAAAATAAATATGCAGGTGTTTCAATATCTGTT
>TARA_B100000686_G_scaffold123805_1_pt1 | contig 34066 bp, 31 predicted proteins | sample TARA_B100000686 | Tara Oceans TARA_B100000686 (sample SAMEA2622733) | marine metagenome | biome: marine biome (ENVO:00000447); feature: marine epipelagic mixed layer (ENVO:xxxxxxxxx); material: "saline water (ENVO:00002010), including plankton (ENVO:xxxxxxxx)" | depth 150 m | reverse complement strand
TCTCTTGCAAGCAGACGGGTTTGCCAGCTTTGCTGGGCAAACAAAAAAGCCCTTTTGATATAATTCAAAAGGGCTTTTTTATAAAGTCTACATAATCCTATGAAAAGACTTAATCAATTTCTTGACGTGCAGCAAAGCCGTGTCTGAATGTAGGGTATCTAAAGGTAAAACCTTCCTCAATAAGCTTCCGATTTGCCACTCTCTTATTTTGCGAGCCGATAATATCCCCTTCTGTCGCTTCGAAAAACACAGGGGCAGGCAACTGGTGTAGGTTCGTTAAGAACTGGGCAACTTCGTGAAGTGGCGCAGGGTCGTGATCAACTCCATGGAATATTTCAACTTCACTAGATGCTTTGTTTGCAAGGGCTCTTTCAAGAAGGAAAGCAATTGCTCGTACAGCATCTTCACGATGTATACGGTTGGTATAGCTCCACGGGGTTGTTTGAATTTGGCGACCAGCTTTAATTGAATTTAAAAGATACGTTCGGCCCTGACCATATAAACCAGCAAGACGTAGGATTGCCCCTTTACCATACGGCTCAACCAAAGCTTCTGACTCGTACAGTATTTTAGAAATAACTGTCTCTGGCGCAGGCTGTGTATCTTCATGTACCCATTCACCAGCATTGTGACGGAACACACCTGTACTACTGACATGTAACCAGTATGGTTTTTGCCCAAGCGCTTCTAACTTCATCATCACGAGCTCTGGAGCACAACAATACATTTTACGGTATTCAGATTCTGATCTTGAACTTGGTGTTGCAGTGTAAACAACAGCATCAATTTGACCAATTGCTTTTAAAGTTGCTTCAACCTCTTCAGGAGCAGTTAAATCACATTGGTGTAATTCAATCCCTGGCAAGTCAGGTGATGAACGTCGAATTCCAATTAACTCATGTTCTGATAGAAAGTTTGGAAGCTGACTTGTGAGCTGTCCACACCCTAATAATAAAATCCGCGCCATACACCTCTCCTTTTTTTGGCAAAAGGCTCTCGTGAGCCTTTCTTTTCAAGTTTACTTTTTCTTAAGGGGCTTCAGCGTCAACATCAGCCTCGGTAAGAATGTAAGAGCACCTAAGAGTGCCATACACATCGCAACACTTGTAAAGAAACCAAAGTATATTGTTGGTTTAAAACTTGAGAGCATTAAAATTGAAAAGCCGACAATAATCGTCATGCTTGTGTAGTAAAGTGCCCTACCAATACTACCGTGACTACGCCACATTGCCTTGTCATAATCGCCCACCAATGCGTATTCTTCTCTAAAGCGATAGATGTAATGAATGGAATTATCCACTGCCATACCAACACAAATTGCCGCAATAGTAATTGTCATAATATCAAGGGATACACCGAACCACCCCATAAGGCCAAGCACAAAAATACCCGCAAGAATATTTGGCAATAATGCCACTACCGCTAAGCGCAATGATCTGAACAACAAAGCAACCATTATTAAAATAGCAAAGAAAACAACACCTAATGTTCTTATTTGTGAATCAAATAAACTTTCAAGCATGTTGTTATAAAGCTTTAACATCCCAGCAACTTTAACTTGGTCTGGTTGTAAGCCTACTTCATTTTCTAGGCGAGTTTGGATATCACGAATTAAATCAGCACGAACCAATTCAGGGTCGGAATCAATAATACGCAGTGAAAATCTAAACTCATATCGATCAGGAGAAATGTACGGATTCCAGAGTAAATCTCTAAACTCATCAGGGAATGCTGTATCTAAGAGCGCTACTTCAACACCATTGAGTGGCCCTTTGTTTGCGATAGCAAGGGTATCAAGAGTTGAGACAATGGAAAGTACCTTACCTACACCTCGAATACTCTCAATGGTTTGCTGAGCCTTTCGCAGGGTTTCAATACGGGCCATTGTTAGAAGCGGCTCTGCTTCTGGCGTCTCAGAGCAATCCTCAACAAAACAGTCTCGTTCATCTTCTAATGCTGCAACTTCTTGAGCTTGCTTGGCCAATTCAGGGAAGCTAATAACGACATCTAAAGGTGTAGTTCCACCAAGCTGACGATCAATTAACTTCATTCCTTTTGAAATTTCAGTGTCATCTTTAAAGTAATCAATAAATCTATTTTCTACGCTGAGAATAGAAAGACCAAAGAGGCTAAAGCCAACAAGACCAAGAATAATGACATACAACCAGTTTCCAAGCCCTTGAGTCATGCGAGCAAAGATCAAGCTAAATGGTGCGCGCTGCTCACCTTTGGCTTTTTGCTGCTTCTGCTTTACAGGAAATGTTTTTAAGAGTGCAGGGAAAAAGATAAAGGACACAATAAAGGCACAAAGAATACCAATGCTCATCATGATGCCAAAGTCGATAACAGGACGAATACGAGAAAATGCTAAGGACATAAAGGCAACAACAGTTGTGAGAGATGTATAAACACAAGGCCAAAACATCTGTTGCACAGTCTGTTTTACAAGCTCTTTATGGGCAGGCACTTCTTTCGTATAGTCCACACCACCCACTTCGTAACGTGCACGTAATTCTCTAAAACGAACAATCAAATGAATAATCATCGATAGCGTAATAATAAAAATTAGAGAAACAAAGTTTGATGAAATAACTGTAATTGGAAAGTGAATACCAGACAGAAAGCCAGTTAATAAAACACTTGTAGATACACATGCAGAAAGTGCTAAAGCAACCCAACCAAACTGTCTAAAAATCAAACTTAATGTCAAGACCAAGAAAAAGACAACCACACCACCAAAAACCTGAAGATCACGCTGCACAAAACGCACCATATCAACAACAATCATTGGTACACCACCAAGGAATGTCTCAGCTTCTGGTTTAGCAATTGGTTGCTCTTCTTTATCAAAAGGTTTAACTGCAGCTTTAACGCCGTCTACACCTGGGTTGATTTCCAACTCTTTTAAAATAGTTCTGATTTGATCAATTGTTTTTTCACTTTGCTCAACTTGCTTTTGATTGAGTGTTTTAATTTGCAAGCTTATATCGGCAATTTCGGCACTATGATCTTGACCTTCGTCTTGCTCCTTTCTTAATACTTCTCTTTTTTCAACAAGCTTTGTGAGTTCTGGATCAGAATATAAAACAACCTGTATAGCAGTCGTTTTGGCATCAGCATCGATGAGTTGTTCTAAATAAAATGGATGACTCAAAATCTCGGTTCTGGCTTTTTCTAAGTCAACATCCTCATCAAGAAGAGTTCGGCTGTACTCTTCAACCTGTGTCAGTGACATCTTTTCATGATGCAGTAAAGGCAAGTTTAGAATTGAGTTTGTTGCCTTAACTGATTCAAGCGCGGCAAGCTCATCTTGTAACTTTTTAAAGAGCGCCAAATTGGAAGGATTAAAAACATCCCCTTCCTTAGGTTGAAAAGTAACGAGCAAAAACTCATCACCAGATGGGTAGTGCATTCGCATTTCGCGATAATAAGATAGATCAGCATCATCCTCTAAAAGGAGAGAATCTGCAGAAGCATCAAGGCTAAATTGAGGTAGTTGCCAAGCTGCTAATGCAAGCAGGCCACAAAAGAATAATATTATGACTCTAGATCGTTCAAGAATCAGACGATCATATAAATTAAGAACGGATGACGCCATTGAAAAGTGCTCATTAAAAATACAATTGAGAAGTTTTTTTGCCTTAAAGGCTAATCTAAACTCAGAGATTAGACAGTATAGAATGTCATGAGTTTATCATAGGATGAAAAGGTGTGTGGGCATGTTTGAAAGAGAGCTGCTCTCCCTTTCAAACAAAAAGGGGAAATAGTATGAAACTCTTGCCTAACGCATGCGTCTTAGACCAAAGTTTGATGCTAAATCCCATGGCTTATCGTATTCAGGGCCAGACATAGGATCGGATATATAAAGTGTATCACTTTCATTTTTAAAGACTTCTAGGCGATCGAAGTTTTCAGGTTGCTCATCAGACGGTACATTTGAAAGTCTAAACAACTTGCCTTTCACTTCACCAAGAATACGAACATCATCAACATATTTGTATGTATAAATATAACGCTCGGTTTTATCTGAGCGTGTGCAGTCTTTATCATCGTAAAAATGATTTGCCCAACGAATAATACTTTGCTTAATTTCAACACTAATAATAGCTGGCTGATCGTAATAACCTGTTCCACACTCAGATTGCCATGAACCCATCAGCTCCATGTAAGGGTAATAAGGTTTCTCTTTTTCTTTTTCTAAAGCTTCTTGCTTAGCTTCTTCTGCTTTTGCTTTTTCGGCTCTATCCTGCACAAATGCAGTGATGCCAGCAGCAATTAAACAGCCCCAAACCAGAAATGAGAGTGCTGCTTTTTTTATATTACTATTCATCTGCTTGTTTACCTCATTAAAAACTTGAACGAGCCGATTACTTTTTAGCCAACCCAGGCCAAACTTTAAAAGATATTAAAACTGAACATTGACCATCTATTCACAAAAATAGGGTTTAAAATAACCTTGTTTTGCCTTGAATACAACTTTCATTCTTATAAATGCATCTATACTCTTAGCTGTAACCTTACTGCATAAGTGCGGTAAGGCCACAAAAGCTCTTGTTCAGCAGTTCTGCAGCCATACAACAAGAGCTATTCCTAGCTGTTCCATGGCTGAGCAAATTTTATTTGCAAATCAAGAGTATATCTCATTTTTTTATAACTTCTAATTCAACCAGAGATATACGTAGTCCACAAGTTACCATTATTGCAGTTCTTTTTAAGTGTCTTTTTGTTCGTAACGGATAGCGCATATACATCACGAAAGGAGTCCAACAATGACCTCAATAGAGCAGAACGGCCAATATAACGCAGAAGATGAAATTAAAAGTATCAAGGAGGACTGGGAAACAAGTGCTCGCTGGAAAGGTATCACTCGACACTATTCTGCAGAAGATGTTGTTCGTTTAAGAGGTTCCATTAAAAACGAATACACACTTGCAAAGAAAGGCGCTGAAAAACTTTGGAAGCTTATTAATGGTGATGCATCTAAAGGCTATGTCAATGCACTTGGCGCTCTTACTGGAGGTCAGGCAGTGCAGCAAGTAAAAGCAGGTTTGGAAGCCATCTATCTTTCAGGTTGGCAAGTTGCAGCTGATAATAATACAGCAGGCTCAATGTACCCAGACCAATCCCTCTACCCTGTTAACTCTGTACCTACTCTTGTGAAACGCATTAATAATGCGATGGGACGTGCAGATCAAATCCAATGGCAAAAAGAAATTCGTAATGGTCACAAAGACTATGTAGATTACTTTGCGCCAATTGTTGCAGATGCTGAAGCAGGCTTTGGTGGTGTACTCAATGCATTCGAACTTATGAAAGCCATGATTGAAGCAGGCGCATCAGGGGTTCACTATGAAGACCAGCTTGCGGCGGTAAAAAAATGTGGCCACATGGGTGGTAAGGTTCTTGTTCCAACCCAAGAAGCTGTTCAAAAGCTCACGGCTGCTCGGCTTGCAGCTGATATTGCAGGTGTACCAACCCTACTCCTCGCTCGTACAGATGCCAATGCGGCAAACCTTATTACTTCCGATTGTGACCCAGCAGATGCGCCCTTTATTACAGGTAATCGCACAGCGGAAGGCTTTTATGAAACTCGTGCAGGCTTAGAACAAGCGATTGCTCGCGGCCTCGCCTATGCACCTTATGCTGACCTTATTTGGTGTGAAACTGCAAAACCTGATCTTGCAGAAGCAAAACGCTTTGCAGATGCAATTCATGAACGCTTCCCTGGAAAGTTACTTGCCTACAATTGCTCGCCATCATTTAATTGGAAGAAAAACTTAGATGATGCGACCATTGCTAAGTTTCAACGGGAACTTGGTGCAATGGGATACAAGTATCAATTTATCACGCTTGCTGGTATTCACAGCATGTGGTTCAACATGTTTGATCTTGCGCAAAATTACAGCAAGACTGGCATGAGTGCCTATGTTGAGTTGCAAGAAAAAGAGTTCGCTGCTGCTGATAGAGGCTATACGTTTGTATCTCATCAACAAGAAGTTGGGACTGGTTATTTCGATGATGTGACTACAACAATTCAAGGTGGCAAATCTTCAGTAACAGCATTAACTGGCTCAACTGAAGAAGAGCAATTTAGTCACTAAACACTTAAAATTGTATCTAATGTCTCCTTGGCTCCATCTTATGATGGAGCTTTTTTTTAGAGCTCTGTTTGAATCTTATGAGTTTTATCAAAAATGGTTTTAATCTGTTCTGCTGTTACCACATGATCAGGTGTGACCATTAATAGCAATGCTTTTGCATCAACTTCATGATCAACAGACGGGCTTGACTCAACTCTGTCAGACTGGCTTACATACCCCAAAGGCACACCAGAGTTTGATTGGATAAGAGTTGTTGCAATATCGCCCCATAATCCACTGACATCAATATCCACACGCTTTGGGTAAACCCCACCATACGAGAATAAATCTTCCATGATAACTTCAGAGCCAGGTGCAGTCAGAGCTCTTACCAGAATCTCTGGATATGCTCGGATAGGACGTAATACCGTATAGGCACCAAAGCGCATAAATCGCTCACGGTTCTCGTCAAGAACTGCTTCAGCGAGGATTGGTTGACGAATGCCTAAATCTTGTAGGTGCAATAAAATATTCAGCGTGATTGCATCAGCGCTTGGTTCATAATTATCAGGTGCAAGCACAAGAATATATTTTGCAGATCTAATATTGCAGGCTAATAACTCGCTTTGCTTATCAGGTGGTGCAGAACGATGTACGACGCCTTGCTCTCGCAACTCAATAGGGAGTCCTTCGGCAAACTTATCAGATAATATTTGAACAGGTACACCTTGAAGCTCTGGTGTAGTGCGAATCTGCTTCACTAAGCGTGTTAAATATCGAGATGAATCCTCATTAGGCACATTAATGATCAGAATATGATCTTTCATTGTTTTCCACTTCCATTGACCAGTAATCATACGGTTGCGACGTTCAATTCGAGCCTCTAAAAACTCACCCGCCACCTGAGCAAGCAAACTAATGCCTGCAATATAGATTAAAAAAATAGTTGCAATGCGGCCACCAGGTGTAACTGCCGAATAGTCACCATATCCAACAGTGGTAACAGTAGTTAAAGTGAGCCACACAGCATTAGCAAGGGTTAAGCCCTCAAAGTACATCATTGCCAATGAATGAAATGCACATAAAGTAAGTAGCATAAAAAACAGCCGAAACACTCGGTCTTTTACACTCTCAGCAGTTTGTTGTCGCATCCAAATAACATGATCTTCTCGAACAAATGGCGCAAATATACGCAGCATAAATAAAAACACTCTTTCATACCCAAAACAGGAGGCATTATAACATCAAACACTCAACATCGTGAGAATAGCCGCCCCCATTGAATTACGAAATAGTAAGAGGGCTCTATTTAACCTAGCAATGCTAAAAGATAAAATCCAATGCCGATATAAAGAGCACCTTCAACAGCAGCAATAGCAAGGTTATTCTGATCATCAATTTCTTGAGCAATATTTACGCCAGCTAAAATAAAGCGACGACTTAATCGAGCAAGACCAGAGATACAAAGACAAAGCACAATACCGCATAACAGCCATGCTAATAACGAAACCGCTTGCGCGCCAACACCTTCAGCATAAAAGCGAACTACGCCCGAGCCAGCAGATAAAGCTAAAGACGCACCAATGGTGTGGCATGCATAACGAGTTGCGATTGCGATTTGTTTATTGTGTAGTGCATCTGTAAAAAAGTGCTTTGGGTGACGACGGTGAAATACATGCATCCAAAATTTAGTCATAATACCGATAACAATCTGAGCGCCTAAGCAAGTCAATACCACACTAGCGAGCCCCCAGATACCTTGTACATCAACCCAAACCACAACCGATCGAACAACTGTTGCTGTGACTAATGCGTTTGCTACATCGACAATGGCTGCAGCCATATTGCCTTTAATAATTTCATCTTGAATTGAGATGCCCTTTAAAAACCAGCGATCTTGAATGCTACGACCAAGCTTAATAAGCGCCACACCCAGTAAGCCATACCCTAAAACAACTCTCACTTGTTCAAACAAGCTATTCGCTACATTTTCTGCAACGATACCTGTCAGCATAATAACTAAAGCTAAGATGCCTCCAGCAAGAGAAACACCAAAAGCAAAATTATCTTTCACTGCTAACTCAGGAATTGAGCGCACATGGCTCACCCAACCAGATAAATAGCGCAGAGCTGTAATAAGCCCTATCGCAATAAAGACATCAAAAACGATATAAATAATGCGCTGCGCATCAAGAAAGTCTAAGTGAATCCATTGGCTCATATATATCTCCTTTTCCTAAGCTTGCCTCTTTTGGCCTAGGCAGCTTGTTATTAATGATGACTCCCGACTTAGAAAAGGCATGTTTTATGAAACAGCCATTTGTCATCAGTGTTGATCCTTGGCAAGATAGCCGCACAAGATTAATAGCGGAATGAAACCATGCGAATAACAGCCCCAATCCTCAGCGCTCTTGTTGCTAAGGCCTATCATAACTCAACAAATACGACTCAAGCTGCTGATTTTAAAAATATTACAAGCACATCGATTGACACTAAATTATCATCCATCACAAATAGCTGGGCTATGAATGATGTACCAGGCTCCAATTTTCTAGAAGCTCATGACATGTCTAGAGGCAGCAACACCTATATTGGTGTTATTGATACTGGTTACTACAAAGGAAATGACTATATTGATTACAGCAAAATTATTGTTGATCCATCGCTACATCAACTGGGCTGCAACAGCGCCAGCGAATATGGAGTCAGCGCACATGGCCAGCAAGTGCTTGGCCTTATTCAAGTAGCAGCACCAGAAGCAAAGATAATTCCAGTTAATATCCGTGACTGTGATTCCACTCGAAATCTAGCAAAGCGTGAAGATGAAACATCCGTTGGTTCCTATCAGTCAGCTTTACTCTACCACTCGGCAATCCAAGAGATTGTTGATACAGCTGTGACTGATCACGGCGACTCAGAAAAACCGCTTTCAATTATCATCAACATGAGCAACCAAGTGACAGGCACCTCATGCAACCCACTACTGCAAGAAACAATTAATTTCTACACCCAAGATAACAGCATTCATTTTTTTGCAGCCGCAGGCAATGGTGCCACTGATAATGTCGGTTTTCCTGCTCATTGCGAGTCTGTTGCAAGTATTGGTGCGAGCAATAGAACTGGTGAAGGGGCTTTCTTTTCAAACTACGGTGGATTTGTTGATTTATATGCACCAGGGGAAGGCTTACGCACGACAACCTACAAGAACCGCTTGAAGCTTGTTGATGGTAGTAGCTTTGCAACACCACTTAGCTCAGCGGCGGCTGCGTTATTGCAAAGCTATTTGATTGAGCATAACAATACATTATTAGATCAGGGGAGTTTGCTGTCCATCTTGAAAGCAACTGGATCAAATATAGAGTCGTGCGACCGCTATAAAGGCGAATGCTCAAAAAGCATACTGGATGTGAAAAGTGCTTTAGATTATCTAAAAACTCGGTTAGAGCTTGAGACACCATCAGCAACATCAAAACCAACACAAACCACAAGCACGCCAACGTCTTTACCTGCAGATCCAGCTGAGAATACAAGCAATAGATTCAAAACAAATGGTCTTTTAATGTTTGCAGGATTATTCAGCGCAATTATTTTACCCAATATCGGGCAACATAGACTCTGAATGGGTATTGGAATTGCTGAAAGATAACACTCTTCTCTTCAATTTTAAGTAGCTGTAAATCTTGGTTAAGATAATCACCTTCATGCAGCTTCTGGCCATTCACAACCACTTGCCTTGCTTCAGGTGCGCTTGAATAAAGGTGGCTAGAGAAACCAATGGCTGGAATATGAATCACCACTGACTCAGGCAGCTCTTCAAGATCAACAACTGGCCCTTGAGGTAGTTGCACTTGCTGCACGGACCGACGCACACTTGGCAGAATAACTTCTTCCTCTTGAGATGAGTATTCACCAGATACAGTGATACCACCACTAGGGCTAATAATTTCAGGAGCATTGATATCATCATACATATAAGTGCTGCTGTCTTGGTTTACAGCATCTGAATTAGTATTAGAAGGCTTCGAGGGTTCATGAGTCTCCTGCGCCACTGCTGGTTCATCAGCCCTTAACGTGGAAAGCCAGCTTGGCTTTAAGACAACAATAAAAAGCGCAATGAGGACAAGAGTGTTCATAACAACCAACACAGCAACCCAAGGGGTTTTCTTTTCAGGTTTCCCAACTGGTTGATAATACCAAGACTGCAAATTTTCAGACTGAGCCAAACGACGCTCTTGCTCTGATTTTTTAACAGCATCCAAAATGAAGGACATTTAACACTCCTGCGCAACAGCTCTTGCTTTTGCACTTTTTATTTACAGTGGTTTTAAAACCATTTTTTAATCATTTGTTAGCTTTTGAAGCTGAGGGAATGTTGGATCAACTTCTCTATTCAGCTCAACTAATGTTCTAACACCAAACAGCCCATCTTGTGCTAAGCCACGACGCTTTTGGAAAGCTCGAACCGCAGTTGATAGTGTTTCTTTGGACACGATTATATCAAATGCTGGATCGAGACGGGAGCCATCAGCAAACCCAATATGCTGAATAATCCACTGCCCTTCATCTTCCCCAAGAAGATGTCCTTTAGGAATAGAGCGCAATGGTGTTTTCATAATAAAGACGCCGCGATCAACAAACACCTCTTCAAGTTCATCTACAGGGAAATTGCCAATCCAGTCCTGGCTTTTCACCTGCAACTCTTCAGTCGTTCGATTATAACCAGTGGCAATAAACCACGTATGTCGAGTGAGTCCTGCAGCTGAAGGCGGCGCAAAGTTAACACCAAGAGATCGCATTTGAGCTGGTGCCAATTTAAATAAAAATGGTGTGTCCATTCTGACCAGCTGCCTTACGCTACGCTCAAGCTGTAAACAGCCTGTATTTTGCAGCGCATTACAGCCAGTAGATAAGATTTCTGCTGCTTCTTCAGCATTGACTGATTCTGCATTCATTTGTCGTAGTGCTAATAAACCTTGCTCAAAGCTCATAACACGATCAAGCTTATTGCCAGATACAGGTTTAGGTGCTTCTTTAACCTCGGCCAATTCCGGCTTGCTAATTGGTTTTTGCTTATCAAGATCAGGTAGTGCTTCAATAAGGCTTTGTGAAGGCTCATCCATTGACTGCTGAGCATCATCTGTGGGCTCTATAGTCTCTTCCACTGTTGATGCTACTTGCTGCTTTGCTTTTATATCAAAAATAGTATCAGTGGAGTTGTCCTCAGCTGGCTCTGCAGGTTGCGCTGACGTCACAGTTTCCTGCAGTGGACTTTCATCTGTGCGTTCAACAACCGCGACAGCAGTATCTACTTCTTCAGTCTCTACTTCTTGCAATGGTGAGTTTGTCTCGGTGTTAACCACGTCGAAGTCAGACTGCTCCTCTACTACAGTTTTAACAGGCGCAATATCTGGAGAATCTTTTAATTCTACAGGCTTTAAATTACTGGCACTGTCTTCTGCAGTAATGTATTTCTCAACCAACGGTATAGCGGATTGACACCACCAGTCACCGGCATATGGTCCAACAGCAATAGCTGCCATACACACAGCTATTGCTGCGAGCATAGCCTTGGTGCCTTTACCTAAGCCCTTCTCTTGTTGAGTTGTTTCAAGCTTTTCAGAACGCTCCCAAGGCATTAGAGCAATTCGCCCTAATACTTCTTTTGCAGCTTCTTTCACAAGCCCTTGATCAATCTCAAGTTGATGGCGTGAAAATGCAGCCAATAGCGCTCGGTCGCAAATAACGTTTATAAGTCTTGGTACACCTTTCGAATACTGAGCAACTGCCTTCAAGGCTTTTGGCGAAAAAGGGTTTCGCTGAGACTTTGCAACTGCTAAACGATGTTGAACGTAGAGAGTAACATCATCTAGGGATAATTGATGAAGATGATAGCGTGCCGTAATACGTTGATTTAGTTGTCTTAACTCATAAGACTGAAACATATCGCGCAGCTCTGTTTGCCCCACAAGAATAATGTGTAGAAGCTTACCCGCATCTGTTTCTAAATTAGTTAAAAGTCGAATCTCTTCAAGAACTTCTGGCGTTAGGTTTTGTGCTTCATCAATAAGTAGATATGTGCGATACCCTGTTGCATAGTGCTCCAGAAGCTTCTTATGGATAGCATTTACCATATTACGCACAGAGTGATGACCACCAAGCTCGATATTCAACTCTTCAGCAATGGTCTCAAGCAGTTCTGTTGCAGTCATTTTTGCATGAACTATATAGGCCACTCTTGCATCAGCAGGCAAGTGCTGTAAGAAAGCTCGAATAACTGTAGTCTTGCCAGTGCCAACCTCACCCGTTAACAAAACAAAGCCGTTTGCAGCACTTACACCATAGAGTAAATGCGCAAGCGCTTCCTGGTGATGCTCACTCATATAGAGAAAACGTGGGTTAGGCGAAATAGAGAATGGCGCTTCTTCTAAACCAAAGTAATCGTTATAATTCAGGTTTGCTTGAGCAAACTCACCCTGACCTTCTTCATCAGAAAGATAGCGTGCTGTAACTACAAAGTCTTGATCTTTTTGCACATCCTGTGCACTTTTCTCATTATTTGTCTTATTCCGTTTATTTTCAACAATCATAGTTATCTACCTATCAAGATACCCTCATCATGCTCAAGTGGATGTTCAAAGGTATAGATATTTCAAGCCAAGGCAATAGCACCTTAATGGCGAAATCCTATCACCCAATTTGGATGATTTTCAATAATTCCCTACAAAGTGTGACACTATTGTCTATATTTAGCTTGTAGGGCGATGTATTTGAGCCTGTCTGCTGGCTCACGTATTGTCATCAAGCTATATACAAAATTGATAACGAACGAATACAGAGAGCACTAGCCCTTCAAATCCTATTCAGCGATACTGTTATCAATAGTTTAGGATACAAATGCATATACTTATACCTGTTCTTTATGGGTATTTTAGACAAATTTAAAGGTTTTCAGAAGTTTCTGTGTTGTTTTACGAAACTTCCAGCAAGGTTAAGTTCAAAAGAATTAGATGAAGTACTTTCTTGTGAGGCTTTTCTTCATTTCTACAGCTGCATATCCTGAGCAGCACTCTTTGACCTACAAATGCTTGCTTTTCTCCTTAGCATCATATCACTTAGAGGTTTAGTGAATGTCAATAAAGCATAACCAAGGGTTTACACTCATAGAGCTTGCAATTGTTGTGATGATCATTGGTGTGATCGCTTCTATTGCCATGCCAGCCTATCTTGACTCAATGAGAGCATCACATAGAACAGATGCAGAAATGACAATGCAACGGGTTGCAATGTCCCTAGAACGCTTTTACACCACCTATGGTCGCATCATGGATGAAAATGGAGAGACATACGATCTTGAAGAGAACTTTGGCAATGCTTGCGTACCAAGAGTTGATAATTGCAACGCAAACAGCCCTGATATCCGATACCATATCGATCTTGAAATTACGACAACGACTTATAAAATTATCGCTACACCTAAAAATGACCAGTTAAATGACAGATGCGGTGAGCTTACACTTGATCATACGAACACTAAAACAATTAGTGGTTCCGATGTCACATTACAAGAGTGCTGGTAAAGCTAATAAGCATATAAACATCTACTAAAAAAGCCCTGATGAATTAACTCCATCAGGGCTTTTTTATGATCTTCTTTCAAGCCGATCCTATCAAGCCGAGTTTTCCTGAAAAACAGCTACAGCCATTTGTTTCACCAACTCTTGCGACATAGAAATGAGCAATTGCTGACGTTCATTCAGTTCTTTTTCTGAAAACTTCACAAAGTCGACATCGAGTACATCAAAGGCTCGCACCAAGGCATTGCCAATAGTTGTATGCACACCAAGACGATAGCCTGCTGCTTTCATTTTTTGCAGTTTACCTTCAACTTTTGCAGGAATACGGCCAAGACTATCCTCTTGAATCATCCACCCTACTTGAGATGGAACAATACCAGGAATATGCTTATGCACAAGCTCAATAAAATCGCTTGCCATTAAGCCGGAAATTGTAAAAGGTATCAAAATATAAGTATTGGCATCTGTCTGCTGCGTGACTTGTGAAAGCACGCCTAACACAAGCTCTTGATACAAGTGAACTGCAGCATAGCGCTCAAATAAATCCAATAACTCACTGGCATTATTAACACCGAATTTGGGATGTTTCCATTGAACCCTCAATTCAAAAACATGAGCACCTTCTGGGAACCCACCTAGATGACTTGATTTTAATTGGGCAAGGCTTGCATCAAGCTCCCCTCTTTCAAGGCTATGCTTTAAACTTGCTTCAAGTTGAACACGTTCTAAAATTTCTTTGTTCATTTGTGCTGTAAAGAACTTGTAGGTATTACTTCCAACTAGTTTTGCACCATCAACAGCAATGGCTGCATTTTTGAGAAGTGAAGCACTTTCTTTACCGCACTCCGGAAATGTTGCAATACCAACATTACATGCAATATAGAGTTCAAACCCTTCTAGAAGAAAGCTTTCTTTAAGAGCGCCGACAATCTTACGTGCGATAGCTGCTGCGTTTGCATGGTTTTGCACATCATCGATCAGCACAGCAAAAACATCGCCACCAATTCGGCCTATAGCATCTGTTACTCGCAGTGAACTACGCATTCTTGAGACAACATCTTTCAGCATCCGATCACCAACATCGTGCCCTAATGTTTCATTAACATGATTAAAATGGGAAAGATCGACCTGCAACACTGCAAGCTTCTTTTCCGTATTCGTATTCACTTTAATTCGATCGTCAATGACCTGCTCAAATGCAGTACGGCTGTAGGTACCAGTTAGAGTGTCGTATTCTTTTAAATAATTTAGAGGCGTTTCATCTTCTGGAGGCGTTTCAGCCTCTTCTTTCTTGATCTGTCTAAAAGCAATAACCATGGACAACTCACCTTCTTTGTCCATTGGTATCGCTGCCATCTTGACCTGTATTGTTGAGCCATCAGCACAATACAGCAGACAGGACTCAACTTGTAGCACATTCCCTTGAGAGCATACTTTATGTAATGGGTGGTCAGTCCAAGCTGAATTCACCTGGTGATTCGGCTCTTCAAAAATGCTCTCAAGATACACGCCAAAAATCATTTGATGGTTTGTGCGAAGTAATGCCAGAGCAGTTGCATTTGCAAAAGTAATTTTGCCTTGGCGATCAATAGCAAGCACACCTTCATGTCTTTTTCGAATAGCTTGACCACCGTCATCAAGAATATTAACAATACTTCTTTGATGGGCCTTGAGTGTGAGTGCCATTTTCACACGGTCCACCAGCATTGTTGGGTTGAGAGGTTTTGGCAAGGTATCGACAACTTCAAGTAATGGCTGATGAAGCAACTGCTTGCGATCAGCGAAATGACTCGTCATTAATAAAACGGGAATTTGCCTCAAATCATCATCGGACCACATTTGATTAATAACCTGATAGCCATTCATACCAGGCATATCAGCATCAAGCAGTACCAAACTTGGCTCGATTTCTCGAATATGCGCTAGGGCATTTTCACTTCTGTGGCAATAAGAAAGGCTAACATCAAGATCATCGAGCATTGCAGCAATGTCCTGACAGTTTTGAGGTTCGTCATCAACGATTAGAATTTGACTCATACAACTACCGTCTTTTCCATCATGTAGGTTTGAACACATCATAAATCTTATGACATCATTTATTATGGCTAATTACGAATGGTCGAGACGCCTGTCTCTCTGTGAACTACCCTGTACGGCAAGCACGGAAGGCTTGCCCGGAATGAACCTCAAACACAAGAAGCTTAAGTCTCTTTAAGCTTCAGAAGAACCCTCTTCTTCTTTACTCACTTCTGCAACTCGTGCTTTTAATTTTTGACCAGGCTTAAATGTCACTACCCTTCTTGGTGAAATAGGTATTTCTTCACCTGTTTTAGGGTTACGACCAGGGCGCGCTGATTTGTCTCTTAATTCAAAGTTACCAAAACCAGAAAGTTTGACACTTGAACCAGATTCAAGAGCAGCTCTGAGTTCTTCAAAGAATAAATCTACGAAGTCCTTTGCATCTCGTTTATGCATATGCAGCTTAGATACTAATAAATCTGCTATGTCTGCTTTAGTAAGCGCACTCATGGTGGCCTCCTGTTAAACAAATTGTCCAGAACCACTCACCCTCTTGGGGCTTGGTGGTCAACCTTGAAAAAGTTCGTAATATTTTGAATGTAGACCAGTTTTTTAGAAAAAAAAAGCCCAGGTACAAAACCTGGGCTTTTTCTGTCTGTCTTGACTAATACAGCTAAAAAAAATAACTAATTTCAGTCAAATCAGTGATCTAGTGCTGATTAAGCAGCTAAAGCAGCTTTTGCTTTCTCAACTAGAGTTGCGAATGCAGCTTTATCGTGAACAGCTAGATCAGCTAGAACGCGACGGTCTAGTTCGATAGAACCTTTGTTAAGACCGTTTATGAACTGGCTGTAAGAAAGACCACACTCACGTGCAGCAGCGTTAATACGAACGATCCATAGGCTACGGAACTGTCTTTTTCTTTGCTTTCTGTCGCGGTATGCATATTGCTTAGCTTTGATTACCGCTTGTTTAGCAACGCGATAAACGCGGCTACGAGCACCGTAGTAACCTTTAGCTTGCTTTAATACTTTCTTATGTCTTGCTTTAGCCGTGACGCCTCTTTTTACTCGAGTCATGATTCACCTTCAAATATAGAATTACAAAAACTTTTACTAGCCAATCAACAGCTTATAGGCTGTTTGGCATTAGACGCGCTACTAGCACTTCATCATTTTTATGAATTAGTTGCTTAGCACGTAGTTGACGAATACGCTTAGGAGACTTTTTCGTCAAAATGTGATTTTTGTAAGCTCTTTTGAATTTGAAACCGCCAGCAGTTTTCTTAAAGCGCTTTTTAGCACCTGCGTTAGTTTTGATTTTAACCTTAGGCATATACATCCCTTCAATTATTCTAAAGAAGCAAGTCGCCCCATTTGTGACGTAAATGCTTCTTTTATCGGGTGATTTCATTTATACAGAGCTTCAGGTATCACCCTTTGACCTTCAGCTCAGAATTTGTGAGAGGTATTCTACTTCTTTTTCGGACCAAATACCATAACCATTTGCTTACCTTCAAGCTTTGGCTCAAGCTCAATAGTACCGTATGGCTCTAAATCTTCCTTAATACGCTTCATAAGGTTCATACCGATATCTTGGTGAGACATCTCACGACCACGGAAACGTAGTGTAATTTTGGCTTTATCACCATCTTCAAGGAAGCGGATTAAGCTCTTTAACTTAACGTTATAGTCACCGATATCTGTAGTCGGTCTGAACTTAATCTCTTTTACTTGAGATTGCTTTTGCTTTTTACGAGCCTCAGCACGCTTTTTACGCTCTTCAAAAAGGTGCTTACCAAAGTCCATAATACGACAGACTGGCGGCTCTGCTTGAGGCACAATCTCGACTAAATCCAACCCTAAAGCCTTGGCTTTTTCAAGTGCTTCAGAGGAACTTACTATACCAAGCTGCTCACCTTCAACTCCGACAAGACGGACTTCTTGGTGATTGATTTCTTCATTGAGTAAATTCTTTTTTGCCTTTCCCTGAGAGAATGACTTTTTATTTGCGGACTTAATTGGCTAACCCTCCAATTGATTTATCTTTTTAAGATCGATTTCTTTAAGAAGACGATCCACTAATGCTTCCTGAGAACAGGAACCATGGTCTTCACCACTGCGAGACCTTAAAGTGACCGTCTCAGTTTCGACCTCGTTATTTCCGATGATCACCAAGTATGGCACTTTTTTCATGGTGTGCTCACGGATTTTAAAACCGATTTTCTCATTTCTCAAGTCATCTACAGCTCTAATTCCTGCCGCAGCTAACTTATTCTTTAATTTTTCAGCATATGCTGAATGAGCTTGCGTAATTGTTAAAACAGCAACCTGTACTGGAGCAAGCCATAGAGGGAATTGACCAGCATAATGCTCGATCAAAATACCAATAAAGCGCTCAAATGTACCAATCATTGCTCTATGCAACATAACAGGCGTTTGCTTTGTTGAATCTTCAGCTACGTACTGTGCACCAAGTCGCTCAGGCATAGAGAAATCAACCTGCATTGTACCGCACTGCCAAACTCTGTTTTGACAATCTCTGAGGGAGAATTCGATCTTAGGACCATAGAATGCACCCTCACCTGGTAGAATTTCATAAGGGATACCTTTCTCATCAAGTGCTTGCATAAGCGCACCCTCTGCTTTATCCCAAACTTCATCGCTACCAACACGGTTTTCTGGACGTGTCGAAATTTTCATCTCAACATTATCAAAACCAAGTGTTTTGTAGACTTCAAATACACGATCAACAAAAATTGAAACTTCACTTTGGATTTGTTCAGGCATACAGAAAATATGACCATCATCCTGAGTGAAGTTACGCACGCGCATAATACCATGCAAAGAGCCAGAAATTTCATTTCTATGGCAATTACCAAACTCTGCGAAGCGTAATGGCAGTTCCTTATAACTTCTTAAACCTTGGTTAAAGACTTGTACGTGACAAGGACAGCTCATTGGCTTAATAGCATAATCTCTGTTTTCGGAAACTGTTGTGAACATATTCTCGCGGAATTTGCCCCAGTGACCTGACTTTTCCCACAAAGTGCGATCAAGCACTTGAGGTGTCTTAATTTCTTGGTAATTATCTGCTACCTGCATTTTACGGATGTATTCTTCTAATGCTTTATAGATTGAATAACCGTTCGGATGCCAGAAAACCATACCTGGCGCTTCTTCCTGAATATGGAAAAGCTCCATTTGCTTACCAATACGTCGATGATCGCGCTTCTCTGCTTCTTCTAGACGTACAAAGTATGCTTTGAGGTCTTTTTTATTATGCCATGCTGTACCGTAAATACGTTGAAGCATGTCATTTTCAGCATTGCCACGCCAGTATGCACCAGCAAGCTTCGTGAGTTTGAAATGTTTTAGATGACGCGTATTTGGTACGTGAGGACCGCGACACATATCAACATACTCTTCGTGATAATAAAGCTTGATTTCTTGACCATCTGGAATAGCATCGATAATTTCAAGCTTGTACGCTTCACCACGATCAGAGAATACTTGACGAGCTTCTTCTTTAGAAACAACCTTCACGATCACATCGTAGTTTGTTTCGATAAGCTGACGCATGCGCTTTTCAATCGCTTCAAGATCTTCAGGTGTTAATGTACGAGGCGTAGATACATCGTAGTAATAGCCATCTTCAACAACTGGACCAATAGCCATAGATGTTTCAGGAAAAAGCTGCTTAATAGCGTGACCAATAAGGTGAGCACATGAGTGACGTATAATTTCAAGTGCTTCAGGGTCTTTCTCTGTAATAAGACGAACTTGTGCATCTTGCTCAATTGGCAAGTATGCATCTCTAAGAACTCCGTTGATTTCAACTGCGATTGTTGCTTTACGCAGTGAATTACTGATTGAGCCAGCAAGATCAAGAGCATTTACCCCTGACTCGAACTCAGCTTGTCTTCCATCAGGGAATGTAATCTGAATCATTAGAGATCCTTTTTTCTTTCTGGGTTCTACACATGCACGTTCCATCAACGCACAAATATTCATAAAAACTAAACAGCATTTTGCTATTTATTTTTGATAATTACAACAACTAAAGAAACAAGAGTTTAAGCGATTTTTTTCAAAAAAACGAAAAATGCAGAATTCTATTTCCGCTTAAGATAAGACTCGAGAACTGTGAGACTTCATGATTAAACAGGATACTAAGTTTAAATCAATATTTAAATTCAAGTACCCGAGGATCTCAAGAAGGGAAAGTAGAATACACGCTGAAATCCTGTGGTAGAAACGAGTGGACTCGAACCACCGACCCCCACCATGTCAAGGTGGTGCTCTAACCAACTGAGCTACGCTTCTATAATGTGGAAAGAATTATAACCCTGATCTAGCTGAAATGGCAAGCCTTTTTTTAACTTAATTTATTTAATTGCGTTTTGAATAATACCCTTAACATATATAGAAACTCATACCTAACAATTTAAATCTGCGTCAACCTTAATAAACCGGCCTGTTTGTTTATCCCTATAACGCTTTGCTCTTGCATCATAGATGACCTCCTCATTTTCAAACAGCGCCTGACAGGTATTTACACCTGAAAGCTCTAGCGAAACAGTCTCAACCTGACTTAATAACTCATGAGAAATGGTAGCAGCTAAACCACGTCCAACACCTATAACAATTAGCACGATAATCAACCATTGCATGCACACCTACTCCATATTTATAGTTTTTACTCGTTAGAGTCGGCAGAATACATTTTGATTAGGTTTATAACTGTGGCATAGCTCACACATTGAGAAGAAAAAGCACTGACACACCTAAAGCCCATCACTACTTTAGGCGTGTTGCCCGTAATAGCTAAACTATTTAATGATGTTTACTGTTCAAACACCCCACCTACTGATACTTTAAAGATATAGCCGTAAAGGTTGAAGTGCAGGAGGCTCTAGCATGTTTAGCATTTATAGTATTGCCAATCAAAATAAGACAGCAGCGCAGCTTTTAGCAAAAGGCGGCTCAGGCAATCTTACAAGCCAAAACTATAGCAGCCAAAATAGCAAAAACCAGACACTTTCAAGCCTTGGATATACAAGCCAAAGCTACCAAAACTCTCTCTTCGGTCAATCAAGCCAATCGAACTCAGCAACGAGCAAACTCAACAATTCAATATTAAAGCAACTTAATTTCCAGTCTGAGAGCTACTCTTCGAGCATTGCCCAGCTAAGCTCAGGCTTCTCAATGCTTGAATTCGGCGGAGAAACAGCAAAAGAAATCAGCACAAGCCTCCAAAGCCTGCAATCTTTAGCACTAGAAGCCTCCTCAACAACCTTAACTGAAAATGACAGAGGTGAGCTACAACTCCAAGCTCAGTCCTTATCATTGAGTATCGAAACACAAGTCACTACTGCTGAGTACGATGGGCAAAAAGTTCTTGCGAGCAATACAGTGATCCAAATTGAATATCAAAGCACATCTGTGGGAAGCTCTAAACTTCGCACAACTAATTTAGCAGACAAACTTAAGCAAAACGGTATCGCCAATATTGACTTAAGTACAGTTGAGTCAAGTAAAGAATCCTTGTCACGAATTACAGATATGATAAAAGCAGCGGATAAAACAATTAACCTCTTCAATAAACAGTCAAAAAATGTGATGAAAAGTTTGAGCGCCATGCAAAAAGGTGCAGATAGGCTTGATAGTTTGAAGTCCTATTACGAAAAGCAAAGCTCTCAACTTGATATTTCATATAGCTTGGCACAAAGCATGAGCAAAAATAAAAGCCAAGCTTTTAGCGCTCAAGCAAATATCAGCGCTTCACAAATGGTGAGTATATTGAGCAGCCGCTACAGCTCTTTAAGCTCACGAAGCACAAGCTAGGCTTAGGCGACACAATAAATAAGTATTAGCCTAAAGGCCAACCAACCATATCATGATTATCGACAGGCATAACAGTCTCTTCGCCTCGCCAGCGACGAATATAACTTCCATCTGGATCGTGAAGCCGTGCAATTGAATCAAAATCTACACTTGATCGCTTATAGGTTGGCAGCACTCTTGCAAGTTCTAACCATCCACCCCAGGTTGTACCAGGGTCGTAATCTACAAACTGCATCTGAAAGTATGCAGCGCCATACTTCCAACTCACTTGAAACTGATCAACCAGACAACTCGCTAATACTCGCTTAGCAATATTTGTTAAAAAGCCTGTTTCATTCAACTGATTCATACAAGCATTTACGAGTGGATATGGCGTACATCCATTACGCCAAGCAACAAAGCGCTCAGCATAAAATGTACGGGTATGAGCATCAGTATCCCGCTTTAATTCATAGAGCCCTGCCCCATATTTCAAAGCAATCCATTGGCAATGCTCATAACGCAAAAGAGACTGTAATAAACGGGTTATCAAACCACTTTGACCATGACTATCTTCATACTCCAGTAATGCATACCAGAGCGTTCTTAATGAAATTGAGCCATTAGCAAGCCATGGCGTCATAAGCAAATCAGATGAATCAAACCCTAAAATTCGAGCACCAAAAAACTGCCTTTCCTGAAACTTTTCCTGCAAATAAAATTGCAACTGCTGCAGACCAAATGTAGAACCACCAATAAAGCTATGATGCAACTGACGATCACTAGAACTAAAAAGGCTTATTTCTTTGGCTGGTTCAAAATCAAGCCTTAAACGATACTGTTCATACTCGGGACCAAGAAAAGCATTTGTTGGCACAGATTTAAAATGGTTATAAAAAGGCGGCTTAACAGCTATAGCTTCAACATATTGAATAAAGTCGTATACATTATCTGGCAAGTCTTTCAACTCAAAATCAAACTGAGACTGATCAAAGAGCGAATAATTCATACACTCAAAAATCTTCAAATGAGCGAGAGTTCCTCTCATCTCAGCATTTTGTGCAAGTTGAATAGTCCGTTCTAATCCACGCAAGAGCTCTCGAGCAGATGGATCAATAGCACGACTTATAAAGAGAGCTTCAATATCGTACTCAGGAATAATTTTTGAAAGTAATTGAATAGGATTACCAATGAGAACATTTAAATTTAAATGTACACCAGCAAGCTCTATTTGCAGATCTTGCAATGTTTGATAATAAAAGCGTCTACGAATATGCCCCATCCGCCTGACATCGAACGAATTCAATACAAACTGCTGCTCATCAACAATACTTAATACGAGAAGAGATTCACAGGACTTTATGGCTTGATCTAGAACCTTGTTATCGAATGCACGCAAATCATTTGTAAAAAGCAATATACCTTTTTTAAATAATTTAACCATGCATTATTCTCTTGTATTATGGAAACGAGGCAGTGCATCTAGATAATGTAAAAGTGCACAAATTAATATTGGGCAATATCCCTAAAGCTGCTTCGGGCGCTGCCTCGGCATTATATAGAAAAACCAACAATTCGTCTCTTTTCAATCCAAGAAGGTAAGTATGCTTGAGCCTCTATAGGAATATCATCAATAGTAGCGCCTTCCTGAAGCATGCGTGCGAGCACAACCTCCTCCGAACATAATCTAACGACTTCAAAAGTAGAATAACACCTTACAACAGCAAATACAGATTTACTTGTTTCAAGCCTCCCGCCACCCAAAGGAGCAGCTGTACCATAATGATGAGGTGCAGCCTGAAAAATAACATCCAAACCTTCATCTATATGATTCGCATTAAATGAAGACCAAATTTGATCAAGTGGTTGATCGGACTCAATCATAAAAAATGCTTGTGATAACTGAAAAGTTACTTTTTGAAAATCATCACTTGATAACAAAGAGAAAGCTTTAAAAGGAAAAACAGGCTCTTCATCCATAAGATCAATACGAGACAGCAGCCAATCAATCGTACCAACATCATAAAAAAGGCTTGCATTCAGCTTTACAATAGATAAAAAGTCTCGTTCAAACTCATTAACATCTATTGTTGACAGAGGAAACTGACGTAGATAACGATCAAAAAGTATCTCAAAGCCATTACCAAGAAAAAGGGACAACTGTTTGTAGGTATTTTTCAGCCAAGCTTTTAGCCATTGCTGATAGTTTTGTTGGTATTCCTTAATAGCACTTGCTCGTGTATGCTTTTCTGGAAAAAAATAATAATACCATGGCCCCCACTTTTCCTTGAGAGCTGCATCAGAAATAGTACTGTTATACACGCCTTACCTCACCAGCTTAAATAACTTAAGAATTGCCCTAAACTTTTTATAATTTTAGAATCATCACCAACAATGAAAAAGCCATTAATTTGCCCTATCAATGTCAACACTTAAACTTTAAGCGCACTTCAATGATACGTTAAATCACTAAAATCTCAATATTTTTTTGATTTTTTATATAAAAAAGTAGGCAGTGCTACAAAAGAAGGCAAGAAAGGTATGACTCAAAACAATTGAGCCATACCGAAGGTAGAGACAGAAAAGATTTACTTCACTTTTTCCCATGAGTCTTTAAGTGAAACAATCTTATTAAAAATAAGTTTATCAGCTGAAGAGTCTATAGAATCCGTAACGAAATAACCTTCACGCTCAAACTGGAAAGCACCAATTTCAGGGTTGGCTTTCAGCTTTTCTGCACAATCAGCTTCTAGATAACCATGAACAACTTTCAAAGATTCTGGGTTTAAGTTTTCAGTGAACTCTTTAACCACACCATTTTCGTCAGCTGCTTCTGGGCTTGGAACAGAGAACAAACGATCATATAAACGAACTTCCACAGGCACAGATGATTTAACATCAGCCCAATGGATAACCCCTTTTACTTTACGACCTTCAGGCTTTTTACCTAGTGTGTCAGGATCATAAGAACAGATAAGCTCAACTACTTCACCCTGCTCATTTTTAATGACTTCATCACACTTAATGATGTAAGAGCCTCTTAAACGAACCTCTTTACCAGGCGCTAGACGGAAAAACTTCTTAGGCGCATCTTCCATAAAGTCTTGACGATCAATCCAAACTTCTTTCGTGAAGTTTAGCTTACGCTTACCAAACGATTCATCCTTAGGATGAGCAGAAAGCTCTAGGTTTTCGACTTTATCTTCATCGTAATTTGATATTGTGACTTTAATTGGGTCAAGAACGCACATTGCACGAGGAGCTGACGAATCAAGGTCATCACGAATAGCCCATTCAAGTAAACCTGCATCAATCACACCATTCGCTTTAGAAACACCTGTTGCCTCACAGAACTTACGCAGCGCGCCTGGTGTATAACCACGACGACGTAAACCTGAAATCGTAGGCATACGTGGATCATTCCAACCAGACACGTATTCACCATCAACGAGCTTTTTAAGCTTGCGCTTCGATGTAATCATGTAGTTTGGATTTAAACGCGCAAACTCAATTTGCTGTGGGTGACACTCGATCGTGATGTTATCAAGAATCCAATCATAAAGTGGCCTGTGATCTTCGAACTCAAGCGAACAAAGTGAGTGTGTAATACCTTCAATGGCATCACTAATGCAATGCGCATAGTCATACATTGGATAAATGCACCATTTGTCACCTGTTTGATGATGCTCAGCAAAGCGAATACGATAAATAACAGGATCACGCATATTAATGTTTGGCGAAGACATGTCAATCTTAACACGAACACAAGCTGTGCCTTCTTTATGCTTACCTTCACGCATTTCAGCAAATAAAGCCAAGCTTTCTTCTGCTGGACGATCACGATATGGTGAGTTTTTACCTGGGCTTGTTAAAGTACCGCGATATTCACGAATTTCGTCTGGTGTTAATTGGCATACATATGCCTTGCCAGTTTTGATTAACTCTTGAGCATACTTGTAAAAATCTTCGAAATAGTCAGATGCATATCGGACTGGGCCAAACCACTCATAACCTAACCATTGGATATCAGTTTTAATTGCTTCAACGTACTCTGTATCTTCTTTTTCTGGATTTGTATCATCCATTCTTAGATGACAAACACCCTTAAATTGATTCGCGAGACCAAAGTTAATCCAGATTGCTTTAGCATGACCAATGTGGAGATAGCCATTAGGCTCAGGCGGAAAACGAGTAACAATAGACTCGACCTTACCAGCAGCCAGATCTTTCTCGATATGCTGCTTCAGAAAATGAGTAGGCCCTTCGTTTGCAGTACCTTCCGAAGAGTTCAGTTCATCATGAGTTGACATTATATTACCCTTATATAGTCTGGCTATTGTTCAATAAAATCGGTTAAACTGTGCTGTACACTTGACGTATTATTCTCCACCAATTCATGGAATAATAACGTAACGTCATATACATTTTTAGCAAATTCCTTAGCACCTTGTTGTGTTTCACGAGAATCTGCAAAGAGAGTGCCTTCAAAAGGTGATGCACACATTTTTTATACAATACTGTTGTAATACAACACGATCAGCAAATAACTATACCACCCCTATTTCATGACACACAAGAAATTGAGAGATCTCTGCTATGCCAAATACTACTGATACAAGTAATCCTATTAATCAGGAAGGATTTACAACACAGATTTTACATCATGATAGAAGAAGCTGTGATGGTTTAGCTGAAGTACATGCTCCAACGTGCAACTCTGTTTTATTTGGCTATGAGAAAACTGAAGATCTTTGCGACGTATTCCAAGGCCGATCTAATAACCATGCCTATGCACGTCAATCGACACCAACAACAAACACCCTTCAATCTCTTGTAGCGCTGACGGAAGACAGCCCTCGCAGCCTTCTCTTTTCAACAGGTATGGCAGCTCTTTCAAGCATGTGCTTAACACTTCTTAAAGCTGGTGACCACCTTATTGCAAGTCGCTTCCTTTTTGGTAATACCCATAGCTTTTTTAATTCGCTTATCGGCTACGGCATTGAAGTCAGTTTTGTTGATACTTGTGATGCAACACAAGTTGCAGAAGCTGTCAAAGAGAATACTCGCATGGTATTTACTGAAACTCTTGCAAACCCAGGTACACAGATTCCAGATTTCAAAGGCATTGCAAAAATCTGCAACAGCCATAATCTAGTCTTCGTTATTGATTCAACGCTTACCACTGGCTATGTCTGCAAAGGTAAAGAGCTTGGCGCTCACTTTGTTGTGATGTCTCTGACAAAAGCCTTTAATGGCCATGGCAATGTTTTAGGCGGCGCTCTTGTTGATACTGGTACTTACGACTGGAGCAACTATCCAAATATTTTTGAAGCTTACAGAAAAGGCGACCCATACCTTTGGGGTCTTCAACAAGTGAAGAAGAAAGGACTTCGCGATATGGGCGCAACCCTGAGCGCAGAATCTGCCTCTCGCATTGCTATAGGCGTGGAAACTATCGCCCTGCGCCTTGAAAGATCCTGCTCAAACGCAACAGCTCTTGCAGCAGCTTTAGCAAAACACCCCAAGGTTGAGACAGTGTATCATCCTAGCCTTGAGTCTCATCCTCAGTTCAATAGAGCTAAAGAGTATTTCCGTTTACCAGGGTACCTCATGAGCTTAGACCTGAAAGCTGGCTATGATCCTATTGAGTTTCTCAATGCAATGCCACTTGTAATCAATGCAACGCATTTAGGTGATAATCGTACTTTGGCATTACCTGTAGCAAAAACAATCTTCCACGAAATGGGATTTGATAACCGACAAGCTCAGGGTATCTCTGAAAACATGATCCGTTGCTCAATTGGTATTGAAGACCCACAAGATCTTTTAGATTGCTTTATCAATGCATTAGACAAATTAGAGCATAAAGAGTAAAGTGCCATCCATACCAATTACCTGAGCAGATAGGTTGGTTTTGTAAGTTGGTGATTACCAAGGTCTCACTTACACCACCCTATTCAGCTGCTCTTAATGCCAATAGCTTTTAACTATAGATACATAGAAATAGAAAGCAGAACTTTTAAAGCAGCCTTGTTAAACTAAGGTGAAATAACCATCAACCTATGGTAAGGTCACCGCATTAAGTGCTGTTCAATGAGAGATAGATATGAACGAGTTCAACATGGTAAAACCTCCACAAAAGAATGAAATGCCAGATGTGGCCCAGTCTGACTTTGCAAGCCACGCAACTACACTTGATTGGGTTGGCATGAATAAAATCAGTCTACCTTTACAGGTACCTGTTAACTTCGACAACAAAGAGCCTGCAATTCAACAAGTTGGCGCTGAAGTTGGTGTTTTTGTTAATCTGAGCGACCCTAAAGCGAAAGGCATCCATATGTCTCGCCTTTACCTTCTTCTTGCTGAATATGCTGAGAGCCAAGTATTTTCACCTTCAAGCTTTGCTGAGTTCGCACAAAAGCTGCTTGCAAGCCATGAAGATATTAGTGATATGGTACGCGTACAAGTTTCATTCCCTCTAATGCTCAATAGAAAAGCGCTTAAAAGCCAGTTTAGCGGCTATAAGTCTTATCCTTGCGAAGTTGAAATGCGCCTTGTCAACAACGAAGTTAAAATTGTTTCTACCGTAAAGGTTGCCTACTCTTCAACATGTCCATGTTCTGCTGCACTTGCTCGTCAATTACTGCAGCAAGAATTCAGCAAAGACTTTGATGGCCAAGCAAGCATTGACAAAGAAACAATTGAAGCTTGGTTACGCTCACCAAAAGGCTCATTTGCAACACCGCATAGCCAACGTAGTGAAGCTTATGTTCAGGTACTTCTTGACAATAACAGCGAGTTCTTCCAGTTCGTTGATCTTATCAATAATATTGAGAGCTCACTCGGCACGCCAGTTCAAACTGCTGTTAAACGTGAAGATGAACAAGAGTTTGCCAAACTTAATGGCCAAAACCTGATGTTCTGTGAAGATGCTGCACGCCGTATCCATAACGGTCTTACTGCACAAAACTTCCCAGACTTCAGAGCAAAAGTAAGCCACTACGAAAGTTTACATGCTCATGATGCGGTTAGCATGACGTCAAAAGGTGTACCTGGCGGTTTAAGCTGGTAACACGATCTTCTTAAACAAGCCTCTGCAAGTTTAACTTCCAGGGGCTTTTTTATATCTTCATTTACATTTGTAGTGCTTACAACAGGCAAAGTGATAGACTTCGGCAGATTAGATACTTGCGAGGCTTCAACAAATGACTCAATTTCAAAAAGTGACAATAAGAACAAGCACAGCTCCATCTCAAAGCAATCTATCTCAAGGGCTTACCAGCAGCTACCTCGCAAGCATTCAAGCTGCATCAAAATCCACTACACACACTTCGCCAATGATCCATGCAAATCAAAGCGCACCTATTCGATCTTCCACTGAAAGTCTTGCTCTTTCCACTACAGCAGTTGTTGGAGAGCATCAATCTTTAAAAGAGGCTTTGTCAGAAAAGCTAAATGAAATTTCTCTTTTTGATGATCGAAGCCATGAACCAAGTGCAACATTTGTTCATACAAATGAGTCTCAAATTCAAGAGACACAAACAGCTCTTTACAACTGGGCTCAAACTCATAAAAACCGCCCAGTTATTCAGCTTGGTGTTGGCAGTATCGTTAACTATTCATTTGCACTTACATCCAAGCCAAAAATAATAATTATTGCGGATATAGATTCACGACTTATCAATTTTCACAGAGATTTACTGCATGATCTAAGTCAACTTGATAAATTCGATCAAAATGTTGTTGAACAAATTACGCGTCGCTTAGAAACCGAAAGCTTTGGCACCAAGTCTCGCTTTAAATCTAGAGATTCTTTTGATACGTCATGGATTGTACCTCGCAACTTGGAGCGACTGGCACATATGTATAAAAAAGGACGAATTATATTATCTGTTTGCAATATTAATGATGCTCTTGATGCAGTAGAAGATGTAAAACAAAAATCGAGAAGTCAAGGACGAAAAAAACCCAAAGTTGCAGTCTATACATCAAATGTGGGCGATTGGATTTGTGGCAGAAATACCACAACCAAAAACACCGCGCAGCTTGAACGTAATTATGCTGAATTTAATAAAAAAGTATCGAATGTTGTTGGTAAACACGGCATTCTTATTTTTTCTACAATAGACAAAGTCTCACGTTTCAGCGGCTCATATAAACAGCAGGTATCACAAGGTTGCAATGGCCTTCCAGCATTTTCTGCAAAATCTAAACACAGGCAGCATTAGCTTACTATCAGGACAAGGCCCCTAAAGTTGTTACCTAGACTTTTGCGCGCCCTTAATAAATTCATTCACTCTAAGAGTAATACAACATGACATCACCAACACAATCACCTGTTATCCATACAGCACAAGACTTTGCAGTTTTTGGAACGGGTGGAGGTTTAGGACTTGAGCTTAATAACAATGCACTCGGGCTAAGTTTCGGCACAGGTTTAGGAATTCAAGTCCAGACGCAGCCAGCTCCAGCAATACTAACACCCAGCGAAGACTTGCGTTCACCATCTCAAGACTTAGCACTCTACCATATAAGAAGTCACCCACAACTCACACAGTCAATTAACGCTGCACTGCAAACCATTTCTTTGTCGGGTAAGAATCGTAAACCACCGCCTACATCATTTATACATACAAATGAATCAAGAGTAGAAAAGTCTCTCGATAAAATTAAAAAATGGCAAAAAAATGCTGCAGACCCATTTCAAGCAACAATACAGCTAGGCGTTGGAAGTATTGTTAACTACTCTTTTGCAGCCGCTGCAAAATCAAGCTTGATCATTATTGCTGACATAGACCCTAATTTAATTAATTTCATAAAAGTCTCATCAGCATGATTGAAAATGCGCCTAACATAGGCTCATCACTTGTGGAAAATATTATTACTCGCCTAGAACACAATGAACTCAACAAGCGCCCAACGCACAGATCTTTATTTGACACATCTTGGATTACACCAAGTAATCTACAAACAATAAAGGAAATGGCACAGCAAGGTCGTATTCAATGTGTCGAAGCTAATCTTAATGATGCAATGAAATCAATCGAAAAGATCAAAAAAGAGATGTTTGCACAACAAATTAAACCTCCAAAAGTATTACTTTATACATCAAACGTTGGCGACTGGATTGCAGGACGTAATGCTAAAACAAATGATAAAAAGCACCTAGAAGCTGACTACAATGAATTCAAGCTTCAGATCAATAAAGTCATTGGTCAAGACGGGCTCCATGTTTATTCGTCCATTAATGATAAGTCTTACTCTGGCCGTTATCGTCAACATATTGCACTTTCTCAAAATGGTATGCCAGACTTTGTACAAATGGAGCCAATTAGTAGTCGCAAAAAATAGCGCACACGTAAGGATACTCTCATGATTACAGGGATAGATCATATTGCGATAGCAGTAACAAACATACAAAAAGGCATTCAGCGTTTTATTGAAGACCTTGGATGCCAGCTTGAACATGTAGAAGACGTTCCAAGCGCTCAAACTCAAACAGCCTTTTTAGCACCACAAAGCCTGAGGCTAGAGCTTATTCATCCTCTTGATCAAGCAGGCCCTGTGCAAAAGTTTATTAAACAACGCAATCAAAAAGGCGGCCTTCATCATATCTGTTTTATCTCAGATAACTTAGAATCAGATATTCAAAAATTGAAGACGAAAGGCTATACCTTCATTCAAGAAACCCCTACTATAGGCGCTCATGGAAAAAAAGTAGTCTGGCTTCATCCCAAGAGTTGCGATGGCCTTCTCATTGAGCTTGCATCATATGACACAAACAACTAATCACAACATTCATATTATTCATGAAGATGAAGCCATGCTAGTCATAAACAAACCCGCATGGCAATTAAGCGTACCGGGCAAAAACCCCAACATGGTATCTGCTTTCGATATTGCTTCAGAATACCTAGGCAAACCAGCATTTGTGGTGCATCGCTTAGACTGTGCCACATCAGGTCTGATGATTTTTGCAAAGACATTGGACGTACAGAGAAAGCTCCATAAAAGTTTTCGCGATCGCTGGGTTTCTAAAGTGTATCAAGCTGTGCTATGTACACCACCCCAACAAAAATCAGGCACTATTGAACTGCCTTTAAATACTGACTGGCCCAATAGACCAAAACAAATGGTTGATTATCAGGACGGTAAGGAAGCTAAAACTTTTTGGTCTCATGCTAGCTGTGGACTCAAAGCTGGAGTCGAAAGCGACCTTAAAGCTGCGATGCCAAATATAATACCATTTCCTGTGTATCTTCGCCCTTATACTGGTCGAACACACCAACTCAGAGTACATACACAGTCTCTTGGACACCCAATTATTGGCGATAGACTATATGCCCAAAGTCATTATACAAGTGAGCCAGACAACTCTAAACCCTTTAAAAGGCTCTATTTACATGCTGAAAGCTTATACCTACAGCATCCAATGACCAAAAAGTCGGTCTACTTTCTTGCCCAAGATGAGTTTTCCTTCTTCAAGACAAAACCGCATGAGCATTTAATGGATTCGATATAAAAAAAGCCAAGTGTCTGTCATTAAGACACCTGGCTTTCTTGAATGAGAGAGGACCTCTCAATAGGTTAACGAGCAACTCTGGAAACTATTGTAGCTTTTCAATAATCTCAACAGCCAACTGCTCTTCAACCATGACCAAACGGCCTTTGGCAAAAGTTCGACCATTAGCTTTAAGCTCAACAGGACCTTCTGGACCACATCCTAAAGTAATAATTTCGCCTTCTTGAATTTGGCTTACTTCACCAAGAGTTTTGTTCATTGTGCGTAGTGAAAAATCAAGTGTCACAGGGATTTGCTCCAAATCTGGTCTAGCTTCTTGCGGCGGCTCAAAATGCAATGGTTCTGCTGAATAGCCTTGCGGCTCAGAATGGCTAGGAGTAGCTCCAGCTGGTACTGAAAAAGCACTGTCCACATCAGAATCTTGAGTTTCTACTTGAGCAGACTCTGCTTCCGAGTCTTCTTCTGTAAATAAAGAAGAATCACTTCCATGCATTTCATCGAGAAGTCTTCTCAAACCAGGAGCATCATCTTCTTGCGTTGGATCCTGAACCATACATCCACCTATTTCGTCATTCAGTTATTAATACTTTTAAGGATATTACCTAATTTATTGTAGTCTAAAACTTTAATCAGCCCCTATCCTACCACAGTGCATATCTCTATATGTAAAAACGAGTAAAGACAAAGCTCTTTTAGTCACTATTATGTTTCCGTAAGAAACAGGGCTATTTTTCATCGATCAAATAATGCAGATACACTTTTAACCCCCTATACTTATAGAAAAATCAGCCATATTCTCATCTGTCTGATTTAGCTGTATTCCCTTCTAAGCAGGAGCATATTATTCGTGGACCAGGACTTCATCCCACCGCATGTTAAATTTGAAAAGCAAACGACTGTTTTTTGTCAACAAGTTAAAGTTGAGAAAGTAAATGTGAGCTTCAAGTTAGATGAAACAACATGGACCCCAACTGTTGCTCACCAATTTATTGATGCACCACCAAAAGTTTCAGTGCTTCCATATGACCCATATGAAAACAAAGTCATCTGCGTTGAGCATTTTCAAATTGGTACATTGAAACAAAAAGAAGGGCCTTGGCAGCTTGAACTTCCTACCCACCCTATCTCGCCTGGTATGAGTCAAATTTCAGCTGTAGATACGGCACTTAGCAAAGAAATAAATTGCGAAGGCTTAGACACTGAATTTATCGGCGACTTTTATACAAGCCCATCGCTCAGCAATGAAAAAGTATTTGTCTATTGCGCAGGCATTGATTCAAACGAAATACGTTCTCAGGCAAGAATAGAAATCCTCACCCTAGATGAAGCAAAAGAAGGCATCTATGGTAACTATTTCCACGACGTTGGAACCATCATGGCACTTCACTGGCTATTCGCCAATCAAATCAGATTGCAAAAAAAATGGCAATAAACTGAATTCTCGCTGAACTTTTGTTACACTTGTCAGTCTTAAACACGGAGCCATAGATATGACTAACGTTTCTATGGCCTCACAGCCGTCGCGCTGCTGTTATTTATCAAGAATTTAAAACTATAAATAGTCAGTTCAAGAACAACTATACGTAGTCATCGGCAGCCCGACATTTGTATTAAACAACATGAGTAACAATGGATATGAGATCGAGGATCAGTTTTAATATTGCACTCGCTATCGTCATGATGACTAACCTGGGCTGCACTCAGGAAACTACAAGCGACACCAATGCATTAAACAATACCCAAGTATCAGACCAATCCGGAGCTTCATTAGTTTCCCCTCTCCCAAGTTCAACCTCTCACGATACAGACATCAGTGCAAAGAGTCTTACAGAAGAAGATCTAGCACTCATGAGCTCAGATAAAGCCGCTGCAATTCGAGCAAAGTTAGAACGCTGGAAAGCTGCTCAAGCTGCAAGTAACAATGTATCAAGTGATGAGTCAACAAATGATGAAACTTCTAGCTTTCTAGGCTCATATCCAGTTGCAGTTGTAAGACCTGCTCCTCAACCTCCTGTTGTAGAAACACCTGTCGTAGAAACACCTGTC
>TARA_B100000686_G_scaffold44549_1_pt1 | contig 34084 bp, 19 predicted proteins | sample TARA_B100000686 | Tara Oceans TARA_B100000686 (sample SAMEA2622733) | marine metagenome | biome: marine biome (ENVO:00000447); feature: marine epipelagic mixed layer (ENVO:xxxxxxxxx); material: "saline water (ENVO:00002010), including plankton (ENVO:xxxxxxxx)" | depth 150 m | reverse complement strand
TATTAAAATCATCTTGGGCGTGTGCATAAGCTAATCCAAAGCTCGCATCAGAATCTCTCTTCCCATAAATATGAGGAACACCCCATTTATCTCTTTTGATAGTTGCAGAAAAGTTTCCATCCATGACTGTCAAATCTATTGCTAGAATAATAGTTTGAAAAAAAATTAAAATGGATAGAATGCGTACAGTATTTTTAAAATATATGTTCTTCAAACAATTGCATTCCTTAAAGATCCATCACATTCTTCCAATAATCTTTCCGCTTCTTTTTTACTTAGCCCTTTTATTTCCATTACTACAGCTTTTTTTACAGACATTTTTGCTAATTTTAAAATTTTTAAAGATCCCTCTCTATCCAATCCAGTCAATTGCATTACAATTCGTGCTCCTCTGTCAATTAACTTATCATTTACTGCCATCAGATCTACCATTAGATTACCATAGACTTTCCCTAAAGAAATCATGGTTGCAGTGGAAAGCATATTTAGCACCATTTTTGTTGCTGTCCCAGCTTTCATGCGAGTTGATCCTGTCACAATTTCAGGACCTGTATCAACTACTACAACTTCATCAACTTTTGTAATATTAAATGGTTTAGGATTGGTTACTAAATAAACCGTTTTTGCACCTAGTTTTCGAGAGTATTGAAGTGCGGAAATCACATATGAAGCTGCACCACTACATGATATTCCAATTAACACGTCTTTATTATTTATTCCATAAGGTTCTAAATCAGTAACTGCATTTTCCGGTTTATCTTCTGCACCTTCAATAGAGTTTCGCAATGCGCCATCTCCTCCAGCAATAATACCAATAAACCAATTTTCAGGTGCAGAATAGGTAGGTGGAATTTCTGATGCATCCAAGACTCCCAACCTGCCACTGGTTCCAGCACCTATATAAAATATACGACCGCCCTTTTTTATACTATTTGAGCACAAATGGACTACATTTTCAATTTTTGGAATAGCTGCTTCAACAGCTTGAGAAACTTTCTGATCTTCTTTATTAATAGTCAGTAATATCTCTCTCACAGATACTGTATCTATGTTAAGAGATTGATTATTCTGTTTCTCTGTTTTCAGTTCACCTCGAGATTTCATGGTGTTTAAATTACCAATACATGCAGAGCTGGAAAAACATAACAGTGAACCTCAAAAACTGGGATTTGAAAAAAGCAGCAGAATTAATAAGTAATCTGGATATAGTATCTGTCACCATTTTAGATAAATTAAATCAAGTAGAATCCCAATGGTTTGAAGAAACAGAAAATGAAAAACCTATTAATAGTTCGACTCATAGTTTAATTATTCTAGCTGATGCTAGGAAAGATACAAATGAATTACTATATAATATAAAATTACTCTTAAATTTGAATGAAACACCTCAATATTCAGAAGAAATTTTTGAAGATCAGGATTGGGTTTCTCAAAGTAGATCGCATTTCCAGGAAATAATAATTTCAGATACGCTTCGTGTTGTACCACCATGGGATAGGAGGGGAAAGTTTAATGGTACAACCATCGTTATTGATCCTGGATCGGGATTTGGCACTGGAACCCATCCAACAACTAAACTTTGTCTAAATTGGCTGGAAAAAAATTTACGAATTGGGAAATCTTTACTTGATTATGGTTGTGGTTCTGGGATACTATCTATAGCAGGAGCTTTTTTTGGTGCAAAAAGAATAACTGGCATTGATTGTGATAATCAAGCACTTGAAAATGCTAGGCATAATGCAAAATTAAATAATTTAGATTTAGACTTGCTTCAATCAAAAAATTTTCAGGTAAATCATCGCTATAATATTGTTATAGCAAATATTCTTTCTAATGTATTAGTTGAAATTGAGCCAATATTGCGTAAAACTGTATCCCAGCGACTTGTTCTTTCGGGAATATTACCAGAACAGGCAATATATATACATGAAGCATTTTCAGATTGGTTAACATTCGATCAAATAGTAAAACAAGATGGCTGGTTATTACTTAGTGGAAAGGTCTAAAGTAGAAAAATAGCGTTTGGCTTCATTTACCACTTTCGGAGATAAAAGAATAGCCGATAACATTGTAGGTATCGCCATCACTGCATACATGCCATCAATCAAATTAATTACAAATGATATAGATACAGTAGCACCAATTATAATAGAAAATATGTAAAAATAGTTGTAATACATTATACATTTAGATCCAAATAAAAAACCAGTGCATTTTGCTCCATAATAGGATTGACCGAACATAGTGGTTAAACTAAAAGTTATAACGCATATAGATAAGACAGCTGTACCTGCGATACCTAATTCTTGCGAGAAAGCCTGTGCAGTCATTGATACACCATTGACATTTGATGTCCACACACCAGAAATAAGTATGATATATGCGGTAATTGAACAAACCAATATCGTATCAATAAATGGTCCAATCATCGCTACCAAACCTTCCCTAACAGGTTCATTTGTTTTTGCTGCTCCATGTGCCAAAACTTCTGTACCCAGACCTGCTTCATTTGAAAAGACGGCTCTTCTTATACCTTGACGAATTACTTCACCTACAACTCCTCCCATAACAGCCTCACCTGTAAATGCATCATGAAATATCAATGAAATAACTGATGGTAATTCAGCAATATTTATTATAATAATTACCATACCAGCGATTAAGTATAAAGATACCATGAGAGGAACCAATTTACCTGCAATAAGGCCTATACGTTTTATACCACCTAATATCACCATCGAAACGAGAATAGAAATAATAAAACCTATTAACAGATTACCATATATTATTTTTTCGGGAAACAAACCAATAGGTATCAATATTGATTCTCGCGTGAACTGTGTGAGCTGATTAGCTTGAAACATGGGTAAACAACCAATCACGCCAGCAGCACTAAATAGTATAGCAAGTGATTTAAATCTTTCTCCAAGACCTTCACAGATTACATACATAGGTCCACCCTGTAAATTACCTTTATCATCTTTACCTCTATAAAGGATTGCTAAGGTACAGGTAAAAAATTTAGTAGACATGCCCATCAATGCACTAATCCACATCCAGAATAATGCGCCAGGTCCTCCTGTATGAATTGCGACCGCAACTCCACTAATATTACCCATTCCAACTGTACCTGCTAATGCACTGGATAAAGCTTGAAAATGATTTATATCACCAGGATCATCTTCACGATCATATTTCCCTAATAATATATCTAATCCATGGCCGAAATAACGAAACGGTGTAAATCTGCAATAAACTGTAAAATACAGTCCGCCTCCTACAAGTAAAACCAACAAAAAAGGACCCCACATTAGATTTGCAAAGGCCGATATAAAATAGTCAAGTTGCATCATGTTTTTATATAATAATCATACATGCTGGCCTATATAACGAATAATAAAGTATAAAATTGCACTTCCTGTAAATAATATAACTGATACAGATAATCCAAAACCCACACCAAGGCAACCCAGCGTCATAGCCAAAATACCTACAGTTACAGCATAAGGCATTTGTGTCTTCACATGATCAACATGATCAGAAGCTGATGCAGTTGATGAAAGAATCGTTGTGTCAGATATTGGTGAGCAATGATCACCAAAAACAGATCCCGATAGTACAGAAGAAAAGGTAGCTAGAAAAATTGGTGATTCAACTACAATATTTGGATCCATGTTCATTAAGTGAAGTGACATTGGCACAACGACCGGGACCAAAATTGACATCGTAGCCCAAGATGACCCCGTTGAAAAACTAATTGCCGCGGCGGTAATAAATGTAATGAAGGGTAACATATTTGGAGTCAAAACATTAGAAGAAACACTTACCAAATACTCTGCAGTTTTAAGGTCTTTACATACTGATCCTATAGTCCATGCTAAAACAAGGATAATAGATGCCATAATCATCGATCTTACTCCATTTATCCATGATTCCAGTGCTTTTTCTAAACTAAGTAATCCTCTAAAAACTGATATAGCAATAGCGGTAATACTTGAAAAACAAGAACCCCAGATCAAGCTGGCATATGGATCCGATGCACCAATAATATCACGAATAGTAGGATAATCCATATTAATATTTTTTATTCCAGTAATAAAAAGACCTCCAATTGTAACAGCTAATACAACACTTATAGGTATAAATGCATTAAGCCAATGGGATGGAGTTGATTCTCCTTTTTGAATTAAACTAGCATCCGATAATGGTTTTGCGTTATCGCCAAGTACTTTTCCTGTAAGAACTGCCCTTTTTTCCGCTTCAAGCATAGGTCCGTATTCCCTTTTTAGTAATATATTAATCGCTATAAACACTAAAGTAAGTATACAATAAAATGAAAAAGGAATACTTTTTATAAAAATAAAATAAGGACTAATTGATATCCCAAACTGTTCAAAAGGTGATTCTAATAAACTCATCTGAAAAACAGACCAGCTGCTAATAATAGCCAGACTAGCTACAGGTGCAGCAGTAGAATCAACTAGATATGAAAGTTTTTCCCTTGATATTTTTACTCTATCTGTAAATGGTCTCATCATATTCCCAACTAAAAGTGTATTCGCGTAATCATCAAAAAAAATTACAAATCCCATAAATGATGTTGCTAATTGGCTTCGTCTATTAGAAGTAGCATATCTAGCGGCTGCTTGAACTGCACCTGCCATACCTCCATTAGCTGAAATAACGCCAATTAGACCACCAAAAGCCATAGTAAATATCAAAATAGAGGCATGCCCATGATCGGTGATAGATTCTACAATATAGGTATCTAAAGCATGGGTAAGACCTAAAACAGGGTTTTTAACAACCATCGCTGAACCAAGCCATACTCCAATGAATAAAGCCAAATGAGCTTCATGAGTAATAAGAGCAAGAATTATTGCAATTAATGGCGGGAATAAAGACGTAAAAGAATATTGTATTGTTCCCAAAGAATTATTTATTGAATCAGAAGCGAAAATTAATCCCGCAAAAAAAAAGAATAAGAGAACTAGGACTTTGTTTGAATAAATCAATTTCATTAATCTAAACTTAAATCACTGCCTATAGAATGTAAACTGTTAAACCATCTTTTTGGATTGGGAATTATTCTTGATCGTTTTATTTTACATAATTATGTAGGAAATAAAATTTACTACTTAGAGCATGACTAGATTAGACCAATATCTTGCCCGAGAATTTCTAACCATCTTAGGTTTTTCTATATTTGGATTTGTATCATTATTCATTATTGTTGACTTAATTGAAAATCTAGATCGATTTATTGATAATAAAGTTCCTACTCAAATCGTTTTTAGCTATTATCTGTATACATTACCATGGTTTGTAAGTATAGGACTCCCAATGTCTACACTCATCTCTACCGTATTTAGTCTTGGCAACATAGTTAAACGAAATGAATGGACAGCTTTAAAAGCATCAGGAGTTAGCATTAATAGAATTGCTTATCCTCTACTTTCGCTTGGAATGATAATTAGCATATTTTCATTTATCCTTGATAATAAACTAGTATCCTACGGGAACGAAAAACGATTTGAGATTGATCGTGATTTTGTTAAGAGAAAATCTCGTCACAAACTCAAGAACACCTTAAAAGATGTCTTTCTACAAAAAAATATAACTACTCATATTTTGCTTAATAAATATTCAATAAAAAACAAAACTGGTTATGGGTTGACCTGGGTAGACCTAGACGTTACAACTCTTCAAAAAAGGATAGATGCCAAAAAAATTGACTGGCACCAAAAATCAAATAAATGGATTGTATCTAATTATTCTATAAGATACTTTAATGATTTAGGAATTGAAAAAGAAGTTTCACTGTCTGATAAGGATACTTTAGTTTCTCTAGGATTTACTCCTACTGAAATTCAACAACAAGCTAGAAAACCAGATGAACTTGATTATTTCAAACTTACTTCACGCATAAAAGAACTCAAAAGTAATGGAGTCGATACCGTCCGCTGGGAGGTCACACGTTATTTAAAAATTTCTTTCATTTTTACTAATCTAATTGTTGTACTCTGCGGTATCCCATTGGTTATTATTAAGGAAAAAAACAGTCTTTCCTTTGGTGCTGGTCTTAGCGTATTTGTTATATTTGGTTATTACGCGTTTATCAAATTTGGTCAATCATTAGGTTTTAAAGGCGTTTTGGAGCCTATTTATTCAGCATGGTTGGGGAATATTATATTTTTTCTGGGTGGTGCAATTTTATTGTGGCGTGCAAAAACATAAACCATTTTTTAATAGAAAAAATTAACTTCGAATAACAACTTTATTATTTAGTAAAACTAATTTTATCAAATAATCTTCCAAGAAAACCTTTCTCTTTTTCTTCATCGGTTACGTTAGATGGTACAGATTTTCTGCTTTTTGGACTCGTTATTGTAAGTCCTATTGAAAAATTAAATCCTTTCATGGTATGAAGCCACATACCATTGCGAAATGCAAAACCGAGATCAAAAATTATTGGGCCCTTATGATAACCAAACCCCAATCCTAACTCACTTAAGTCACCTCCAGCCCATGCATAGCCAATTCTCATTGGTAGATTGGGCATTTTTGACCATTCCACCCCAATCGACCATTTCCAATTGGCACGGGCATAATATGCATTCTGGAATCCAGTTACAAAATCAGACGCAATCAATATTGTTTCTAGTTTTTTTGATACACCAAAACGAAAAAGAGCTGGATAAGGCGTTGTAAACTCTGATGTGTCTGGAAAAAACTTAGTATCATTCTTAAATAAAGAATCTTGGCTTAATCTATCGATCCTAAGTGTATCAATACTATAAGTAACCAAAATTGATTCTCCAGGATTTAATTGATCATCACCCCATTGAAATGGATAAAATCCAAATCCATTACCTGGATCACTAATACTTTTATTCCATGCGATACTGCCAAAACTATTAATAAGAGAAGATCCAACTGACCAACCATTTTTTTCTCTGGAGACTATACCTAAATCCATAGCAAACCCTCTGCCTCCAAGACCTTGACGTATAATATAAGATCCAGTCCCAATAATACCTATATCTGTTGTCTCCAAATTCGCTTTACTCGCTTTTTCATCTATACCTAAGTAAAAAAGTCCTTGCAGATATTTAAATGTGAAGCCCAAAGAGAATGATTCAAAAGGCATCCCAAATGTAACACCAATTTCTGTTAAGCCAAGTGTCTCACGATTTAATTCCATATCCAGATTAGTCTTTCCAGCATTCCCATAAAAAAGAAATTCGAGTAGACCTATGGGCAATCGGGTATTTGATAAAAAAATGTTATTCGTAGTGAAAGCCAAATTACCTTTAGAAATGTTTAAAATCGGAGTGGGAAAATGTAGATCTGTAAAAAATGCCATTCCATCAGCATCTCTAAGTTGTCTAAAAATCTGATCTTTTTCTTTAGTATCTAAAGTATCTCCGCTATACTGAGCAATATTTTGTATAGAAAAAAAATTGCCTAAAATCCCATAGTCTAATTGTCCAATCTGTAGCATGAATGGTCGGTCTTGCTGAAGACCAATTAGTCCTGGATTATATCCAATAGAAAAAATACCATCAGCGATTGTAGTATAAGATCCAGCTAATCCTACTACGCGAGGATCCCTCTTCGTTTGAGAAAAAAGAATACAAAAAACCAGAGATAAGAAAAGGATTTTTTTCATCGTTTAACTATTCTCGATTCAGTAATTCTAAATTTAGGAAGCTGAATTCTGGCCGAGTTACGGATTTTAACATACCATCCATTTATATCTCTAGCCTTACCATCGGTTGAAATAATTCTTATTCGCAAAGAATCAGTCTCTGCTAATCCACTTGGAGTCCAAGTATATATATTTTCTCCACTGATATTATTTATACCAGAAGCAATCGATGTCCAGTCACTTTCAATATTAATATCAATACTATCGGGATCGGATTCTCCATTTGCATAATGTAAATCTACTTTTTGGACACCTTTCCCAAAAGATTGCCATTTAATATTATTAGGCTCTCCATTATTAAACGTTTCACCGCCATTTGGATAGGTAATAATTAATTCATCTCCAGATGAACCAGAAATTCCACCACTACCCAAACGAAAAGTAATAAATGAGTTAATCTCAAGATAATCTTCTTTTGATAAAAACACTCCTTTACCTTTTGTACCCGGAATATGAAAACGCGGCATAGCATAAGGGATACTACCATATTTTGTCATTAAGAATATCTTATTTGTATCAATCGTACTGAAGTAGGTACCACTACCTGGTACCGCAACCATACCTTCTGGATAACCAAGTGTATCATTTGCACCATAAAGTTCTTCTGGAGATGGAAGAAGAAACTGAAATAAAGTATCTACAAAAGCAATTACTGTATCTGTTCCTGAACCATTTGTTTTTACTATGTAGGGAAGACGATCAATACATTCTGAATAATCAGACATAACGTTGTATATATAAATCCCACTACTGTCTGGGCTTAAATTTGAGCATCTGTATATAATATATATACTATCAATCGTAGAATCTGCCAATCCTAGTGTAGAGAGTGTATCAACATAATTTTTCAGAAGTTCTGGTGTTCTACCTACTGGAAAAGTTTCCAGATTGCTCATTAGTACAGATAATTCTGCTCCAAAAGGAAATGAATTAGTGATATTGGTTACCATATCAGAATGAATAAGAGAATTTCTAATTTTATATCGAGTATCATACTCACCAAAATCGATTTCAGAACCTTTACTTCCCATAAATGTCATTGGTTCAAGCTGCAATGCAAAAGGTATAGTAACAACAAAACCACCTTGTATAGCCTTTCCTTCAACCAATGCACCCCTTCCTTCAACCTTTACTTCGGGATCAATAATCATCTGTACAGGGTTAGACCCCAATAACCCAATAATAGATTCACAGGTATCACAAGGAGGAGTTAATACATCATATGACGGCAAAGTATCATCAACGCTATCATAAATTGTTATACGCGTTCCATTTTTATCCAAACCTATTATTGTCAAAGCAGTATCCCAGGGCATTGCATCATCAGCTATACGTGCTAGGGTATCAACATTAATGGATACATATGTCGCTTCACCCATCGAATTATATCCAGTAAAATCTAATTTCATGCGTATAGGTAAAGGTATTTGACTCTTCATAGTTATTTCAAAAAGTGCTTCTGTAGGAATTGCTCCTGTAAATCCTGGTGGGAATTCTTGAACTGTTGAGTCAGTCGGTAGTAACATAAACAAATCTGCTTCTAAAACAGAAAATGAAAGTAGTTCCATTTGCATTCTCATGTTAAAACCACCAAATGAAGATCCATCAAGCGGAATAGTTGATTTTTGTTCTACGAAACCAAGATCAAAATCTAAATCAAAGCTATTTAGTGGGGAATTTGTATTTGGATATCCTGGAGCAGCGATAGAATATCCCCTCATATCAAATGTCTTATCTACAGGAGAACCTTTTTTTAAAACTGTATCAATTTTTACTGAGTCTCTTCCATCAATAGGAGAGAAATTTTTAAAATTCATTAGAAATTTTAAATCAAAAGGAAGTGTACTCTCCAAGCCAGTGATATGAACTCTATTTTCATTGTATAAAGCACCGATTTCCCTTAAAACACAACGAAAAATTTCCATCTTACTAATTCCTGATTCAGACATATCCATTTCAGGAAAATCAAGACTAGGAAGTGTAACTATATCGGAAAGAGAATAATTACTTGTAGTTATATCAATACTATCAAACCCTGCAATCACTAATTGAACAGAGAAATCAACATATAATTCTTCGGATGGAGGAATAACAACAAATTCAGATGTTGGTGAAGCTAATTGTAAACTCGACGAAACATTCATAACTGGACAGAGTCCCTTAGCAGATAGGTCGGTTGTATCAGCATAAGACTGTCCATATGTTAAAATAGGTTGTTTATTATGGTTTGCTAAAGTATCGGTAATATCAGTAGTCCCAGTAACAATATTTGAGTAGACCTGTATAAGTTCTGTTGCACTATTATTTTCAAAATAGGAAATATATTTGCTCCCTTCTCCCATAATCAGAGTATCTATACTAGATATCATTGGAGTGAATGAAAGATCTATGGCATTGAAGGGTATTGGGAGCTGAAAGTTGAGTATACTTAAAAGTCCTTGCATTACTGTATTGAACGGTGAAATAATTAATTGTTCATAATCACTAGCATTCATTACAACCGTATCAGTTGTTGGAAATTGAAATACTTGACCAAAGGTTGACGTCGGATAAACTGCGCTAGGATCAGTAAGAGGAATCTTCTGGCCTACTGTCGGAAAAGGAATAATTATATCAGCAGGCGGTATTCCAGGTAAATCTCCCGTTGCAATCACAGCATCAACATTCATTGGTAGTGTTGGAAGATTTGGTAAAACTTGGGGATCCATTTCTCCACCCTGAACAATTTGAAAACCCATTGAATCAGGAGTAGGAAAAATTCCAACATCAGGATTAGAAATATCCGTCATTTCATATTTGCTACTAACCAAAGGAATTTTTAAATCTAGATACCACACTGGCATCTCAAATTTTTCGGGCATATCAAAGTCGCACGCCACCGTTGCCATTAAAACAATGACCAGAGGAGTACGTAGAATTCCCGTAATATACTTACGGGCGACTTGTCTCAGATTTACCTTCAAATTGTTGCCAAATGTATAGGACTTCCGCACTCAAATTTGGAGAATTATTATGAGACTTGCCAAAAGAAAAAACCCCGCAAATTATTGCAGGGTTTATTATTGATATTATTGAACTTAGATCAATATCTGTAGTGATCTGGTTTATATGGGCCATCTTTAGATACCCCAATATAGTCAGCTTGCTCATCTGTAAGCCTGGTTAAATTAACCCCTAAATGGTCCAAATGAAGTCTCGCTACTTCTTCATCTAATTCCTTTGGAAGAATATAAACACCTATTTTTGGGGTATCAGACGCTAAGGCAATTTGAGCAAGAACTTGATTAGTGAATGAATTTGACATAACAAAGCTTGGATGACCAGTTGCACAACCAAGATTTACTAATCTTCCTTCAGCAAGTACAAAAATTTGACGCCCATCAGAAAATGTGTACCGGTCAACCTGCGGCTTGATTTCTTCTCTATCTATATTAGAGTCTTGATTGAGATGATTAATCTGGATCTCATTATCAAAATGACCTATGTTACATACTATAGCCTGATCCTTCATACCAGCCATATGGTCTTTGGTTATTACATCTTTATTTCCAGTAGCTGTTACAAATATATGTGCATCTGATAGTGTATCCTCAATAGTGGTAACTTCAAATCCTTCCATAGCGGCTTGCAATGCACAAATGGGGTCGATTTCCGTTATAATAACTCGAGCACCATATCCACGCATAGATTGTGCGCAACCTCGCCCAACATCCCCATAACCAAAGATAACAACGGTTTTCCCGGCAACCATCACATCTAAAGATCGCTTAAGACCATCTGCCAAGGATTCACGGCAACCGTAGATATTATCAAATTTAGATTTGGTAACAGAATCGTTAACATTATATGCTGGAAATAATAGATGTCCTTCTTTTGCCATCTGGTTTAAACGGTGAACTCCTGTAGTAGTTTCCTCAGAAACACCAATTATATTATTTACAACTCCATGCCAATGATTTGGGTTCTTATTTAATACATCACGAAGCAATTCTTCAATAATCCGCTCTTCTTCGATATTTGTATTTATTTCAGGAATTTCCTTATGTTTAGCAAAGTATTCTTCTAGTTCATAACCTTTGTGAATCAGTAAAGTTGCATCACCTCCATCATCTACAATAAGATCTGGACCTGAACTATCTGGGAAGGTAAGAGCTTGCAAAGTACACCACCAGTATTCTTCCAATGTTTCACCCTTCCAGGCATAAACAGGTATTCCGTTTTTAGCTATTAATGCTGCTGCGTGGTCTTGTGTCGAAAAAATATTACAACTAGCCCAGCGAATATCTGCTCCCAATTCAGCAAGGGTTTCAATAAGAACAGCAGTTTCCACAGTCATATGCAAAGACCCAGTAATCTTTTTACCAGCAAGCGGTTGTTTAGATCCATATTTTTTGCGCGTTGCCATAAGTCCAGGCATTTCCTTTTCTGCAATATGAATAGCTTTTCTACCAGCTACTGCAAGGCCAATATCTTTAATTTTATAAGGTATTGATTCAACGATAGTACCAGTTGCTAAAATAGACATAATCCCCCCCCTTTATATTTTTGAGCATAACAATTCAGCCATATCTGTTTTTTCCCACGTAAACTGTTCCAATTCTCGACCAAAATGTCCGTAGGCAGCCGTTTGTCTATACCTTGGTTTTTTTAAGTCTAAATGAGCAACAATTTCTCCTGGACGCATAGGAAAAACATCTCTTGTTATTTTAGTTAGTGAATTATCATCAAGTTTCCCTGTGCCAAATGATTTCACATAGAACGAAGTTGGCTCAGGAATACCAATACTATAAGACAATTGCACTTCACACCTTTCTGCTAAATTAGCTTTTACAATATTTTTAGCTATATAACGGGCCATATATGCAGCACTACGGTCTACTTTTGAAGGATCTTTCCCTGAAAAGGCACCACCTCCATGAGGGGCATATCCTCCGTACGTATCTACAATTATTTTTCGACCAGTCAAACCAGTGTCTGCAGCAGGTCCACCATAAACAAATCTTCCAGTACCATTTACAATAAAATCATTTTCAAAAGGTACTTCATAAGTGTCCAATACAGGCCTAATTATATGTTGGATAATTTCATTTCTTACAAAGTTAAGCTCTTTTTCTTCCGTGGAATACTCATCAAGTAAATCATCATGTTGAGTAGCTATCACAACCTTTTTTATGTTTATTGGTGTATGTTTTTTATATTCAACTGATACTTGGGATTTTCCATCGGGACGCAGCCAAGGCAAAGTTTCATCCTTACGTAAAATAGATAGACGTTCTGTTAATCTTTGAGCAATTTGTATAGGAAGAGGCATAAGCTCGGGAGTCTCCTGACAAGCAAACCCAAACATCATTCCCTGGTCACCAGCACCTTGTTCGGTAATATTTCCAGAATCGACTCCTTGGGCAATTTCAGGACTTTGTTCATCTAATTTTGAAATAATTTTTAAATCATCAATATTTATCCCACTATTTTCATTATTATAACCAATCTCAGTAAGTGTTTTTTTTACCAAGCGGTTCGTATCAATTGTTCCTATTGATCGCACCTCTCCCGATACAACAACCAATCCAGTAGTTGCAAGAGCTTCGCATGCTACGCGAGATTCCGTATCTTGTTTAAGAAATTCATCCAGAACAGCATCCGAAATAGCATCACAGGCCTTATCAGGATGCCCCTCAGTGACTGATTCAGATGTAAATAAAAAATGTGACATTATAAGATCCTATAACATTATTTTAGTTAAAAGAAAATAATTATAAAAAATTCGGCGCGAAGATAATAAAAATAATGAAATGTTCTAAACATAAAAATCAGCTTTGATACAAAATTCTCGATAAATACGAGCCAATTCCTGCAACATTTCTACAGATGATTGAAAATTATAACTCATAATATGTTCTACATTCAATCCAATTGGTACTACAAGCTTATTTTTAATAATATGGGATAGTGTATTATTCAATATTTCAATTGCAACATCTAATGAACGATCGATCATAGAACCAGGCCTACCATTTAAATATTTTTCAGTATCCTCAGGTATTTCTACACCCAGCCATTTTAGAAAATCAATATTCTTTTGGGAAGAAACTGGTGCAAAGCTAAGAAGAAGTCTTCTAGGAAAAGTATTGAGCTTTCTACAACGATCTTGATAATGGCTAATCATTTTCATAATTTTTTCTGAATCATACAGTACTTGGGTAGTAAAAAATTCTGCACCATTATCAATTTTCTTTATTAGATTTTTTGATTCCGCATTACGGCTAGGTATAGATATACCACCACAAAGAATATCCTCTATTCTAGAATTGTTCGGGCTTGTTATTGAATTTAGAGCTTCGTTAACAGTCGGACCAGGATAATTTATTTTATGAGATTCACCTCCAACTATAATGAGATTTTCAATTTCATATTTGTTATTTGTTTCATCTACCCAGTTCAGTTCTTCTTCTAAAATCTGATGAACAATCACTCTATTCACTACAGCTTCCACACCAACAATATCCTGTAATAATTGGCCAAACTCACGTGGTTCTGCACGGGTTAGACTTTTAACTGGCTTTTTCCCAAATCCTTCTTCTTCTCTTACTTCTGGAATATTTATGGCATCTATGTGCGTCTGTGATAGAAGAGAACTTATTGTTTCTGCATAAGAGTTTAATGTTCCATCTTTCTCACGGGGTGGCAAAATCTCGTAAAATACTACAGGACGGCGTGGCCGCTTTATTTTATCTCTTATTCTCATAATTTTTTTTAACCCGAATTTTATTTATTGATAAATAGAATATTATATCATATTACGTTTCACTGAAAAATATTTTGATTTTGGATGAGAAAAATACCATCCGCAAATAGAAGATCCTGGATACATTGATCTAGTTTCAGTAAGATGAATACCAGCGTTGTTTTCAACATCCAACAATGTCCATATTTTATCCTTTTCTAAATGGCTAGGACATGCAGGATAGCCAGGTGCTGGACGTATACCCTGATATTCTTCTTTAATTAAGCTTTCAATATTCAAATTTTCATTCGTATCATATCCCCAAAATTCTTTTCGGACTCTTTCATGCATTCTTTCTGCAAATGCTTCAACCAACCGATCTGAAATAATCTTAGCCATAATTGCATTATAATCATCATTGTTTTTTTCAAAATATCTAACAATTTTTTCGAGTCCATGACCTGCAGTAAGCGCAAACATACCCATATAATCATTATTTGGAGCAATAAAATCTGCAAGACTATAATTAAACTTATTTACACCTTTATCAATTAATTGTCGAGGAAAATGAAACTTAGTGTCTTCAATGTGCACTATTTCATTTTCGGCATAAGCTGGGAATAAACCTATTACTCCCTTTGCAGTTAGTGATTTATTGGATATAATATCTTTTAATATATCCTTTCCATCTATATATAATCTCTCAGCTTCTCTACCAAACTTTTTATCTTGTAATATTTTTGGGAAAACACCTTTTAATTCCCATGCATGAAAAAATGGCGACCAATCAATATAATCTACTAATTCATATATTGGGTAATTATTAAAAACCTGGACTTGACTTTTTATCGGGCTAGGTCTTTTATAATGTGCCCAATCAATTTTAGGTTTTCGTTTACGAGCAGTTTTCAAATCAAGTAGTTTTTGTTTTTTAAATATACCTTTTTCTTTACGTATTTGTGAAAATTCTAGTCGAATTTTGGACACATAAGCATCTTTTTTATCTGTATTTAGTAGTTCTCCTACAACCGATACAGCACGCGACGCATCCTGAACATGAATCGTGGGTCCTGAATAGTTTTTTTCAATCTTAATAGCAGTATGTCTTCGACTGGTGGTAGCGCCACCTATTAATAAAGGTATTTTAAATTTCAATCGCTCCATCTCGCAAGCGATATGTACCATTTCATCTAATGATGGAGTAATCAAACCTGAAAGCCCAATGATATCAACTTTTTCTTTCTTTGCTTTCAAAAGAATCTCATTAGCAGGGACCATAACACCTAAATCAATAATATCATATCCATTACATCCAAGTACTACAGAAACAATATTCTTACCAATGTCGTGTACATCTCCTTTAACTGTAGCCAAAAGAATTTTTTTATTATCATTTTCTTTTATTAATAAATTTTCCTTTTCTTCTTCAATAAATGGATAAAGATACTCAACAGCCTTTTTCATCACTCTAGCAGATTTTACCACTTGTGGAAGAAACATTTTTCCTTTACCAAACAAATCTCCTACTTTACTCATCCCATCCATCAAAGGACCTTCAATAATTTCAATAGCATTATTATATTTCTTACGAGCTTGTTCAGTATCTTCTACCACAAATTCAACAATTCCATCTATTAGTGCATATATTAATCGCTCTTCAACATCATTTTTTCTCCAAGACTCATCCATTTTTTTTGTGATATGTTTATCCTTATACTGATCTGCAATTTCAATCAATCTTTCAGTGGCATCCGATCTACGATTAAATATAATATCTTCAACTCTTTCTTTTAAAACAGGTTCTATTTCATCATAAACTATTAATTGAGTTGCGTTAACAATACCCATATCCATACCAGCTTGAGATGCATGAAATAGAAATGCAGAATTTATTGCTTGACGGATATGTTCATTACCACGGAAAGAAAATGATAAGTTGCTTACACCACCGCAAATGTGGACTCCAGGGAGCTCTTCTTTAATAGATTCTGCTGCTTTAATAAATGCTATTGCATAATTATTATGTTCGCTTAACCCTGTAGCTATTGCAAAAATATTTGGGTCAAAAATTATATCTTCAGGCATAAATCCAACTTTCTTTACCAATATATCATATGCTCTTTTACATATATTAACTTTACGATGATATGTATCTGCTTGGCCTTGCTCATCAAAAGCCATAACTATAACTGCTGCACCATATTTTAGAATAATTCCCGCTTGACGCATAAATTCTTCTTCCCCTTCTTTCAAAGATATGGAATTAACTATGCCCTTTCCTTGCAAATTTTTTAAACCAGTCTCCAAAACATTCCACCTAGAAGAATCTATCATTATAGGAACCTTTGAAATATTCGGTTCAGAAGCAATAAGACGAAGAAATATCTGCATAGCTTTTTCACTGTCCATCAATCCTTCATCCATATTAACGTCAATAATTTGAGCACCATTTTCTATTTGTTCTGCAGCTATATTTAATGCAGCCTCATAATTATCTTCTTGAATCAAACGTTTAAATTTTGAAGAACCAGTAACATTGGTTCTCTCTCCGATATTAATAAAATTACTATCTGGACGTAAAGTGACTGGTTCCAATCCACTGAGTCTAGTATACTGATTGATTTTAGGAATTAAGCGAGGTTTTATTCCTTCTACTGCCTCACTGATTGCTTGTATATGATTTGGTTTAGTTCCACAACACCCACCTACCATATTGACCAGACCATTTTCTGCAAATTCTTTTATTGTTGCTGCCATAAACTCTGGAGTATCATTATATCTACCGAACTCATCAGGTAGACCAGCATTCGGGTAAATAAAGGTATATAATTCAGCGACACCGCTTAGTTCATCTATCCACGGTCGAATCTGTTCAACCCCTAATGCACAATTAAGACCAACTGCTGCAAGACCTCCATGACGGATTGAGTACCAAAATGCTTCTATAGTCTGTCCCGAAAGGGTTCGACCACTGGCATCAGTAATTGTTCCAGATACAAAAATTGGAATATCTAGATCTCTTTCCTCTAGCAATTCTTGAATAGCATAAAGGGCCGCTTTGCAGTTAAGAGTATCAAAAACAGTTTCAATTAAAAAAATATCGATTTGACCATCTAGCAACCCCATTGACTGCTCCCGATACGCATTTTTTAATTGATCAAAACCAATATTCCTGAAACCAGGATTATTTACATCAGGACTTAAAGATAACGTTTGGTTTGTGGGGCCTAACGCTCCAGCAACAAATCGAGGTTTATCCATATACTCAATTGCTACAGATTTAGCAATTTTTGCTGCTTCTAAATTCAATTCATAAGCCAGTTCTCCCATACCATAGTCATTTTGTGAAATTGAGTTTGCACTAAAAGTATTTGTGGCAATAATATCAGCACCAGAGTCAAAGTAGGCTCTGTGGATTTCCTGAATTAAATCAGGTTTTGTCAAACATAGTAGTTCATTATTTCCTTTTTGATCATTGGGATGATTATCAAAACGTTTGCCGCAAAAATCTTTTTCATCTAGTTGATAGTCCTGAATCATAGTACCCATAGCACCATCAAGGATCAATATACGTTCTTCAAATATGTCTTTAAACTGATTCAAAATAAAAAAACCCCGCACTAGCCAGGGTTTTAATCCTTTTTAGCACCGTTATTTATTGTCGCGGCAATAGGGTACAAATCACGACAGGTGAATATAATAATATTTTATCTAATTTTTCAAAAATAATATTTACACTTAATTCTTGTGATATAACACCAGATGTATAAATATTTTTTTAATTTTCTATTATATAGACTCTGGACCTCCTTTAAGAATATCGATATTTCCTAAATCATATTTTCTATAATTTTCCTTAAACTTTTTAACAAGAATTTTAGCAGTTAAATGATAATCACTTTTATTAGCCCAAGAATCAATTGGATTTAAAATATTTTTGTTAATATTACCCAATGATTTTGGGATTGATAGATTAAAATAAAAGGTAGTATCAAATTGACTATTTTCTATTTCCCCATCGATAATTGAATGAATAATCTTACGAGTTGTTTTTATACTAACTCTTTTTTCTCCCGAGCTAGCACTATTTCCTATCCATCCAGTATTGACTAAATAAACAGTGGCATTATGTTCAATCATCTTTTTCTTTAATAAATCTGCATATTTCATTGGATGAAGTATTAAAAATGGTCCGCCGAAACAAGGTGAAAAAGTTGCAATTGGTTCGGTGATACCTCGCTCAGTTCCTGCTATCTTTGCAGTATATCCACTAATGAAATGGTACAATGCCTGCTGTCGAGTTAATTTTGCTACAGGAGGAAGAATCCCATAGGCATCACAAGTTAAGAAAATAATTTTTCTAGGATGTCCTGCAAGACTTGATCCTTTTGAACAAAAAAGAGAATTATTAATATGATCAAGTGAATAGGACACCCGTGTATTTTCTGTTTTTGATGCATCAGAAAAATCAATCTCTTTAGTTAATGGATCATAAACTACATTTTCGATTAAAGCGCCCTCACGAATTGCATTAAATATTTCTGGCTCGTTTTCACGATTCAGATTAATAACTTTTGCGTAACATCCACCTTCAAAATTAAAAATTCCTTTTTCTGACCAACCATGTTCGTCATCACCAATCAAAGGACGGATCGAATCCGTACTTAGAGTAGTTTTACCTGTACCTGAAAGTCCAAAAAATATTACTGGATTTTCACCATTTATATCAGTATTTGCAGCACAATGCATTGATAAGACATTTTTTTGCGGCAATAAATAATTTAAAACTGAAAAAATACCTTTTTTCATTTCCCCAGCGTATTCCGTTCCACCAATAATCGCAATTTTTCTTTCAAGATGAAATATAATGAAGGTATTTGAATTCATACCAAATTTTTTGAAATCATTATTGGTTACTTCTGATGCATTTATAATTGTAAAACCAGGATTAAAATTCACTAGTTCATCATTATTTGGCAGGATAAACATATTATGCGCAAAAAGTGCTTGCCATGCCTTTCTGGCAATAATTCTCACACTAAGAGAATATTTTGGATCAGCACCTGCGAACCCGTCAAATAAATATGTTTTTTTATTAATTGAATTATTGTAATGGGATATGACTTTTTCATATAGTGTATTAAAAATGCTTTCAGTGATTTTTTGGTTAACAGGACCCCACCATATTTTTTCTTCTGAACTAGGTTCTGAAACAATATATCTGTCATTTGGAGATCTACCAGTATAAACTCCTGTATCCACCATAGCAACTCCCTTCATTCCCAAAATTCCTTCGTTATTATTAATTATATCTCTAACTAATTGTTTTGCGGATAAATTACGATAAAGATTTTGAATATTAGTGATTCCTAATTTGTTTAGACCTAATTTTTTTAAATTATTCATTAATTTTCCTATGAACCATGTGGATGTGAATTTTTATAAATTTCCTTCATTTTTTTTGGATTTACTTTTGTATAAATCTGGGTCGAAGAAATGCTAGAATGCCCCAGCAATTCCTGGATAGATCGAATATCAGCGTCATTATCTAATAGGTGTGTACCAAACGTGTGCCGTAAAGTGTGAGGGCTTGATCCATCTTTGCCAATTATTGGTATTAAATACTGTTTTATTCTTCGAGCTACTGTCCGACTTGATATTCTATTATTACCTCGGCCAAGAAATAATGGATTTTCTTGACCCTGTAAAAAGCTTTTTTTTATATCGTTATAATGTTTTATTGCATATTTTGCTTTATCACCAAATGGTACTATACGATCTTTTCCACCCTTACCCTTAACCTTGATTGATTTCCTTTCTAAATCTATAGAACCAATATTTAATGCAACTAATTCACTTAAGCGTATCCCTGTCGCATAAAATAATTCAAGTATCGCTTTATCCCTTAACCCAATATCTGTCGATGTATCTGGAAAATTCATTAAACGTTTAATAGAATCTTCAGGTATAAAAGAAGGGATATGAGTAGAAAACTTCGGTGTTTTTATATTCAAAGTGGGATTATCAGCAACCAATTCTTTTTTGGCTAAGAATTTAAAATAAGACTTTAAAGTTGCTAAACGTCTATAAACAGTTTTAGGGGATCTCCCTTTTCCATATTCGTAAGAAAGAAATTCTCGAATCATTTTTCGATCTACTGAACAAATTTTATTTGAATAGCTTGAAGAGTATTGAATACAAAATTTCATGAATTGGCATAAATCATTTTTATATGCTATTATTGTGTGGTTTGAATAGCTACGCTCATATTTGATATATTCAAGAAAGTCTTCAATATTATTTTGTAATGTTTTAATCATTTAGGTTTTCTATTGACTCCATCAAGGTTATGTATTCCTTAGGCAATGAAGATTGAAAAAAAACAAAATCACCTGTTTTTGGATGTTTAAAACCTAACTTTTCCGCATGCAATGCATGTCGATTGAAATTCTTCATGGCCTGAATATAATATTGCTTAAGTTCTGGAATATAGCCCTTAGTTTTTGCTATACCACCACCATACTTATTATCACCAAAAATGGGATTCCCCATCCATGAAGAATGAACACGAATCTGATGGGTCCTACCTGTCTTTGGATAAAATTTTACCTGCGCTAAATGATTAAATTGTTTTATCAATTGATATTGAGTTATAGATGCTTTTCCTCCATCTTTAACAGAAAATATAGTCGGATCATTGTGTTTGCGTTTAATCGCCTTATTAATCGTACCTTTTTCGCTTGGCCATTGACCCCAAGTTAAGGCTATATATTCTTTTTTTATTGTCCGATCATGAAATTGTTTTGCAATATTAATATGTGCTTGATTAGTTTTTGCAATTAACATTACTCCTGATGTTTCAGAATCTAAGCGATGGATAATACCAGGCCTAGTTATTCCATTTATTTCTGATAATGAATTAAAATAATATACAAGGCCATTTGCCAATGTTCCTTTTCTATTACCTACACCAGGATGTACTACAAGACCTGCAGGTTTATTAATCACTGCAATAGATTCATCCTCGTAGATTATTTCAAAATAAATTTTCTCTGCTTTTATTTCACATTCATTTCTTATTTTATCTGGAATTTGAATTGAGATTTTATCATTCAGATCTAAAGGGTAACTTGATTTTAGAATAACAGTATTATTGATAATAACAGATCCTGATTTAATCCATGATTGAATTTGAGTTCTAGAAAATCCATCGATTGTAGTAAAGAGATATTTATCAAGCCTGGTTTTAGGATTATTAACTTGACGAACAGTAAGATTTATAAAATTTTCGATTAAGAATTCACCATTCTATTTTGTATAAAAAACGAATGCCACATAAACAAGATCATTCCTATTGTAACAGAAGAATCAGCTACATTAAAAATATACCAATGAAAGTCTCCAATCATAAAATCCAAAAAGTCAACAACTTTGCCATAAAGTAGTCTGTCTAATAGATTTCCAAAAGCACCAGCTAAAATCAAGGCTAAACCTAATCGCATAAGAATATGCCCATTACGTTCTTGCCATAAAAACCAAAAAATGAGAATAGTCAAAAAAATTGACATTATTAAAAGAACTTTTTTTCCACCAGGCATTGAAAGACCAAATGCCATTCCTTCATTCGTAACATAAGTAAGATGAAAAAAGTTCTCAATAATAGGTTTGGACTGATATAAACTAAATGAAGATTGAATAAGATGCTTTGTGTATTGATCTAGTATGAAGACAAAAATAGTTATGCAGAAAATCCACACGGGGTATTAAGCAATATTTAATTTTTCTTTTTCTTTACAAGTAACACATTTAGTTGCATTAGGAACTTCAGTCATTCGTTCTTTAGGAATAATTTTATCACAGATCGTACACACCCCAAAAGAACCATCTTTTATTCGTTCTAAAGCATATACCAATTGCTTATAGTACTCTGATTCTCGGTTCATAAAGTGAAAATCTTTTTCTCGCTCATAAGAATCAGTACCAGCATCAGCCATATGGACACTATAAACCGATTCTTGTGCTAATCCCGCATTTCCTTTATTTGGGTTTTCTAACCGATCCTTAATATCATCTAAATCGCCTGCAATACTTTCAAGTTTTTTCTCTATACTTTTTTTAAACTTATTTAAATCTGTTTTTGAATATGTTTTTTTTCGCATTAATTATTTCCTCACTATATCTTCTTTAGTTTTATAATGAATTCTTTTTCATTAATCCTGATTTTATCTTCGTAATCTATTTTCTCTAAATTTTCTCTAATACCAACAGTTAAAGTTTCTTCACAAAAATAGGATCTAAATTTACTTAGTGCTACTTTGATTTCACCATCAATATCCCATGATAATTCTATCCGATCTTCAACAGAAAACCCAGCATCTTTTCGTAGATTTTGCACCATTCTAACAATATCACGTACAATTCCCTCCTGCAAAAGTTCATAAGTCAGATCTAAGGATAGACTTACAGTAATACCTCGATCACTAGCAGCGACAAATCCTTTTTCTGCCACTGTTTCAATAAATAGGTCATCTCTAGTTATCTCATATTTACCACCTTTTAATTTTAATATATCATTTGATTGAATTTCTCGAACCATCTCAGATGCAGATTCACTTTCAAGTATTCTACGAATTTCTGAAAGTCCATTCCCATATTTTGTGCCAAGAGTACGTAAATTAGGTTTAATATGATACGAAATTAAATTATCTGATTCTGTAATTCTTTCAATATTCTTTACATTTAATTCATCAAGTACAATATCCTGATTCTCAAATACAAATTCAGCTATATCATTACTTTCAACAGCAAAACTGAGTTTAGGAAGCGGTTGCCTTATTTTATAATTCGATTGGTTTCTCGCTGAACGACCTAACTCTATTAGTTTTTTTAAGGAATCAATTTTTTGGATCAAATCCTTATTCATCCATTTATCATCTGGCTCTGGATAATCACAATGATGGACGCTTTCAAGCGCATTTACTTCTGAATTACGAACTAGATTTTGGTAAATCATTTCTGTCATAAAAGGTAATACTGGAGCAAGGATTCTTATTGAATAGTTTAAGACATGATAAAGAGTCGTATAAGCTATATTTTTATCTTCATCATCTTCAGTTTTCCAAAATCTTCTCCTATTTCTTCTAATATACCAGTTTGAAAGATCTTCCAAAAATCCATCAAATGATTTCATTAATATAGAAACATTAAAATTTTCCAATGCACTTCTAGCATCTTTGATTAAAAAATGGATTTTAGCTAAAATCCAAAGATCAAGAATAGTCATCTTTTCTGGGATTAAACTATGATTATTAGGCTTAAAACCATCAACACTGGCATAGGTTGCATAAAATGAATACACATTCCAGAAGGTGATCATTTTTTTTCTAACTTCAGTGGCTGGACCATATCCAAATAAAAGATTATGCTCCACATTTTGATTAGCATACATCCACCGCATCACATCTACTCCCATCTTTTCAGCAGCATCATCAAACCAAATTGTATTACCCCAAGATTTATGCATTTCCCTTCCTGTCTCATCCTTAACAAGTCCATGACCTAATAAGGTTTTGAATGGTGCTCTTCCTTCAAGCTCAGCAGACATAGCTAGAAGAGAATAAAACCAATTTCGAAATTGACCAGGAAAACACTCTGTAACAAAATCACCAGGAAACCACTTTGCCCAATATTCTTTATCTGATTTATACTGCAGTGTAGAAAACGGCACTATTCCTGCATCAAGCCAAGGATTACCCACATCTTTAATCCTGGAGCCAATAAGCCCAGTTTCTGGATGTTTAATTTTTATCTTATCAATCCATGGTCGATGAGGTGATTTTCCCTCAAAATCATCCCACCCTTCAACGGCTAATTCTTTTAATTCTTCTCTAGATCCAACAACAAAAAATGTACCATCTTTAAATAACCATATAGGTAATGCAAGACCCCAAAACCGTTTTTTGGATATCATCCAATCACCCATATTATCCAACCATTCATGTTCACGATCTTGCCCCCAAGAAGGAATCCATTCTATATCATTAACGATTTTTTTAATTTTATCACGCCAATCCATATTTATATACCATTCATCAACTAATCTAAAGACAAGTTCATCTCCAGATCTCCAGCAATGAGGATATACATGAGGATAATCTTCCGAATAAATTAAAAATCCCCGTTTTTTTAAATCATGAATAATTTTTTCAGATAATTCTGGATCTGTGGCTTGCATTCCAGTTAGCCAACCAAACTTTTCAATAAATTTTGCATCATCATCTAAGGGTGCAATATTAACGAGACCTAATTTTTCACCAATTTTATGATCAATATCACCGCAACCAGGAGCCATATGTACTATTCCTGTTCCCTCTCCAGTTAAGACAATATCGTTACCCATACTATCTTTTCCAGGATCTATAACCTGATGCTGAGAAATCCCTGTAGCATTATTAGCCTTCAACTCTTCTTTATTATATGGATAACCTCCAGCGACATTCTGAGCTTCTAGCTTATCAAAAGGACTTTCATATTTCCATCCTATCATTTCTGCACCTTTTATAGTCCCAATAATTTCATAGCCTCCCCTTTCTTTAAATATTTGAGCAATTGTTTTAAGTTTTGGGACTCCATCAATCCACTGTTTTTTTTCCTTAAATTGTTTATCCAATCTCTTATACTCCAAATTTTCTTCTGCTAAATAATATATGGAGCCATCAAACGATTTAAGCTTAACATAATCCAAATCTACATTGACTCCCACAACTACATTTGAAGATAAAGTCCAAGGTGTCGTAGTCCATATTAAAAGATATTCATTTTCTTTATCCTCTATAGGAAACCGAACAAAAACAGATTTATGGGAAACCAGTTTTCGACCTTCAATTATTTCCATTTGAGAATAGGATGTACCAGATCTCCCACTCCATGGAACTACATCATGTCCTTTATATATTTTTCCTTCAACCCATAGCTTTTTTAAAAATGTCCAAATCATATAATTATTTTCATCAGACATTGTATAGTATGAATTATCCCAATCCATCCAGTATCCTAAACGCTTGGATTGCCTAGTTTGAATATCAGAATATTTCATTACTCTTTCTTTACATAAATCCACGAATTTTTCAATACCAAATTCTTCAATATCTCGTTTGGATGTAAAGCCTAATTCTTTTTCGACCTCAACTTCAACCCATAATCCTTGACAATCAAATCCATTCTGATAACGTAAATCAAACCCACACATTCCTTTAAATCTATTATAAATATCTTTAAGAGTTCTTCCCCATGCATGATGCACACCCATAGGATTATTAGCTGTAATAGGTCCATCTATAAAACTCCAACGCTTTTTCCCTTTGTTTAGCGTCCTACGCTTTTCAAAAATATTATTTTTTTCCCAGTAGTCTAATATCTTATGCTCATTAGAGATAAAATCAACTTTTGCATTTACTTTTTTTATATTCATTTATAAAATGATTTATTACCAATTCAGGACGAGGAAATTATCTATTTTAAATGGGTATTGTAATGGATCATTTAAAATAAAAAACGCCCAAAATCAAGGGGGCGTATTGCAAACTGTTTTACAATCTATAATTCTAACGTATAAAACCTTGATGATCCATTTGGTTTTTTAACCAATACAAGTATTGCACCCTTTGATCTGGCATCATTAATTAATTTATTAAATTGAGATACAGTCGATATTTTTTTCGTACCCACACGTTTAATAATGTCCCCTTCTCGGATTCCCTTTTGATACGCCTCACCATCGAGATCAATATTAGTGACCACTAATGCATCTTCATTATTGTAACCATACTTTTTACGCAAATTATCCGTAAGTTTTTTTACGTTAAAACCAAATTCATTTGATTCTTTTCTAGATGTCTTCGCAAATTGTTGTGGCTCATCGGGAAGTTCTTCCAATCGCACATTAATAGTTTTATTCTTTCCATCACGTATAATTTCAACTTTGCTTTTGGTTTCTGGAGATGATAAGGAAACTACATTTTTTAGATTTGCAGGATTAGATATTGATTCTCCATTAAAAATAATAATTAGATCTCCTTCCTGAAGTCCAGATTTTTCAGCGGGACTTCCTTCTACAACATCCGTAATTAATGCACCATTACGAGTGTCAAGTTCCAGAGCACGAGCGGTCTCATCATCAAGTTCCTGTATATAAACACCTAACCATGAACGAGTTACATATCCTTTATCCACTAAGTCAAACATAATTCTAGATGCCATATTTGATGGAATAGCAAATCCAACACCACGATTACCCCGTTCATACCCACCAGTAGCGATAGCTGTATTAATGCCAATTAATTCACCTTTCATATTCAAGAGTGCACCTCCACTATTTCCAGGATTAATTGCAGCATCAGTCTGGATAAAGTCCTCATAGCTTTGTGAATTCAAAATATTGCTTCGACCTAAAGCCGAAACTATTCCAGTTGTAACTGTGTGACTGAGATTTTCTGAAAATGGGCTGCCAACGGCCATTACCCATTCACCAACTCGCATTTTATCAGAGTCACCCAATTTTATATCAGTAAGACCTTTTCCTTTAATCTGTAAAACTGCAAGATCAGATTTAGGATCTTTACCAATGACAGTGGCTTCAAATTCCCTCTTATCCATGAGTTTTATTCGAATAGCATCTACATCATCAACTACATGGTTATTTGTAAGGATATATCCCATTTTAGCATCAACAATCACCCCAGAACCCAATGCATTTGTTTTGAATTCGCGCGGATTTCCATTTCTTTGATCAGGAAAGAAAAAGAAAAACATATCATTATCTTGACCCCAATTCATGGAAATCTTTTTATTAGTAATTATAGTTACAACAGCTGGTTTCGCCTTTTCCGCTACATCTGCAAATGATTCACTAAATTGCCTAACCACAGAGTTCTGCGCAAAAAGAGATCCTATAATTATAAAAATAACGTATAAATATTTCATAATACCTTCAAGTTTATTACCAAATATAATGTAGATGATTCCTTAAGGTTCCAAAAAATTTTCTACTAACACAAAATTTAAGGATTACATTATGTAAACATTACATAATTTTATTTAAGGTATAACATTTTCTTAGTGGAATGAAAATTAGATGAAGATAAAGAATAATAATAAATTCCTGTAGAAACTTTACTTCCAATATCATTGGTTCCATTCCAAACAAGGGTATGGTACCCAGGTTTCATATAATCAGCTTTCAAAGAACGAATATTTTGTCCCATAATATTAAAAATTGTTAGCTCAACATATCCTTCTTCTGGCAAGTCAAATCTTATCTCAGTTTTTGGGTTAAAAGGGTTTGGATAATTCTGGTGGAGGGCAAAATTTTGAGGAATCATTTTAATTTCTGAGTATATAGATCTTACTACATAATCAATCAAATAACCATTTTCACCCACCAAGGTGAACTCATCCAAGGTTACACGACTTATATCTTGTGAATGACCTTTAAACTCAATGGGAATATTAATAATTGTATTATCATAACGGTCTATATCACCACCCTTTAAATCTACAGCAAGAATCTGCATTATTCCTTGTTCTTTAGAATTGAATGTTAACATTACATTTTCCTGAATGTACATCAAAGAAGGATTTTTTAGTAAAACCATTTCAGGATTATACGCAAGTTCAAATTGTACGCCTCGTACTAATTCATTATAATCAATATCCAAGTTTATTCTTGAATTCTTGTGATCGGTAATAAGATCAATAAATGCAACTTCATTGGCATCAAATTCTAACTTCCGAGCATTACCACCAAAAATTATATCTACGACCATAACCACATCAGCAATGTTAATTACTTCATCTCTATTCAAATCAATATTTCTGAAGTGGGCATCATTAGGAGTAGATTCCTCTAAAATAAAATCCACTACTGCTAATACATCTGTAATATCAACATCACTATCAAAGTCAGCATCACCTAGTTTAAATGGGGTAACGCAAGCTGAATTTGAAGCAGGAGATTCAAGAGATCCATATGAGTCAGTATCCCATATTGCTTTTACATAATGACAATATTCTTGATAATTTGAATCCACAATAACTGTAGCAAATGTGTCCACTGTAGTAGCAATAAAAATATCAGGACCACTGTCTATACTTTGATAAATATTATAACCACTTAATGTATCTTCTCTAGATGTGTTACTTACCATAGAAGGATTCCTTGGAGCGGTTGCTCCATGATAATCTGCGATATCCATGTCTTCCAAAGAAATTGTTTCATTAGAACCGATATTCGGAAGGGGATAATCGTTATTATCATTTCTCATTGTAACTTGAAGGGCTCCACTTCCAGTCATAAATGCCTCATGACTTCCAACATTAAAATAGCCGAAATAACCAAGTTCTTGCCAACCATCTGTAGTATTTCCAAAATAGAGACTACCATTATAATTATCTTCATCTACCGATATATAAGGGCCACCTGGATTAACATTATATGTTGCAACCAAAAACCCTCCTGAAGTAATTGTAGCATCATCAATATCAACTTCAATCCAATCATTTGATACTCCAGATATTGTAAAAGGACCTGATACTAAAATGGGTTCAGCATCAACACTGGTAGCATAGATATTCAATTCAACATCATCTGTAGGAGTGCCAAAATCAGATACATGAAACCTTACAGCCATAATAGTTGATGGATAGGATGCTGGAACAAATAGTGTTGCTAGTCCAGCACCACCATCTGTACTCGCAAATCCATTTTCAAATCCATTATCATGATAATAAACCCAATCCCCGCATGGTTCAGATCTTGGGTTTTGCCAATTTAATTTAATAGAATTATCTCCTGGCTCTGAATTGAAACAAAGAGGTGCCAATAATTTGGGAGACATTGTGATGTCCATTGAAACTGCATCCTGCTGAGCATACACATCGACATCCATATCTTCTACATAAAATCCAGGACGAGATACGGTACAAGTCTGGGTTCCTGGTTCTATATTAAATATTGAATAAACACCATAGCTGTCTGTGGTATCAATTATTCCTGATATAGTGACTATTGCACTATCCAAAACTGCACCCGCAGGATCTGAAACTATTCCAGTCACATCCCCATATAACCAAATAGGTGTTGCTGTAGCAGTGATAGTATCACTATAGTAGTACGGTTCTCCTTCATGTACAGAAGCAACACCAAAGGTGTATTCAACTCCATTAGTCAGCCCTGTAACATATGTGTCTGTTTCAAAAAGTACAGTATCTGTATTAAAAAGCTGTAAATCATTCTCAGTCGTACCGAAATAAACATTATATCCAGAAAAATCATATTCACTGCGAGTTAAACCATTAACTCGAAAATTATCCACTAACCAATAATTAATATCAAAGGAATTAACACCATGAGCCCTAAAGCGGACCTGTAAAGCACTGCCCAAATCGTTGATAGTGTCAGTATAGGTTGTCCAATCTAAACTAGTGTCTGCACGCCAGGTTTCAATTTCTACCCACTCAGTTCCAGTAAAATATTCTACAGACATATATTCTTCATCTTGAGCTCCTGCAGTATAGTCGCTGAAAAATATATCAAAACTCACTTCAACTGAAGTTTGACCTGCAAGAGGAATAACAGGAGAAAATAAACTCTGCTCATAATTTTCAACTGTTGGCGCCCAACTAAACTGCATTGAAGGTAATGGATTCCCATAGAAGGAACTAACAACCCAGTTATCACCATCAATTAGCCATAGATCAATAAGACCACTATCTTCATTGAATGTCTCTAAATATGGAATACCTAACTGAGTTATTGCAGGGTCAGTCCAATAAACTAAGACCTCTTCATCAAGCGGAGTTGCTGAAATATTTGTTGGAGGCGGGGCAGTAAAACTTTGTGGAATTCCACAGGCAACATTACTGGATATAACAGTCTCACCTTCCTGATATAAAGCTGTAACATAATAACAACGCTCAGTACCATTTACTAAGGGACCATGAGACCAATTTAAATCCGTAGTTTCGTGGATTACTGTATTGGTTTGACTATCATATATTCTATATGTGATAAATGCTCCACATTCCGCAGGAATATCCCGAGTAGAAGATTGAGATGAATTTCTATAAGATCCTATAACTTCCTCGGTTAAAGAAGCTATTTCTTCTTCTGATAAACCCTGTTGAGCCATTTTTATTTGTTCTAATGGCCATTCAGTCTTTATGGTATTTTCAATAATACTATAATTATCATTGCGCCCAGATGTAGTAATATTTATCTCATAATTACCAGTTGCTCCATTGTATCCATCTACAACAATATAGTATCTCCCTGGCGATAAAGTAACATTTTCTAATAAACTTGGTGTATAAGGGGCTGGACTATCAGGGCAAGATCCAAAGGGACCGTCATCATCATAATTCCCTGTAGAAACAGGATTTAGACAATCATCATCATTTGTAAAAATTTCCAGTTTACAATCATAATCAGTTAACTCGCTACACATATCGACATTAATTGTCACAGTTTGAGAGACATTAAAAGTGTATGCTACATCTTCCCCATCACCACCAGCGACATCCCAATTATCTCCCATACCTAAATTTGTTCCAGTATCGCTAAATGGTAAACCTGTTACTACATTATCCCCACATCCAGAACCGCCTGTCGGCTCCGTCCAACTCAGAACATTCTCTTCATCTCCACCAAAGACAGTTAACACCTCGGGAGGACAGCCTTCAACATTACCATAGGTAAACGATACTGTATCATTTACTACAGGATCAAAACTTTGTCCATAAGGCTGAACAGCTTCAATCTCAAGAAAGTATGAACCAGCACTTAATCCACTCAATGTATAAGTAGTTTGATTTGCTGATGTTATTACACCTATTGAGTCTTGATTTAGCGACACCTTCAAATGACCATCGCAAGATACACACTGCTGGTTACCAACATCAAAAAATGTCGCAACTTCAAAAACTACAATTACTTGACTTTCAAGAAGGATTTCACCGTCATTTGGAGAAGTGATTTGGATAACTTCATCTCTGGATGTTTGAGCAAGCAGTATAGAGGAAAAAAAGATATTGAAGATAGGTAAATATTTTAATATTCTAACTAACATATGCTTCTCCAAATTTGTATGAAAGATTCGACTTTTTCTAATTTTAATAGTTTATTATTCTGGCAAACACTCTTAACAAAATAAATTCAGTGTTCCCAATTTGGTTATTGTATCAGGAATTAAAACTTTCTTCTCGGCAAAAGTTAAGTTTAAAGAAACTAATTTCGTAGCTAAAAATTAAATACTTCTTTGAAAACTAACTATCCAATGATTGAAATCTAATTTACTTCTATTTTCTCGTGAATTATTATATGTGAAGAAAGGAATATCAATTCTAAAATATAAATCATGCTCAAAAATGGATGTATCAAAACGAAAGCCAAAACCGCCATCTAATAAATTACGATTTACATAATTTTCTTTATCTAAATCTTGTCGATCCCAAAATACTCCGCCATCAATAAAAGTAGCTAATTCTATTCCTGCATTGTGATCTGATAGTTTTAAATAAATAGATACTTCAGTGGTAAACCCAACTAAGGCTTCAGCGCCTCTCTCATTTTGACCAATAAATCCACGTAGATTACCTTCACCTGGTAAATGGTAGTGGGAAAAAAGTTTTTCGTTTCCATAAAACCGATCAACTAAATAACTTTTACTTAAAAGGTCATTTGAACTATTGCCTTCTACATTATATCCTTCCTGCCCAGGAACACCGTTTTCATCAGTCCAGATTTTTCCGATAATTACCCTCTGTTTGAAACGTAATTGTTTAGTCAGTTTTTCATCAGGATCGATTTCTGGTGATAATGAATGATTTTTCCAGGACTTTTCAAATAAACCTATTCCTGTTAATCGTGCGAACTTCCAGGTTGAATAACTACCAAGGGTAGAAGCACCATTTAAATCGAAATCAGCAGGACCGAATTCTCCATCCCAGGTTAAATAACCGACTGCTAATTTCCCATTTGTATTATAGCCAAGTGGAATGGCTCTGGTAGAATCATATTCTGTTTGAATATAAAAACCGCTCGAAAAATAATGTGTCGGTGTTCTTCCATAAACTCTATTCCATTTTTTTTCAATTTTTCCACCAAACTCCTTCAAAATTGGCTTATTAAAGGACCAGAAATGAAATTTCGTTCTTGGTAAAATATGTACTAACTCTCTCCATCCATTAAGGTACCAAAATAAATCTTTAGTCTTTACTGAATAATTAGCCAACAAAGTGGTATTCTCATAAGGACCATAATACCAATTTACATTTAAACCAGGAGCTAAATCTGTAGAATCCCTATAAAAATAAAAATGAGGCTTCCAGAGAACTACATATTGATCTCTGGGGTTATATGAGTTTCCTGGCCAATCAAACATAATATGATAATTCATTTTAGTTGTATTATTCCTATAATCTAAATCTACAGATTGCACATCCGGGTCTATTTTCACTCGAACCGGTTCTTGATCTACTGTATAGGATAAAGTGTCATTAAACCGCCAAAGGTGATTTTCCCACCATTGTCTGTTAACTGTTCCATCCTTAAATTCTGTTTCTAATAATATAGGCAAAAATCTATCTCCCAGACTGGAGATTTCAAGGCTTACCTTCCACTTACCGCTTAATTTAATTCTTGACTTTTTAAATGATTTGATTCCATAATCCAAGTGGTTTGTCGTATGCAACCAAGAGTCAAAAAACCAATCTAGCTCCCTATTAGTGAATTCTTCTATAGAACGGATAAATTTCAATTCATTTACATGTTTTAATTTCCAGGTATCATAATAATACTTCATAGCACCATAATAAACAGAATCCCCGAGAATATAATTTAATTCATTTAGCATAAGTGCGGGTTTTGTATAAGCATTCTGTCTATAAGAAATACCATTAAGAAATTGGTAAGATGAACGGCTAATAGGCTCATCAAAACCACTTCTCATAAAATTAATTGAGTACCATTGCGAAGAATGCAAACTATTACCCAGTGGCCAGTGCTTATTAGGAAATTTATCATATTCATCATACAACTTTAATTCATAGCCATGAGGCCCATGGTGGTGCACCATATAATTTCTAGTTTGATTTGTAGTGAAACCCTCATCCATCCATGCTTCATCCATTTCATTATTAGCAAGAATACCATAAAAATAAATGTGACCAATTTCATGAGCAATCAAGCTTTCTCTATCACTACCATTCATTACAAGCATTGGATATTCCATACCTCCACTTTTTAACCTGTCAACGGTAGTAACCTGAGGATAAGGATAAGAACCAAATTTCTCTTCTAGCCATGATAAAGATCTTATAGATCGTTTTAAAACATCCTTCGTCCATTCAACGCCTCGCACTTTATGGTATAATACATGGACATCAATATCCTTCCATTTACCATGTTCATAACGCAAATCGGGACCTGAAACCCATGCAAAATCATGAACATTTTCTGCAAAAAAGGTGACTTGTCGCCTTTTATATTTTTCGGGCTTAACAAATGTACTGTCAAAAATCGATGACCAGATTACGTAATCAATGGAAGTATCTACTGCAACACTAGACCATCCTGGATCACCATCAATGACAAC